>Ga0228614_1001222_pt1 | contig 11441 bp, 19 predicted proteins | sample 15DmetaG_FD_190531 | JGI IMG/M metagenome (GOLD analysis project Ga0228614, IMG submission 190531) | Seawater microbial communities from Monterey Bay, California, United States - 15D | ecosystem: Environmental > Aquatic > Marine > Coastal | place: USA: California | collected 2016-10-13
AGTCAAATTAAAATAACGGTTGCAAGGCTTGCTGATTCACTTAAATGTTCAACAAGAACTATATATCGTAATATGAGTAACGAACTTAAAAAAGAAAAAGAATTACTTAATCAACAACTATGAAAAAGTACAATGTACAAAACTATATAAGGTATAAAGAAGATCTTAAACGATCTATGCCTGAAGAAAAGTTTTATGATTACTACACGAGAGACGAGTTAATTGTAAAATTTTTACCGCTTGTTGAGAATCTAGCGCGCAAGTTTGCTACATCAGAGCAAGCGTCCGGTGTATTAAGTATTAACGATTTAATACAAGAGGGTAGCAAAGGTTTAACTCTTGCGGTAGATAAGTTAGAATGGGATAAGCTTATTGACTCTGAAGATATTGAGAAAACTTTAAAAAGTTTCTTTAGCAAAAGAATTAAAGGAGCTATAAGACGTGCAATTGATATTAACCGGGGTGACATACGTATACCAGAACATAAGCTAACTGAAATACGTAAGAATCCTAAAGATGAAAAAATTGTTACAATGTTTTTTAATTCTATATTTTCTAGTATAGATGTAAATTATAATACAGACGAAGAAAATCCATTGTTTCAAATACCTGATGAATCCGAACCGTATAATATAAATTTACTTAATGCTTATTTGCTAAGTTTAATGAAACAACATTTAACAAGTATTGAATATGAAGTATTAAGATTATCTTACGGTTTAGATTGCGACAAGCACTCCGCTAACTATATAGCGGGTAAATTAAACATAAATGTAAACACCGCAAATGTACGTGTTTCACAGATAAAAAGAGAAGCTATAAACAAACTTATCGCTAACACTGACGCAAACCAAGTGATTGATTATCTGTAAGTTATGAACTTAAATACAATTAAAAATGTGTAATTATATAAATATACCAAATAAGAAAACCCTATGACCATAAATGACAAACTGGCAACGATCCAGACAAAATTTAAATCTAAAAAATCAAGGTTTAATTCATTCGGCAAATACTACTTCAGATCAGCCGAAGACATTCTCGAAGCAACAAAACCCTTTCTATTAGAGTTAGGAGTTAGCGTAACAATCAATGAGAAATTAACTAGCATTGAGCAATTACCTATTATGGAAACTACAGCTACAATTTCTGATGGCGAAAATGCTATACACGCTACAGCTATTGTTGGTGTTGACCTTAATCAAAAAGGTATGCAAACACCTCAGCAGTTTGGTAGCGCGTCGAGTTATGGAAAGAAGTATGCGTTAGGTAATTTATTCCTAATAGATGACACTCAAGATAGCGATGCTACTAATAATCACGGCAAAGGTACGAGTGCAACATTAACATCAACAAAAGATCCAGCATTTGCTAAGGCGAAGGATTATGTGCAAAAAGGCGGAAAGCTTGATGCAATTAAAAAGAAGTATAAATTAAGCGCGGAAGTTGAGAAAGCGTTAACAACACTATAATGAAAAACAAAGCAGCTATTGAAAAGCTAAGAGACGATGAAAACTACTACGGCAAGTTTGGTAAACAATACTTGTCTAATAGTGATATTGGAACTTTGCTTACAAATCCTTTAGCGCTTGGTACACCACTAAAACCGTCAGCTGCATTTTTAGTTGGCGGTTACTTTCACACTGCAATACTAGAGCCAGATAAGCTTAAGAAGTATAAGATAGTAGAAAGTTCTACGCGGAATACCAAAGCGTATAAAGAGATCTCAGGCGGTGAGCTGTGTCTTCTACAAAAAGAAGTAGATCAAATTGAACTAATGACAGACAAGATGTTAGAGAACGATGTCTGTCGTGGTTTAATACGAGGTACTAAAGTAGATTACGAACAGCCTGCGATTACAGAGTTAGAAGGTTTGCAATGGAAAGGTAAAGCGGATATTGTTAATCACGAAGAAGGTTTAATAATTGATTTGAAAACCACGGGTGATATAACAAAATTTCGTAGCTCAGCATGGCGATACAATTACGACTCACAAGCTTACATTTATAGTAAACTATTTGGTTATGAAATGTTGTTTATAGTTATAGACAAAAATACACACCAAATAGGAATATTTGATTGCTCACCTGAATTTTATCAGCGCGGTGCAGACAAAGTTCAACAAGCGGCAGAACAATATAAATTGTTTTACCAAAACCCGGATTTCGATCCAAACAATTATTTTATTAACAAAACCCTTTAAACAATGGCAAGAACCAGAAAACCAAAAACAAGAGTATGTACAGTTACAGGAATGGAAACAAGTGTGGATAACTTCTATGCTAATCAAAACCATGTAAAAGCCGTAGACAACTTAAGGCGGAATAGCGGCGCAACTAAAGATCAGTTGCAAAGAATGTTTAATCAGTTAAATCAATATGCGTAATGGCAAGTATAATTAAAACGAGTATCAATTTATCGGAAATCCCGAAAGATAAAGTAATCATTGGTAAGAAAGGTAAGTATTTACCTATTACAATTACATTAAATGACGAAGCAGATCAGTTTGGGAATCAAGGTCCGGTAGTTGTAGCGCAATCAAAAGAAGAGCGCGAGGCTAAACAAAAGAAAACTTACCTAGGTAATGTTCAAGTTGTTTGGACTAATGGCGAAAATGTTGCTGCAGCACCAAGACAAGACCAACCAATGCAAGCTGCTCCAGTAGGGCAAGCTGCACCTGCAGATGATCTACCGTTCTAATGGCAATATATTCTAATGGCAATATATTCTAATGGTAAAACAGGTGAAATGACTTTCACTTGCGAAATATGCACGGAAGAAATGTCCGAAGAGGATCACGACTACTGTGACATATGTCCTAAATGTTTAGAAGAATGGTAGATGAAAACGATTACATTAGCATAACTACAGACAGCAATGGTAATGTAACACTAATAGAAGATTAATTAAATTAAATGCAGACAACAGAGATCAATGGATTTGTTATTGACGAGTTCAATATACATAAGCTTGAAGAGGGTAAAAAGCAGGGTATATGTCCTGTGTGTTCCCACGATAGAAAACCCAAGAATCAAAAAGCAAAATGTGCTTCTTACGATTGGGAACGGGGTCTCGGTACTTGTCATAATTGTAATAAATCATTTCAACTACATACGTATCAGCGCAAAGGTAAAGCAGAGAAGGTTTACGTTAAGCCTGAACCCGTTGCTATACACAAGCCAGGTACAAAAGTAGAAGAGTGGTTTAAAACTCGTGGTATATCTCAGGAAACCCTTGCTGATCTTAAAATTAGCGAGGGCCCTGAATATATGCCTCAGACCGGTAAAACCGAGAATGTAATAAAGTTCAATTATTTTATGGGCGGCGAATTAACTAATGTTAAATACCGTGATGGAAGAAAGAACTTTAAATTATATAAGGGTGCTGAAAAAGTATTCTACAATATAGATAGCATTGTAGGTTGGGAATATTGTATTATTGTTGAAGGTGAAATGGACGTATTAGCGTTACATGAAGCCGGTATAACAAATGCAATATCTGTTCCTAACGGTGCAACACTTAATACTAACAACTTAGATTACTTAGACAATTGTATAGATTATTTCGAAGACAAAGAGAAGGTTATATTAGCCGTAGATTCAGACGAAGCTGGCCAAGCCTTGCAGACAGAGTTAATACGTAGATTAGGTTCTGAAGTATGTTACTTAGCTACATTTGACGATTGCAAAGACGCTAATGAATATTTATTAAAGTATGGAAAAGAAAAATTGGCAGAGCGTATTTCGCGAAGCAAGCCAGTACCGCTGGAGAATGTTACAACGTTCAGGGATATTGAAGACGAAGTTACCGACTTTGTTCGTAATGGCTTTAAACCAGGATTCCAAATTGGCTTACAAAATTTTGACGACATATTTTCGACTTACACTGGTCAATTTATTACTGTCACTGGTATCCCTAGTTCCGGGAAGAGTGACTTTGTCGATCAGATGGTTGTTGGGTATAACACTAATTACGGTTGGAAAACGGCATTCGCTTCGCCAGAAAATGTTCCAACATATTTACATGCTCATAAGTTAATGCGTAAAACCTGGCAGGGCATGCCAACTAGAGATGATATTGGCGGCGACAGGTGGAACCAAATAGCAGATCACTGCAATAGCAATTACTTTCATATTGATATGGAGCGCTACACATTAGAATCTGTATTAAAGAAAGGCGCTGAGCTTGTTAAACGTAAAGGTATTAAATGTTTAGTTATAGATCCATTTAATAAGGTTAGAGACGTTGATTGTAAGACAGAAGACGTTAACCGATACACAATGGAATACTTAACTAAGATTGAAATCTTTGCTAAGAAATATGACGTGCTTGTGTTTGTAGTTGCGCATCCAACTAAAATGTATAAAGGCAGCGACGGTAAAATTGAAGAGCCGACTATGTATAACATTAAAGGTGGTGGTGAATGGTATGATGCAAGTTATCACGGGTTATTAGTTCACAGAGACTATGAAGCTAAGACTGTTAAAGCTAAAGTTCTTAAAGTTAAGTTTCAAAACTTAGGCGAGAATGGCGCTGAAGCCCATTTCAAATGGGAACCAAAGTCCGGTTGTTTTATTCCTCACGAGCAAGTTAATCTTGCTGGCGAGAAAATGCCCTGGGAATAATGCCAAGTTTATATGGCAAACGGGTGAAACCAATGCCAAGTTATACGTATAATGAAGAGGAGTTTAAGTGGTATAGCTTTTGTGTTAAAAACAATATAAGAATATCACCTTACGGCATACAAAACGATACAGAGCATTGGCATATAGCGATCAGCTTAGGTCCTCATAAAAAATGGGAAAAGCCACACTTGTCACCCAGCAAGTATTGTAGAAAAACAATTTGGCCAGAATACTATAAAATGTGTAAATACTATTATGAGAAATACAATAATAAATAACGATCCCGAATACGCAGAAGCGGATTATGAATTACAATACAGGGATTTATTACTAGACGTAATGGAAAATCATGTAATACGCGACAACGAAAGAACTGGAGTTGGTTGCGCATCTACATTTTCTTTAGATATTGATATTGATATATCTAAGCATTTTCCTATATTAAGCGGGCGCAAAATGTTCCCGCATATATTTAAATCAGAGTTTAAATGGTTTATCAATGGCGAAACAAATATTAAAACGTTACAGGAAGCTGGTAATAAAATATGGAATGAATGGGCAGATGATAATGGTGATTTAGGCCCTGTTTATGGTCATCAGCTTAGAAACTTTAACAGCCAAGGATACGATCAATTAGAGGCTGTAATAAAGAATATAAACGAGAAGCCTGACAGTAGACGTCATGTAATAAGTTTATGGAATCCAGCACAGCTTGAAGAAATGGCTTTGCCTCCTTGCTATTTGTACTTCCAGTTTTTTGTTGAGAAGAACAACTTGCATATGTTTGCTCTGCAAAGAAGTGCAGATATATTTCTTGGTGTGCCGTACGATATGGCTTTGTACTCTCAAATTTTGCTATACATAGCTGAGAAAACGGGTTATAATGCAAAGCGTGTAAACGTTAAATTTATTGACGCTCACATATATAAGAACCAACAAGAAGCAGTTGAGCAGTACTTAGATGAAGATTTTAACGGCGCTCCTACATATGCTTTTCACAATGGATTACTAACCTTAAATAACTATCAGCCGGGCAAAGTAATTACTGCGCCAGTAGCTGTTTAAAACTATGTATAATATTTATCATATTCCTGGTAAAAAGATCGGAGTTACACGTGATCTTAATAAGAGGGTTACGGAGCAGCAAGGTTATGCGCCAGGCGAATACGAAGTTTTATTTACGAGTGATGATATTAATTTAATATCTAACAAAGAGATAGAACTTCAACAGTCTTATGGCTACAGAAAAGACAGAACATTATATAAAAATTTATTTAAATCAAATATGAGAATAAACCCGACAGAACAAACAAGTACGTTTCCAGTACCTATAACAAAGCTTAAAGGCAATCTTATGGACAACATAGGATTAGAATGGGAAACGCCAGAGTATAAATTTAAATTAGAAAAAGAACATATACCCTGGATAATGCAGAACGCAAGAACCTCGATGTTTAATGATGATCGAAGCTATATCTATAATAAGGCTTTCTATGAGGCCTTTTTTAATCTAAAGCATAATCCAAAGGCAACAGCACTAAACAGCGCTAGATTTGATTTAATACGCAATTGGGCCGCTGTAAGGGGTATATATGACAACGGCGATGCCAAGACACAATACGTAAAGCTTATGGAAGAAGCAGGCGAGCTAGCTAAAGCTTTATTAACCAAAGATAAACCTGAAATAAAAGATGCTATTGGCGATATGATTGTAGTTCTTACTAACTTAGCGCATCTTGAAGGTTTTGAAGTTGAAGACTGTATTGACTCTGCTTATCAAGAAATAGCACAGCGTAAAGGTAAAATGATTAACGGAACGTTTGTAAAACAAACATTATAATGTACATAAAAACACACGTTAAGTATAAAAAACGTGTATAACGCATATAAAAACGTACATAAACCTAATAAACGCATAAATTAATATACAAATCATAATGAAGAAAAAACAAATAGAATTTAGAGACCCAGTTGTTGAACGTGTTGTTGATAAGTTTGTATCAAGATCAGACGTTGGCTTTGCGAAATACGGCATAACACTTAACGATGACAAATCAAATTTGTTTGCTTGGATTAATCACTTACAAGAAGAATTAATGGATGCTGTGCTATACATGCAAAAATTAAAAGAATCTAGTACAGAAGAGATGCAAGAAGCTTTGCTAAGAAATATAGAGATCCATGAGGAGACAACCGTATAAAAGAAAAAGCAAAAAGCGAGGGCCAGTACAAGCGAAGAAGGTGTCATATGATGGCATCAACTTTGCTTCAGGGCTTGAGCGTTATATGTATATGGCTTTGAAAAAAGCAAAGATCAAAGCTAAGTACGAAGGGGAAACATTTGTTTTACTTGCTGGTTTTCATTTTGAAAACGAAGTTTATGAAAGACAATCCAATGGTAAAGGTGATTATAAGAATAGAGGTTGCAAGCGCATATTACCTATTAAGTACACACCTGATTTCATTGGTGAAGATTTCATAATAGAAACAAAAGGTAGAGCTAATGAATCATTCCCTATGCGTTGGAAGTTGTTTAAAAGATTAGTAATGACACAGTTTCCAAACGTAACATTATACAAACCACAAAATCAAAAAGAATGCGACGAAACAATTCGCCTAATCCTTTCGAAGCGAAAAGGATAGCTAGGCAAAAGTACGCTGAGCGTCAAATTGATAAGTTTGTCAAATGGAGTTGGGACGTGCGAGGTAAAGTGAAATACAAAGAATTAGTAGAAATAATGGATAAACACAATATAAAAGTATATGGATAAACAAGACAAGCCTGGGTGGGCTTTATCCTTTGGGTTATACCCAGGGATATTAATAGGTATGAGAACTTATGAGGAAGAAAAGCAAACGGCATATGTTTTCTATTTGCCATTTGTGGATATAGCATTGGAGTTTTATAAGTAATGGGATTGTTTGATGAGCGCATAGCGTATAAACCGTTTGAGTACCCTGAGTACTACACAGAAGGTTGGCTTAAGCAAGCACAGGCATTTTGGTTACACACTGAAATACCAATGCAAGGCGATATAAAAGACTGGAAAGAAAAATTAACACCAGAAGAAAAGAATCTAGTAGGGAATATACTATTAGGTTTTGCACAAACCGAATGTGCTGTTTCAGATTACTGGACACAAAAAGTGGTATCATGGTTTCCTAAACACGAAATACAGCAAATGGCCATGATGTTCGGATCACAAGAAACAATACATGCTGTAGCGTATAGTTATTTAAATGAAACACTTGGTCTTGAAAATTATGAAGCCTTTCTCCATGAGCCTGCAACTGCTGAAAGGTTCGATAACCTGGTTGCTTATGGCGGGACAAGCTCTGTTGGTATTGGGAAGTCTCTTGCTGTTTTTAGCGCTTTTGCTGAGGGGGTTAGTTTATATTCTGCTTTTGCTGTTCTCTATTCTTTTCAATTAAGAAACTTATTAAAAGGTATAGGGCAACAAATGAAGTGGAGTGTTCGTGATGAATCTTTACACAGTAAAATGGGCTGTAAGTTGTTTCGCGATATGTGCGGTGAAAACAATCAATTATTGGCTTTATGTCGAGAAGATATTATTTCTGCCGCCGAAACAATGGTAAAACTTGAATGTAAGTATATAGATAAAATGTTTGAGATGGGTGACATTGAAGGCATTAAAGCAAATGATTTAAAACACTTTATAAAGAAAAGAACAAATGAAAAACTGGTGGAACTTGGTTATGTTGACCTTGGCTCGTACTTCCCGTATGACATTGCTGCAGCGGCTAATCTTGATTGGTTCTATCATCTTACCGGCGGGGTCACTCATACTGATTTTTTCGCGGTTCGGCCGACGGACTATTCGAAAGCTGGTGAAGGCGAAGACTTTGAGGACATTTGGTAATTTAATAACCGAAGAAGAAATATATGAAGACCTCTACGACAAAGCGTAGTTTATTAAAAGCGCTTGTAAGACAAAGAAGACTAAAGCCTCATGAGAGGATAGCAAACAGGTTAGGATATATGGGGACTGGATTTATGATGACAGCTCCACATCTCCTGCCAGACCCAACCGGCGTGGTGGTATATATTATTGCCGGCGTAATATCAATACCGCAAGTATTTGTTGCAAAGCAATGGAACTTAGTAGCGGTTAATTTAAACGTAGCAATAGCCTACACAATACTATACTTTACATAATGTGGAATGAAAATTGGAAAAAAGGTGAGGATTACCCGGCATGGGGTAATAACGACGTATACAAGAAAACTATATCCGGGGGATATTTATTGCACGACGAATCACCGAGAGAAGCTTACATGCGGGTTGCTAAAACAGTTGCTCGTAGATTATATAAGCCAGAAATGGCAGAAACTTTTTTTGAATATATCTGGAACGGCTGGTTATGTTTGGCTTCGCCAGTTCTTAGCAACACTGGTACCGATCGCGGCTTGCCTATTAGTTGCTTTGGTATTGATGTTGCTGACTCGATACAAGATATAGGACAAAAGAATTTAGAGATGATGCTACTCGCTAAGCACGGCGGTGGAGTTGGCATAGGCGTAAATCAAATCAGACCCGCTGGCGCAACAATTACAGGTAATGGAACATCAGACGGGGTTGTCCCCTTTTGCAAAATCTACGACTCAACTATCCTCGCGACTAATCAAGGCTCTGTTCGCAGAGGCGCAGCATCAGTCAACATCAATATTGAACACGACGATTTTGAAGAGTGGCTTGAAATTAGAGAACCAAAAGGCGACGTTAACAGACAGTCACTCAACCTTCATCAATGCGCAGTTGTTGGTGATAAGTTTATGCGACGCCTTGAACAAGGAGATTCGGAAGCGCGGACTAGATGGAGTAAACTTATTAGAAAACGAAAAGCAACTGGAGAACCGTATATACTGTTTAAAGGAAATACTAATAAAGCAAATCCAAAAGCATACAAAGACAACGGGCTAAAAGTGCATATGACAAATATCTGTAGTGAGATTACATTACACACAGATGAGAGTCATAGTTTTGTTTGTTGCTTGTCATCATTAAACTTAGCTAAATATGAAGAATGGAAAGGTACTAACCTTATATATGACGCCACTTGGTTTCTTGATGGGGTTATGGAGGAATTTATACAAAGAGCAAAAGGACTTAGAGGTTTCGATAATAGTGTTAGATCAGCAACAAAAGGGCGCGCTTTGGGCTTGGGAGTCCTCGGATGGCACACATATCTCCAAGAGAAGGGTATTCCTTTTGAAGGTTTACTTGCTCAGTTTGAAACTAGGAAAATATTTTCGCAAATTAAAATTGAAAGCGAACGAGCATCTATGGACCTTGCGGAAGTCTATGGCGAACCTCTTTGGTGTGCTGGCACTGGTTATCGTAACACCCATCTTAGGGCTGTTGCTCCTACTGTGTCTAATAGTAAGCTTAGCGGTAACGTTAGTCCTGGCATTGAGCCTTGGGCCGCTAATGTTTTCACGGAACAAAGCGCGAAGGGTACGTTCATTAGGAAGAACCCCACGCTCTTAAAGCTTTTAAGAAAGCATAAGTTAAATACAAATGAAATATGGGATAAGATACTTGCTGATGGCGGTAGTGTACAAGATATTAAAGAACTTGATGGCATAACAATGGCGCACGATATACCGGCTAAAGATGTATTTAAAACCTTTAAAGAAATAAACCAACTAGAACTAGTGAACCAAGCGGGCATACGCCAGCAGTACATAGATCAGTCGGTTAGTTTGAATCTCGCTTTTCCAAGTGTTGCTACACCAAAATGGATTAACCAAGTGCACATGCAAGCATGGAAGAACGGAATAAAGACTTTGTATTATACTAGAACAGAAAGTGTTCTACGTGGAGATATAGCACAACAAGCTATGGATCCTGAATGTGCTGCCTGTGATGGTTAGTACGTCCAAATAACGTTAGGTGATTTATCAGGGTCGACATCAATGTGGATAAAAGTATCTGCAATGCCGATCCTGTTTATGCCTAAGTCTAAGAATATATCAATAAGCTCAAATCTATCTTTTGATTTGCGGCAATCAATATCAGCAGCTAAGCCTTTTAAATGCGAAGAAGATTCTTTCCCTCCGACGTCTTGATTATGTTGCGGAGTTCTAAAACCAGAATTAATATGAATAGGTTTATCAAACCTATCTCGGGCTATATCAAGCAGGTTTAAAAAACCTTTATCCATCATCTGCCCAGAGCCTTGCACATCAGGGCTATCAAATTCTGAGTAATTAAAATACTTCATCATTACTTTTTCTTTTTAATATCTTTCCATTTAGCTATAGTATACCCTATAGTTACTAGCAAAAGCAAAATTTTCAAACCGTCTTCTATTTGAGTAAAAGTTGTTACACCTAATGTGCTACCATTTATTGCGTATAATTTTAATTCGTTAATGCTCATTTTCGTCTTTTAACGGGTTTAACTTTTCTTGGTTTACCTTTTGGTTGCCCTAGTCTTTTCTTTTCAGCGATCTTTGCAGCTTTTTCTTTTGCCGACATTTCGCTTGCGGTTTTTGGTGTCTTACTTGATACTCTTTTCTTTGGCCTGCAATATGGTACTCCCCGGCTTTCACCTTCGCTTCTTCCGCAAGGCTTACCTGTACGTACATCAATCCATTCTTCTTTAAACCAACGTTTAAGTGACGCTCCTTTTTTAGTCTTACGTACCTTAGGGAACGCAGACCCTTTTTGTCTGTATGCCATTATCCTAATTTACCTCCTCGCTTTCTACATTTAGCTATATAGCCAGAAGCGTAGGCAGATGGGAATACATCATACTTTGCTTTAGCTTTTCGGTAACATGCATCTTTTTTC
>Ga0228614_1001224_pt1 | contig 11401 bp, 13 predicted proteins | sample 15DmetaG_FD_190531 | JGI IMG/M metagenome (GOLD analysis project Ga0228614, IMG submission 190531) | Seawater microbial communities from Monterey Bay, California, United States - 15D | ecosystem: Environmental > Aquatic > Marine > Coastal | place: USA: California | collected 2016-10-13
TTTTAATATAAGTGCTTACTATTTAATAAATAGAAACGCTTGGAATGATTTTACAGAAAATAGATATAATGATTTTTGGGATTGGAGATAAAATAACAAAAGAATTATTCTTAATTTTTTTTTTTTTAAAATAAAAATATATCTATATATATATATATATGGAATATTACAAATTAAAATATTTAAAATATAAAATGAAATATAACATTTTAAATACTAATAAACAATCACCAGTAATTGGAGGTAAAGCTTGGTTTAGTAATCAAGTTTCGCATTCAAAAAAAAAATCTCCAAAACAAGAATTAGAACAACATTTGTATCCAAAAGTGACATTATATGCTGAAGATCATTATGATGCACCTCCTCAGTGGAAACAATTTGTAATTGATGAGATGGAAAAATATGATTTTATAATTATTGAAGAAGAAATCTTTATACCAGTAAATGATAAGGATTTTATACCTCAAGTCAATTTAGAATATAATGAGAGTACTGATAATTCAGCTATAGGTGAATTACAAAGAACAGTAGAATCAAAAAAAGTTGAAAGTGATGTGAGATCTTTACTAGACATACCAATAGATTCATCACTAGTTGATATACTAATAAATCTATTTGCGTCATTTGTGGGAGACCCTAGCCTAAATGGAATTATGGAACTTATTATACATTTTCTTGAAGTAAAATTTATACGAAATCTATTAAATCCATCAACAACATACATTAATTTAATAGCAAATCTAAAAGAAAAATTAACTAATGATGAATATAATTATATCAAAGAGTTATATCATAAAACTATTAATAAATTAAAGCTTGATACTGACTCTATAATTAATACTCTAAGTAATATGCCAGAACAAAATATTAATCCAGGCGAAATGATTACAGAATTTGGTAAACAGATAGATATTCTTATGTTTAAAATGCCAGCATTACTCAATGATATTTATGTTACTGCATTGATTATGTCAAATAAAGAACATAATCTTATGGTAATTTATGGTGCTGCACATATTTATAATATAAATAAAATATTAAATGATTTCTATAAAATACACTTTAAAATATTTGATAGCATACATGACAGTAAGTAATAAAACTAATAAAAAAAAATTTAATAAAATAAATAATTAGTTGAATTATTCTTAATTTAATAAACATAACCTATTTCAATAATTTCATTACCTAATAGTTCAAATATTTCATCAATATCATTTTTATTAATAATAATTATAAATCCAACACTCATATTAAAAGTTGAAAACATCTCCTCATTTGTTAAGTTCCCTTTAATTTTAATAAAATTAAAGCAAGCAGGTAGATTTTCTAAAATTTTATTTTCATCAATTTTAAAATTTAAATTATTCGATATAACACGTTTTAAATTACTATAAATTCCACCACCAGTTATGTGTGCTGCACTATTAATACAAATGTTATTTTCATATAATATTTTCAAATGATTATAATAACTTTTATGTGTACCTAATATATCATTTATGTATAATTCTATTTCGTCTTCATCACAAGTATCAAGTACTTTCCTAACTAAAGAGAAACCATTAGTAGCAAAATTATCTGTTTTAATACCTAAAATTATATTATTTTTTTTTACATCACTAATTTTAAATAAATCTTCTTTTTTAGATAAGCAATTAATAAAACCAACAACCTCCATATTATCATCGTGTTTATAAATATCCATTTCTGATGTCTCACCACCAATCAATGGTAAATCATACTTATTACATTCATCACAAATACCCTTAATGACTTCTTCAAAATCTTTATTTATCTTATTCATCGATAAATAATCGATAAAAGTTAATGGTTTAAGATTTCTTGAAACACATAAACAATCGTTAATATTATTAACAACTACATCTCTTCCAAGGTTCATTAATCTTTCTTGTGTTTTATATTTAAAACTTAATAAAGATTTACTTCCTACACCATCACAAGATGTAACTAAACAATCACCATTTTGTAAATCCAAAATTCCAGAAAAATTAGAATAATCATCTTTTAAAATATTTTTATTATGTGTAGATTTTATTTTATCTATAATATTATCTAAACTTCTCTCATAATTATCTATATCAACACCACTTGACTTATAACTTAAATTTTTCCCAATATCATCCCTATAATGAAAACTACTACATATTATTTTATTAATAACATGCTGATTATCTTCATATAATTTATCTATATTTTTACCTATAGTAATAATACATAAACTTCTAGATTTATTTAATAAATTTCTTCCTTCTTTTGTAATAATATCTCCATAATAAATATTTTCTAAATTAGGTATAATAATTTCATTTTGTTTAAACTCAATTTCTGGTCTACAATATGATTGTGGTACAATATATCGTGTTAGTGTATATTTATCGTCAAATTCAATATTAATATTTTTAAGATTCTCATCAACTATCGCTTTAAAAATATCATATAAATCAGTTTTTAGAAGAGTTAATAGTGGTATAGTTTCTGGATCTCCTAATCTGCTATTGAATTCTATAATCTTTATTTTATTATCAATTGTTTTTATAAAACTTCCATATAAAATCCCTTTGAATTTACCAGTTTGTTTTAATAATAATAAAACGCTTTCATTTATTTTTTGTGCCATCATTATATCTTCATTTTTTAAAAAATTTAAATTTCCACTAATACAACCCATCGAACCTGTATTAGGACCATTATTCTCATTATCTAATCTCTTAAAATCTTTAACAGGAAAAGTATGTTTTACTGATTTAGAATCAGTAAAAGTATGATATGAAAATTCTGATCCAACAAGTTTTTCTTCTATTAAAAACGAACCGTTTTCTTCTATAATAGACTTACAAAATTGTAATCCTTCATCAATATTTTTCAAATGAACTGAAGAAACTTTTACTCCTTTTCCACCCTTTAGTGAAGTATCTTTTACTACATAATAATTATTAAGTTTATTTATATAATTAATTATTTCTTGTTCATTATATGTATCAAAATATTTATAATCTGGATTAAAATGTGATAATCCATTATCATTTAATAATTTTCTAGAAAAATATTTATCAGATTCTATTTTTGCTACATTTTTAAATGGTGCTACAGATTTCACATTAATTCTATCTAATTCATCAACTAAACCTTGTGCGATAAATTTTTCTTGGTTCATTACTACAAAATCAATTTCATATTCTTTTTGTAACTCTAGTATATTTTTAATAATATTTTCATTAGTTAATGGTGTATCAATAATATACTCAAAACAGTTTTCATATATTTTATTATTTAAAAAATCACTTATAACAATTGGATTATGTTGTTTTAATTTTTCACAAATTATGTGTTCTCTACATAACGATCCTATGATTACAACTATATTTTTCATTAAAATATAAAAGTAATTAATTTCTAAATAATTTCTAAATAATATATTAGTATATAAATTATGGATGATTATTCAAAAATTAGAGAAATGAATAATGAAATAAGACATCTGGATCATCAAATTTTTTTATATGAAGAATCAATAGAAAAATTTAAACAAAAAAAAATAGATTGTATAAATAAAATTGATAAAATATGTTCGCATAAAAATAGAGAAAATAATTTTTGTTATGATTGTGGATTAAAATTTTAAGTTTAAATTATATTATTTAAAAAATTATTAATAATATTATATAATTTAATGTTTAATAGAATATGTAAAATAAATAACAAATTTTATAAATTTGCGAATTATAATTCATTAGCAAAAACAATAGATGTTACAGAAATATCCAATATTTATCATAAAGAAATAATTAATTCTGTTAAAAAATTAAATTTTACTCCAAAAGTAGTAAGTTTTCTAGCTAATAATGACCAAGGTGCTTTAAAGTATGCTAAACATACTAAAAAAATTAGCAATGATTTAGGTATAAATTTTGAATTAAAGAAAGTTCATAAATTAGAAATAGAAGAACATATAGAAATAGCAAATAAAGATAATAATATAAATGGTATTATGATATATTATCCTTGTTATGGTTCTGAACCTTCATTTTATGGTGATACAATGGATAATTATTTACGTGATAAAGTATCATATAAAAAAGATGTTGAAGGTTTATGTTATAAATATAGAAAAAATTTATATAATAATAAAAGATTTATAGATAGTTCTAATATAAAAAAATCAATATTACCTTGTACACCACTTGGTGTCATAAAAATATTAGAATCAGATTTAATTGGAGTTTATAATAAACATTTATCAATTTGTAATCAATTAAAAGGTAAAACTATAACTGTTATAAATAGAAGTATTGTAGTTGGACATCCAATTGCAGCTATGTTAGCAAATGATGGAGCGAATGTTTATTCTGTTGATTTGAACACAATATATTTTATGCGAAAAGGTAAAATGTTAAATACATCTATTACATTAGAAGATGCTTGTAAAATATCAGATGTAATAATTACAGGTGTTCCTGACAAAAATTTTAGATTAAATACATTATGTATAAAACCTAATACAACTATTATTAATTTATCACCATATAAAAATTTTAATATAAAAGAAATAAGTTATATAAAAAATATTAAATTTGTGCCACAAGTTGGTTCGGTTACAATTGCTATGCTTTTACGTAATCTATTAAATCTTGTTAATAATTATCATACAAATATTTTATAATTTTAATTTTCAATTAAGTTTTCATTCAAATTATTTTCATTATTTTTTGGTTTTTTTTCAAAACATTTTTTTAATTTTGGTATAATATTAATTTCAAAATTCAAAAAACAAAAAGGACAAAAGAATATACTCGTAGCAATTATAAGAACATATAAATATTGATCCATTATATTTATATGTTATTATAATTTTATATCTTTATTTTTATCATTTTTACATTTATCATAAATTAAGAAACCAAATGCTAAAGAACATAATGAACCTAATAAAACTGAACCTATAATTATATCAGCCATACTATATATTATTTAATTTATATTATTAAATTTAATAATAATATATATTTATATATATGGTTGATTGGAAAAAAAAATATTTAAAATATAAAATAAAATATAAAAAAGTATGTGAAAATTTATATACACAAAAAGCAGGCAAAGTAAAAATTAAATTTAATGAATTAAATTATAATGATTATATTGAATTAGATATATTAAAACACGAAAATTTAAAAGAATCTTTAAAATCTCATATTTATTACAAATTTAGATATTTATATAGATACAGGCCGCATAATATAACAGAAGAATTGATTAAAATAACAACAGAATTGATTAATATAACAGAAAATATAATCAAATCAGAACTTGAGCAATTAGATAAATTAGACTTTTCCAATAATATATATGGAGTAACTATAGATTTTGGAGATAATTTACCTATTGAAAATGAAGGTGAATTAACATTACTTAATATAAAATTGTATCTTTATAGTTTTTTAAAATTATATAAATTAGAAATGCATCAAAATGGAAATATTTTTAATTATATATTATTTTATAATTTACTAAATATATTAGATAATCAAAAATATTTACATTTTGAAGAAGTTGATACAAAATTATTTGATTTTTTCAAAGTTGGAGTTAATGAATTTAAAAATGAAATTTTTAAAAATATTTTTAAAGATGAAGATGAAAGATATATTAAAAAAATTACATTACATATCGATGATTTAAAAAGTTATGAATTATATGTAAAACCAGAATCCGGAATATATGATACTTTATTAAACTTTTTTGATAACTATGAAGCAGATTTAAAATTTGCCAGAAAAAATCAAGATAATATACAAAATCCAAATGACATATATAATGAGGATGATATTTTTGAAAATTGTGGAAATGAAATTTATCTATATTTAAATAATCCACCTCTGCAAAATGAGGAAGATGAACCACCTATTTTTAAAAATATAAATGATGAAAAAATAGCACGTAAATGGATAAAATTTGGTATGCAGGGAGCACAAGGACAGTATGGAAATACATCATTTACATGGACAATAGATGAAAAGAAACAACATAAAACTGTTCAACCTAATAAATTTATGTATTTATATTTATTTATAATAAAACATAATAATTATTTAAGAGAATATAGACATTTATTTGTAATAAATGGAAATATAAATATAACTTTATTAAAAAACTTATTAAGTATTATCAATGGTAGATATAATAATGTAAGTTTAAAATTTGAAAATATGGAACATAACAATACTGAAATGGAGATAAAACAATATCTAAACATACTTGCTGGTGAAAATACAAATAAATTTTTAGAGATAGAAAATTTTAATCATATAAAAGATATATTAAAAAATTTAGATAATCTTGAGCAAGAGGAGAAATTACAAATGTTAGATGATAGTATAAAAAAAATAGTAGATATTAATAAAATGTATTCTATTACTAAACTATATATAGAAGGTAGAACTATTCTCTATATTGATGATAACATAATTAGTTTATTAAATGATATAATGGAAAAAATATATGATATAAGAAATATTATAATAAAATTATTAGATGAAAATAATAATGATAATGAAAAATTAAACACATTGCTTAGAAACTTGACGAGATTTTTAGAACTCTTTTACATTTAAATTGGTTTAAATAATATTAAATATTTATTATGGTAAAATATTTAAAATTAAATAAATAATAATTAATATGGAGAAAAAAAATATATTAATAATTGGAGCTGGACAATTAGGTTTAATGCTTATTGAAGAATCATATAATATTAGAGCATATATTAATAAAATATATGTTTATACAGATACAAAAAATACACCTTGTCATTATTTAGATTTTAATAAATATAATTATGTTGAAATTATTATTGGTAGTTATACTAATGAAGAATTATTAAGACATATTGCTAATAAATGTGATAAAATAACATATGAATTTGAATCATTTCCAATAGATGTTTTTGAAAATGAAACTATAAAAAATAAAATTGTACCAAAATTAGATATATTAAAAATTATACAAGATAAGTATGATCAAAAATTATATATCGCAATGAATACAAATAATTTATCATTTGGGGCTTTTGATAAAATTGATACTTATCAAGATATAATAAATTTTGTAAAAATATATTCATTTCCAGTGATGATTAAATGTAGATATGGATCTTTTGATGGACGTGGAAATTTTTTAATAAAAAATGAATTAGATTTAGATAAATTTAAAAATTTAGAATGTAATAAATTTTATATTGAAGATTATGTAGATTTTGAAAAAGAACTTTCTATTGCAGGATGTTTAGGTGTTAATAATCAATTTATTTATTATGATTGTGTAAATAATTTACATAAAAATAGTATATTATCGAAAACAATATTTCCAGATAATGAATTAAGTGATAAAAATAAATCTAAAATTATAGATATATTAAAAGAAATTCTTGAATTATTTAATACTAAAGGAATTATAGTAATAGAAATCTTTTTAAAAAATAATCAAATTTATCTTAATGAAATAGCTACAAGAGTACATAATTCATATCATCATACATTACATAGTAATGAAACAAGTCAATTTGAAAATCATTTAAGAAGTATATTAGATTTGAATTTAGGTATAATTGCAAATAAATTTAATGGAATTTTTTATAATATAATTTCTAACTTACAAGAAATAGAAGATATAAAAAAATGTGATAATATAGATTTTATAAAAATGTATAATAAAGAAGCAGTAGGTATTAGGAAAATAGGACATTGTGTAATTAAAAGTTAATAATAATTTATTATGTAGTTATTAAATATTTATCAAAAGGATTAAGTAACTTATCACTTAATTCTAATTGTGGATTTAATTCCAATATTTCATTAATTAAACTTAATCTTTCACTTTCACCCCACGCTATTAATATTTTTGATTCATATCTAATTACTTTAGGACATTCTATTCTAACACCTACTGTAATATCACCATTTGTTCTTAGTAGTTTTATAGGAAAATCTTTATTATTATTAGTAATTACATCATTACAATATAATCTAGCTTTTCCTTGTTTATAAGCAATTAAAGTTTGACTTTTTTTAACATTAAAATAACATTCCGCATTATTACAACAATTTAGAAAACTAACATAACATGTATGTTTATCTAATGGATTATTTATTTGATTATCTGTAAAAATTACACTTTCTTTATCTTTTACTTCACCACATACTATACAACCTTTAGGTATACGATTAAAACAATAATGTTCTATTGTATTAGCTAAGTTTAAAAATAACTTATCTACAAAATTTTTAAAATATGTATTTGTCTGTCTTAAATTTAATATATGTTTATAATCAAAATTTTTTAATTCAATTCTATTTAAAATATTTTCTTTAATATCATCATCTAAAAGTTGAAAATATTTCATTCTAAATACAAAATAAAATAATTAAAAAATCAATTTTATATTAATAAAATATTATATATATATAAAATGGTTAATTATAAACAAAAATATTTAGAAATGAAATTAAAATATATTAGTAGTAAAAATAAATTAAATGGTGGTGCTTATACAGAATCTATAGATTTAGTTTATTTAATCAAAGTTGAATTAGAAAATACATATGGTAATGATTATTTTCAAAATTTATTAGAAACTAAAGACCAAACAGTTCTAGAATTTATGATTGAAAAAAAAATAAGTGATGGTTCATTTCAAATTGAACTTAACAAAAACCCAACTTTTAATTCTATTGCTTGTATTGGAAAAATAATTCATAATCAAAATACAGATAAATTTTATATTTTACTAGAAGTACAAATACATCATCAAAAATGGGTTCAAGGTGAAGCAGGTGGTGCTGCTGTTAGTGGTTATTGGATACCACAATATAATTCATATAAATTAGAAGAAATAGAATATCAATCAGAATCAGAAACTATAATTAATAAACTAAATAAAATAATAATAACTAATATAGATGGATTTTATTATTATCCAACAGTTAAACATATTAAACAAGCAATTTATGATTATAAAAATGATTGAAATAAATTAACTGTAATAAAATAGTGATTTCCTATAAATTTTTTTCTCTTTTTTAATTTATAATTTGTTAAAAGTTTTATTTTTTTCCAAAAATCTTTATGATTACAATTTATTATAATTATTTTATTAATTTTTTTTTTATTAATAATTTTCATTAAATTTTGATTTAATTTATCTAAATTCAAAATTAAATTTTCAAAACAATCAAATTTATTACAATTATTGTAATCAATAATGGAACAATTATCTTTAATATTTTTATTATAAATATTAAAATTAAATATTGATTCTTCAACTAATTTTTGGGAATCTGAATAAAAGTTAAAATTATTAAGTTTTAATAAAATTGGATAAATAAAAGATTCTCCACCTATACAAGTTATATTATAAGTATCTTTACAATAATATAATACTTCTTTTCTAATTATATTAGATAATAATCTATTATTTTGTTGAAATGTATTATTATACTTGAAGATAATATTATTGTATAATTTAAATGGTATTGAATTTTTATCTATTCTAATATTATTTTTATAATCTAATGAAATATTACCAATATAATTATTTTTTTTAATATAATTTTGTAAAAGAATATGTAAATATTGTAAATCTGTAGTATCACAATTTATCTTAGTTTTAATTATCATCAAAGATTATAAAATAAAAAAATCAATTTTAAAATTGATTTTATTTATTAATTTTTTTAATGACACAATTGATTTCTCTTGGAGGTAATTGTTCTGTGGCTTTTCAGTTAAGAAAATTAGATTTATATAATAATAGTTTTCCGTTTGATTGGTGTAAATTAAATTTAAAAAAACTATTGAAAGTATTAGAAAATAACTTTGAAAATTTTGAAAATATTGAATTTAAAAAAAAATCATCTAATCATAAAATTATTGATAAAGAATTAACAGAAATTGATAGTTTAATTTTTAGAAATAATTATGGAATAGAATTTGCACATGAAATATGTAATAAATATGAAATTGATGAATTTAAAAAAAAAATAATATCAAGAATAGAAAAATTTAAAAATTTAGAAAATCCAATTTTTATTAGATTAGAAACAGAGAATTTAAGTGATGAAAAAATGAAATTATATGAAAAATTGGAATTTTTATTGAAAAAATATTTTGATAATTTTAAAATTATATTAATTTCTAAAAAAAAATATGAATCTAATATTACAAAATGGATTGAATTAAAAGAATTTTCTGATGATTGGAAATATCCAGAACTAGATTGGAATGAAATTTTATATTCTTATTAATAATTTATTTATTTTTTTTTGTTTTAATAACCGACTTTAAATATACTTCTACATTATCTTTTTTAATTTTAATATCATGAATTTTATCCAAATTAGCTTCTTCTTCTTCTAATTCTTTTTGTAATCTTAAAATTCTATCTTTTCTTACAGCAATCCTGTTTTTACAAACTATTTCATTATTAACCAATAATGATAAAAACTTTTTATATTTAGTTTTATGTCGTTTTGCTATTTCTTTAAAGAAGCATTTATAATTTATAGGTTTTTTATTACATTCAAAACCACAAGTTGATATATCATAATGATGTAAATGAATAGATGGTGAACCTATATCTAACCAAAATGCATAAATATTTTTATAACAGAATATAAATTCCTCTTTTACATTCCCTAATTTAATACAACAATCCTTAAATAATTCTTTTAAATATGAATCTTTTTCTTTAAAATTTTCTTTAAATACCTCATCTATATTCACATTTATACCATTTTTAATTTTATTTATATAGTATCCAGAACAAGTATAATATATTTTTCTATACCATTCATAATATAATGACCGATTATAGGAAATATTATTAAAAATATTTTTACTATCAGGTAAAATTCTATAATTATGTAACTCATTTTTTAAATAATAAAATTTCCATAAAAATTCATTATTATCTTTATCTTTAATATCTGTAAAATTATATAAAATTTTACAACTCATTCTAAAATTTAACAACTCATTTAAAGCTAAATATTTTTTTATAATTAATTCATTAACTAAATTTTGGTCTAGTGTGTCAAACATTTTAAAATTAAAACAAATTTTAAATCAATTTTATAATCAAAAATATTCTATAATTTATAAAATTATATAAAGAAATAATTTTTATATTTATTTAAATGTTAAAAAATTTAGATAAAATTATAAATAATAAATTCAATCATTTTTCAAGAAATATAACAGTCATATCTAGATCAAATTGTATTACAGATTTATATGAAAAACCAATTAAATTGAATTCACTAAATAATTCTATAGGAATAAATCTTAGAAATAGTAAAAAAATAATTCCAGAAGTTAAAGTAGA
>Ga0228614_1001236_pt1 | contig 11285 bp, 5 predicted proteins | sample 15DmetaG_FD_190531 | JGI IMG/M metagenome (GOLD analysis project Ga0228614, IMG submission 190531) | Seawater microbial communities from Monterey Bay, California, United States - 15D | ecosystem: Environmental > Aquatic > Marine > Coastal | place: USA: California | collected 2016-10-13
AAATAAAAAAGGTAGTGGTTATTTAACACCAGATAATTTTAATAAAATAGCTAAGGTAGTACAATTAGAATTACTAGACAGAGCCTTCTATGAATACAACAGAGCTGTAACAAAGCAATCAAGCGGAAGAGGGATTGAAGGTTACGGTGATATTCCTAGAAAAATACAAGACAAAATAGATCCTTTTTGTGCGACTAGTACAATATCATTATCATCAGGAGTAGGTAATTTACCTAACTCATCAACTGGTTCTTATAATGTAAAAGGTGTCTATAATATTATAAATGTTTCATCTACGGATCATTTAACTCAAGTAGAAAGAATAGATAAATCTAAATTAAGTTTTTTACTAGCTTCACCATTAACAGCGCCATCTACTACATTTCCTATGTATTATGTTAGCTCTGATTCTATATACGTATACCCAACTACTTTAACATCGGTTTCAATGTACTACATCGGTACACCAGCTGATCCTAAATGGAATTCTAGAGTTGACACTACAAGTTTCGGTACTCCTGTGTATAACTATACCGCTTCAGGCTCTACAAGTTTTACACTACACCCTTCGGACGAAGTAGACTTAATACTAGGTATTCTACAATACTTTGGTATAACAATTAAAGATCCTTTAGTTATACAGTCTGCAATGCAAGAACAACAATCAATAACACAACAAGAACAATAATATGGGATTATTAGACGGACAAACAAGTCAAGATTACTACGAAGCTTCGGTATTTGGGGGTTATCAGTATACATCTATAAAGGAAATTGTAGATAATTTCATGATTGCTTATGTAGGTGACGGTAAACTTATAGACAGAGTTGCAAAATCTGATGTAATATTTCATGCGAAAAGAGGATTGCAAGAATTTAGCTATGATGTTTTAAAAACAGTTAAACTTCAAGAAGTAGAGTTAGGAGCATCGCTTTCTATACCTATGCCACAGGACTATGTTAACTATGTTAAAATATGTTATATAGACAACTCTGGTATTCGTAGGATCATTTACCCTACTAGACTAACCGCGAACCCAACAGAAGCGCCCGTACAAGACGATAAGCATGCTTATGTATATGATTCTAATGGCGACATTGTAGAAGGCAGTTCAATTACAGAAGAAAAGTGGAAAAACTTTGATACTAAAAATGTAACAGGGGATTTGTCTTCAGAAGATAGTGTGTATTTAACTACTAATGATTATTTAAGAAGTGATTATGGTAGAAGATACGGGTCAACACCGGAAACCACTCAAGTAAACGGATTTTTTACAGTTAACGAAAGAACAGGTAGTTTTGCTTTTAGTAGTGATTTAGCAGGTAAAATAATAGTTATAGAATACATATCTGATGGCTTAGGCACTGATGCAGAAATGAAAATTAACAAACTTGCGGAAGAGGCATTGTATAAACACATAGCTTATAACGTTTTAGCCGCAAAAAGAAATATATCAGAATACATAGTACAAAGATATAAGAAAGAAAAAAGAGCAGCACTTAGAAACGCTAAATTAAGATTATCAAATATGAAGTTATCTGAGATGACCCAGGTAATGAGAAATAAATCAAAACAAATAAAACACTAGCACATGGCTGAAGATAAAAAGACATTTCTTCAGGGTAAAATGAATGGCGATATTGATGCTAGACTTTTACCTAAAGGAGAATATAGAAGTGCACAAAATATTCAAATCTCTACTTCAGAAGACCAAGATGTTGGTACTGTGCAAAACATATTAGGTAATTCATTGATTGAGCATAGCTACGGAGATGACTTGTCATATTCTAATACTGAAACTATAGGTTGTTTTTTTGATGAAAAAAATAATAAAATATTTTATTTTGTAACCAATTATACTTGTCCAAACCCTTTAAGTGAAGGCTTAGTCGGAGACATAGACGGCCCTAAGACAGCGTTACAGCAACAAGCTGAAGGTATAACTTCTGAAAATCCAGAAGATTTATTTTGTGGTATATTTGTTTATGATAAAAGCTTAAACTCTTGTAAGCTAATTGTTTCTGGATTGTTTTTAAACTTCAGTAAAACTAATGAAATAAATGGTGTAAATATTTTAGAAAAATTGTTATTCTGGACAGATGGATTAAATCAGCCTAGAAAAATAAACATAGTTGAGGCAGAAAAAAACTCAGCATACTACAACACTGAAGAAAAAATAAGCGTTGCAAAGTTTGCTCCATTTATGCCACCTCTTCTTTTAGACTACGATACTACAACTTTAAATTCTAATTCGCCTACAGTATCTGAACCAACACAATCACTGCAATCTAGCTCTTCTAATTCTTTTCCAGATAATCAAATAAAAGAAAAATTTGTAAGATTTTCTTATAGGTTTAAATTTAAAGATGGCGAGTATTCTACGATAGCTCCATTTACTCAAATATGTTTTATACCTAAAACTACTAGTTATAATATAACTCAAACTCAAGAAATATTAAAAAGAGGTAAAGCTTCTTTTCAAGATGATAATGGTAATCCTGAAGGAATGGTTAACGATGTAAATGCTGTTAACTTAAATATAATATTACCCTCTAAAAATATAACTACAGATTTTGAAATAAATGGTATAGAAATAATATACAAAGAATCTGATAATAATTTACTGCGAGCTGTTGAACTTGTTGATATTAAGGATATTGATAGCTCTAACGGAGTTTTCCAATACCAATATAAGTCAACATTACCATACAAAACACTACCTCAAAATCAAACAACAAGAGTTTATGATAATATACCCCTATCTGCGATAGCTCAAGAAGCTGTAGGTAATAGAATAATATACGGAAACTTTGTTCAAGATAGAGCTTTACCTAATCAAAATAATGGAGCAGCAGGTTTAGACTTCCAAGTAGGTGTTGATGCAAAATACGATATAACAAACCCATTAGGTAATTCTGATTTTAATAATTACTATCTTCATAAAGAATACCCTTTTCACTCTATAAAAGAAAAAAGAACATACGAGGTAGGCGTTGTATTATCTGATAAGTTTGGTAGACAATCTCCTGTTTTAACATCAATAAAAGGATTAAGTTCTGTAAAGGTGGATAATAAAGATAGTAATTTTCATTCTAGCTCTTGGGACAACATTGGAACAATTTCAAGTACATCTCCGGGTAATGAAAACTACTGTGGTGATGCCTTAAATATTACATTTAACGAAGTTATTCCAAATGCTTACGGTGATTATACTATAGTTAATGATGTAGCTTTCAATGCGGACGGCTCAGTATCTTATAATGTAAGCGTTGAAACCATTTTAATACAAGATGATAATTTAGGTTTAGTTGGAAAACTTATTGTATCGGGTAATAATATACAAGGGCGATTACAAGCGGGTGATTATTTAAAAGGGGCTAGCAAAGATTTTGTAAAAGTATTAAGTGTTGAATTTGGATCAAATACTGTTGTACTAGCAGATGGATTAATTTCTGAGTCATATAGATCTACAACTACAAACCCAGACGGTATTACAGAAGTATTAAAGCCATTTAAAAATTATAGGTTTTTTAAATATAATATTAATACTTATGGTTGGTATTCTTATAGGGTTGTTGTAAAACAAGTTGAGCAAGAATATCATAATGTTTATGCTTCTAATATTATTAATTACGACAATGATCAAGATGATATTAAAACATATTTACCTATATCTGGAGATAGTATAAACAAAGTAACAAGAGATAAAGAATTTACTAATACTCAAGAAATTGGAGTAAGTACTAGTAAATCTCGATTATATCCTAAAATAACACCGTCTGAAAGCGATGGAGCTTCTTCAATTCAAAATTATCAAGATGATATAGATGTCATAAGTATAGGTACAGCTAAAGAACAGGGTTTGTTAAATGAAGATGGCTTTACTTTTTCTTTTACACCTAGTTTAGATAAAAACCCATTATTAGCCGAGTTACCATATGGCAACTCATCTTTAGAAATTGGATCAGAAACCGCTTCAGGTTTAGCAGGTGTTGAAAAAACATTAATAGCAAATGGCAGCACATCTTTTACAGCTGGTCAAAAAATATTAAACGTACCAACAGCTACATCTGATCAAGCTGCTACTCTTGCTCTTTTCCCGCTAGGATCATATTTAAAAGGAAAAAGTAAAGATTTAGTTAAAATAATAAAACATACAAGCGCTAACCCGTGTCTTATTGAATGTGATAACTCTATAAGCGATAATTACTTAGGGCTAGGCAACAATCAAAAATTTAAAATATACAACTATAAATACGGTGTTCAAGAGAGACTAAGTGTTTTAGAGACAATGCCTTTTGAATCTGCTTTAGACATATATTATGAAACTTCCACAGCAGGGTATGTGCATGAGTTAAATGAAGGTATAGAAGCGGATATAACACCTGGTGATTTTACTACTTTAAATATAAACATTGCACCTGAAAACGTTTCTGAAGAAGTTATCTACTGGGATGAAGTCACTGGAAATGCTACCAATAATTTTTCTGCTACTTTAAATATTACAAATAGTAACGGAAATGTTATTACAGTAGGAGATCAACCTGGGCAAATACACGATCCTCAATTAGTATTACCTAGTAAAAATTATAAAATTATAAGCTGTATTGGATCTAAATGGGCTGGTGATGACCAAGATTTAACTGAAAGCTTTGAAATTGTATATGACTCTACTATTGGCTTTTTTAAAATTAGACCTAAAGTTAATTTATTTTTTAATAGATTTGAAGCTCCTAGCTTTTTTAGCTTTATAATAGAACTTAGCGTTGTAAAAGAAGATGGATCAATACAGACTGTTTCTTCTCCTTTTGAGCTTACGCTAGACAATGAGGAACCTATTATTACATCTGATTTATCACCTGATGTAGTTAATATATTTGAACCAGACTTAAGTTCAACTAATAACTTGAGTCAAGTTATTTATACTATTGAGGCTGAAAATGGAGGTGCAACAAATAAAGAATCTGGCTTAAGGTATTATTCAATAGCGTTTAATGATATTATACCGAATATAATTGGTAGAGAAGGTTTTATTCCTACATCATCTAATCCTGAAATACAAGCTGTTATTGATACCGAAGGCAATATTGTTCCTGAACTTTTTATAAACGAAACAACGGGTGAAATTTCAATAAATAGTAATTTTCAAGGCTATTTAAATAAAGATATTAGTGTAACTATTTACGACAATAAAGGATTTGATCACGATAATTTTGGAACTGGTGTTAATTTAGAGGATGTAGAACCTAGGGAATTTATTACAGAAACTATTACAATAAAAGTTTCATCTAGTTTTATAGTAATACTACCTCAAACAGATTATTTTGGAACTGACAACAACGGAGTCGGCTCAAATACAGGGTTTTTTAGTATACCAAATAGTTTTTATTTGGAAGATATAAGACAAGGAAACTCTTTTGAATTAAATGGAACAGAAATGTTTGGTAATTTTTCTTGGAGCGCCGGAGACGCTATAGCTACTGAAGCGGGTACATTTTTATGTGCTGGGCAATTTAAATTAACCGGAGAGTCATTTGGAACTTTTCAAGGAGGTTCTACTACGGTTAGTCAAGCATGGAGTTTAAGAAAAGGTTTTAGCGGGGAACCTATATTAAATTTGTATAGAAAAGAAGATGGGGATGATATTAATACATTGATATCACCTTCAACGGGTACAGGAGAAGGTCAATACGGTACCTCATACTATAATACGTCTGGAGTAAATGATCCAACAAATGTTTCTACTAGAACGTCAGAAGAAAATAATTCTAACCCTCAGGATTGGGATTCTCAGCCAGAACCTTGGTTTTCAGATGAAGTTGGAAACATAGTAGGTTATTCGACTAGCTCTGCTTTAGATTTAGATCAGGTTGCTATTGATTTAGGTTTTGATATTAATTTTTTCAAAGGAGCATTTGGAGTAGCAGAAGAAGGCAACGAAAATATTACTAAAAGAGTATCTTTACCTTTAAATAGAGAAGGTAATACAGATTGGGTTAATCAACCCTCTCAAAATCTTGGATTAGAGCTAGGAGATCCTACCGCATTACAAGATGGCAATTGGATGTTTTTAGCTAAAGAAACTTTTACAGATGGTAATGGCGTAGAGTATAATGTTTTATATGAAGTGGAGCATCTTAATTCTCATCAAGTAATTTTTACTTTAGCTTCAGGAGAAGATAATATAGAATATAACTTTTGGAACCCTAGATTAAAAAAGGTTATACTTTGTAAAAAACCTTTATAATGAGTAATATATAATATATGGCGTTAACATTAAAAATAAAATACTTTAATACCTTTGTTTTAAGACAAGAGCCAATAGTAACGACTTCTATTACGAGTGCACACACTAAGTCTAGCTCTACAGTCGCAGGCACTAGTGTTACGGTAACGCTAACAGCTTCTAATGCGGCTATAGCGGTGGGACAAGAAGTTCATGGCCCTGGTATTGAAAAAGGCATTACGGTAGCTGGTATATCATCCGCAACGCTAACTTTAAGCTCTGCTCAAAAAGTAGAAGGCGGTATTACTTTAACGTTTTCAAGCCCAACTGCTTATCCTACTGGCACAAACACACAGTCCGCTTCGAATGAATGGTATATTGAAGAGTCAAGAATAAAAGGTGGATTTAATGAAAAAAGTGTTGACTTTGGAGTTAAAGCTTATGCTGTAGATAAAAAATACAGAAGAAATCACAGAGAAAACGCTATGATATATTCCGGTATATTTAACTCTAGAACAAGCGTCAATAATACCAATCAATTTTCTATAGCGGATAATATAACAAAATCTGTAGATATAGCCAATGGATCTATTCAAAAACTATACGCTGAAGATACTAACTTAATTATATTTCAAGAGAATAAGGTTAATGGAGCTCTTATAGATAAAGACGCTATATTTACAGCTGAAGGTGGAGGATTATCTACTACAGCTAAGGTTGTTATAGGCCAAATAACACCCTATGTTGGTGAATTTGGTATAGGTAAAAACCCTGAAAGCTTTGCTGCTTATGGTTTTAAAAAGTACTTTGTAGACAAGGATAGGGGCGCTGTATTAAGATTATCAAGAGATGGTATTACAGAAATATCTTCTTACGGCATGAGAGATTTTTTTAGAGATAATTTAAAAAATTCTTTTAAATCTTACGGGATGTATGACATGCATGCTGGTAAATACGTTTTAAGTTTAAATTTACCAGTTTCACAAGAAGCAAATAAACAAACGTTTAGGCAATCAACACAGGGTATTGCTGCAAAAATTTCTAAAAATACAGTATTTTTAAAAGAGGTTAATCCTAAAATATTTAAAGGCATGGTATTGTCTAGTACAAATAGCAAAACAGAATCAATTGTTGTTACTGATGTACTAAACAATAAAATAACTTTTAATCAAAATGTTAATGTTTCTATAAACGAAGTACTAAATTTTAGTTTTTCAAGACCATTTGGATTTGATGTAATTTCTACAAAGTCTAATTACAAAACATTGGCATTTGATGATAGAGTTAATGGGTGGGTTTCTTTTTATACGTATGCACCTAAATTTGGCGGTAGTTTAACAAATAAGTTTTACACCTGGGATTCTGGTAATTTATATGAGCACTATTCAAATAGTAATAGAAATACTTTTTACGGTGTATTTGATTCTAGTACTATAAGTATAACCAGTAATCAAAATCCTTCTTTAGTAAAGCATTATCAATCTGTTAATTACGAGGGAACTAAAAACTGGAAAGTTATAGATTTAAAATCACCTGCAGACGACGATAATAATTATAAAGCTTATCCTATACCTGGAAATATAACAGGTAGGTATATAAATCAAGGGGTTGTTAAATATGCAGGGTTTACACCTTTAGAAAAAAAATATTACGGACAAATAAAAATAAACGATACTACTTCAGTGACTGGAGTTGATGGTTTAACTACAACGGGTGTTAAAGGATTTTTTACAGAGGTTATAATGGAGCATGAACCTGTAAATAATGACAAAACAATAAATACAAAAAACCATGCTGAATTATTTTCAGTAGGTTTTAATTACGAACAATCTTTATATTAATAAAATTATGGCATTACCAGTAGCAGCAATACAAGGAGGAGCTGGCTTTTTAGGTGGAGCAGTTCAAGCTATATTTGGCGGAGCGGCTAAAAGACAAGCGAGAAAAAGAAGGCTAGCTTTACAAGATCAATTATCCGAGTTAGAACAAAATAGACAAGCTATTATAGACCCTTACGCGGGAGTTACAGATTTATCTAGTCAGTTAACAAACCCATTCGCAAATTTAACTGTCGCTACTCAAGCAGCTGAAATGCAGGCTCAACAAACAGACTTATCACTTGCTAGTAGTCTTGATACGCTAAGAGCTACAGGAGCTGGAGCCGGTGGAGCCACTGCGCTAGCACAAGCAGCTTTAAGTTCTAAACAAGGTATTTCAGCTAGCATAGCGCAACAGGAAGCCAGAAACGCGCAATTAAGAGCTCAAGGGCAGCAGCAACTTGAAGTTAGCAGAATGAAAGAACAACAACGAGTTCAACAAGCGGGTGCGGCCGGTCAACAATTTATGTTTGGAGCAAGAGAAACTAGAGAACTACAAAAATTAAATAGAACATCTGCTCTATTGAGTAATGCTTCTCAGCAAGAAGCGGCTTATGGTTCTCAAATGATGGGTGGTATTGGATCTGCACTTGGAGGTATAGCTTCTTTTGGATTAGGAGGTGGTTTTAATCCAGAAAATTATAAAAAATTATGAGAAGACAACAACAAACAAGGACATCTGGAGGTGCATATCAAAATCCAACAGAAGGTATAGTAGATTACGGTGCTTTTAGTGAAGGTTTTGAAAAAGGTTTAAAACCAGGTCTTGACTTTTTAAAAGAAAAAGAAAAAGAAAAAGAAATAGAAGCGCCTGCTTTTGATAGCAGTGTAGATAAAGCTACAGGACAGGACTTTAGCGTTAATCAAGAGGGAGTTAACTCTTTGCAGAAAAGCTTAGAAACATATGCATCAAATTTAAGAAAAGAATGGTTAGATGCAAAAGGTGACGTTCAAAAACAAAAAAAAATATTTGATAAGCTCAACCGAATGAATGTTGGTAAAAAAAGAGCTGTTGGTCTTCTAACTTCTTTAGCAAAAAATTTCAATGCTTCTGACCGAAGGCTTATGCCTGACATAGTGCCCGGGCTACAAATTGAAAGATTTGAAGAATCTTTGAACAAAGGAAATGGGCAGTTAGGGTTTGGTAAAGACGAAACAGGTAATGAAGTATTTGGTATGTATATTAATACTGTGGATACAGATTTTGATACATTTGCTTCAACAAAAGAATTTTCTCAAAGCATAGACTTGCAAGCTGCGATTAAAAAAGATCCCTCTCTTGAAAAAAGATTAGGTCTTGATATAAACTTAGGAAACGCAAGCGCTAAATCCGCTTCTGCAGCCGCTAGCTTTAGCCAGCAAGTAAAATCAAGAAAGTATAAAAAAATATTTATACCAACTGAAAATCTCACAGAAGATGAAATTATGGTTAAATACTTTAAGCTTCCTGCTAATCTGGCTACTCATATGGAACAAATTGTTAAAGAGAACGGTATTAATACAAAAACAGAAGAAGCTGATATTGTTAAAGATGTAACTTCTGGACAATATATAGATAATAAAACCGGTAATATTATTACAACAACCGATACTACTCAAGTGTTAAGTGAAAACGGTTATAAAAAAATTGATAGAGCTGCTGAGCAGGTAGCTAATCAAATAATTACAAAAGATTCATATAGAGAAAATAAAGACTCATTATATATAGATGCTGTTTTTGGCACACGGAAAGACATAGTATTAAATTCACAAACACCTATTGGTCCATATATAAAAGGATTTGGGGAAGAAGGATTTAAATTTGCTGGAAAAAGTTACACAGAGGCAGATTTCTTAAAAATAGGTAGTAATGGAAAAATTGGAGGCGACATACCCTTATCTGTAAGAAACGCTGTTTCAAAGTCTTATGCTGTTGATAGATATAAAATAGAAAAAGGATCTTTTGGTTACCATGAAAACGAATTTGGTCATGCTGTTCCGTCTGTAATACCTGCAGATACAAAAAAAGTTACTAAATTAGATACTGATAAAAGCGAACGTAAAATTTTCGCAGCAGGTAGAGATGCTAGCCTTGAATTTAAAAAGTTAAACGTAACAAGTGTTAAAGATTTAACACCTTCTATATTGTCTAAATTTATTAATTCTAAATTAAGTGGTTTAGAAAAAGCAAGAGCTTTTCCAGCGGATAAAGGCCAAACTATTTTTGAAAAAGCCGTTAAGGGTGCAATTAATCCTGTTACAGAAAAAAATTATACTGACTTAGAAGCAAAAAGAATGTGGCTGGACAAATTAGAGTCATTTCCAAATACCGGTTTGGTTTTTATAGACAATTCAGGTGAATTAATTGGGCTTAATATTAAAACTACCGAAGATATAGCAGGAGTTATGGCTGATGTTTATGGATATAAAAATAAAGGAGGAGATAGAGATGCGTTTATAAAAAGCTGGACCGAAGCTCAATTTGAAAAGCAAAGTAATAATAGAAAACAATTACCATAATAAAATAAAATAAATAGCTTATGTATACATACGAGGGTTTTGAATATACTGACGAAGAAGTTCAACAAGCTGCAAATAAATCGAATCTTTCTATTAAGGATTATATAGATAAGAATAATATAACTTTAAAAGATAAAGATCCAGAGCCAAAAAAAGCAACGGGTGCTGCGCAGGGTGTAGCTGCAGGACCTCAAATGCCGCAGGAAGAAATAGCAGGCTTTATGCCTCAACCTGTAGAAACACCAAAAAGTACGGAATTAGTTTCGGAAAATATTTCTTCGGATTCACAAGATCCTAAGCCTAAAAAAGCATCCGACAGAGAAGTATTACCTGAAATTGTAATTAAAGCTGAAAGTCAAGAAAAAAGAATTACAGAAACTTTTGGGGAAAACATTTATAAAGATTTTTCTGCAATGGATGATAATCTTTTTAATGAATATTCAACCGCTAATAATAGTATTCTTTTCAATTCTAGTGCTTACTCTAAAAGAGGCAACTTTGGAAAAATAATAACAGAAAAAGAAAATTTAAAAAACGGGCCTCAAGCTGAAGATTTAAATAAATTTTTAGAAAACAATCCTGATCAAAAAGTTTCTATTTTTATAGATAATGCCGACACGCCTGACTACAAATCGTCTTTAGATCAAGTTAGATACTTATATAGCAAGTACCAAAATCTTCT
>Ga0228614_1001251_pt1 | contig 11176 bp, 12 predicted proteins | sample 15DmetaG_FD_190531 | JGI IMG/M metagenome (GOLD analysis project Ga0228614, IMG submission 190531) | Seawater microbial communities from Monterey Bay, California, United States - 15D | ecosystem: Environmental > Aquatic > Marine > Coastal | place: USA: California | collected 2016-10-13
CAGCGATTGTGACCCTCCCGATTTTTAATCGAGGATGCTCTAAACCAACTGAGCTAATTTCCCATATTTCAATTCAGCGATTGTGACCCTCCCGATTTTTAATCGAGGATGCTCTGAACCAACTGAGCTAATTTCCCATATTTCAATTCAGTGATTGTGACCCTCCCGATTTTTAATCGAGGATGCTCTAAACCAACTGAGCTAATTTCCCATATTTCAATTCAGTGATTGTGACCCTCCCGATTTTTAATCGAGGATGCTCTAAACCAACTGAGCTAATTTTCCTTAATCGCTATAGAAACTCGTTTGTTTCCCTTAGTGCGTGTGCAAATATACAGATTAAATTAATATTAACAAGCAAAAAAATAAAAAAAATTAAAAAATATCGTTTATTAAAAAGAAGCTACCGAAAATTAAAATTGTATCTTCTTCATTTGCAGTTTTTTGAGCGGTTTTTAATGCTTTTTTTATATCTTGAAAAAAAAGTGCTTTTAAATTGTTTTTCTTTGCTTGAAAGCTTAAATCTTCAATTTTAGCACTTCTTGAATTAGAGAACTCTGTAAAATAGTATTGGCTTTCAATCGGGAATAGCGTAAAAATATTATTGAGGTCTTTATCACCACTAGTTCCATAAATAAGGTGTAGTTTTCCTTTAGTTGACTTCTTGATGCTTTCAAGAGTGTTTTTTATACCGTCATAATTATGTGATACATCAATTATTGTAAGTGGTTTTTTTTCGATTACTTGTAAACGGGCTTTGAAACCAGTATTTATTTTGAGGTTTTTTAGTCCTTTATTTATGTTTTCTTCTGATATTGAATACCCAATGTTTTGTAACTCTTTTATTGAGGTGTAAACGGTTCTAAAGTTTCTTTTTTGGTATTCCCCCAGAAGTGGCAAATAGATTTCTGTTGGAACAACTGTGTTTTCAGCTAAAGTTAAACGAGAAGTGTTTTTTTTTGCTATTTCAAGAAACACAGATTTTGTCTCTTTAGTTGTTTCACCAATAACTACAGGGACATTACTTTTTATAATCCCTCCTTTTTCAAATGCTATTTTTTCTAATGTATCTCCTAAAAAGTTGGTATGTTCAAGACCTATATTTGTTATAATTGATAAAATAGGAGTTATAACATTTGTAGCGTCTAACCTTCCGCCTAAACCAGTTTCAACAACTATCACATCACATTTTTCTTTTTGAAAATAAATAAGAGCCATCACCCATGTTATTTCAAAAAAGGATGGTGAGAAATCTATTTTTAGTGATTTTATATTCCTGCAAAACTGAATAACAAATGCTTCATCTATCTCTTTTCCATTAATCCTAATTCGTTCTCTGAAATCATGTATGTGAGGAGAAGTAAATAAACCAGTTTTATAACCACTTTCGGTTAATATTGACGACAACATAGAAGAGGTAGAACCTTTTCCATTAGTCCCAGCAACATGGATGAATTTTTGATTCAGATGGGGATTATTAAAATAGGAAGATAGTTTAATACAATTGGTTAAATCAGGTTTGTAGGCTGATTTACCTACTAATTGATATGATGGGAATTGTTTGAATAGCCAATCAATTTGTTCTTGATATGCTTTATTTTGCACGGATATTAATAATTATGTACGCTTCTTCTATTCCTGAGCCAGGCTTTTTGTTGTACTTTACTTGGCTTATTGTTGCAGACAAAACTTTATTAATAATAATTTGACTGGTTGTCGTTGTTTTCGATGTGTTCTGTGCATCTATAACATTCCCGTCTTCATCAATCTTTACACGAAGTTGAATCTTGTAATTTACATCAGATTCAATGTTTTCAATATATGGGTCATTTAACCTTATTCTTTTGAAGTCGCCTCCTGACTCTCCTTTACCTCTTCCAGTACCAGAAGATCCTTTTTCTGGACCAGTGTCTTTACCAAAACCTTTCCCAATTCCTCCAGTATCTTGTGAACCTTGATCACCTCCACTAAAAGGATTCGGCTTTTTAATTGGTGTCGTTGCTTCTTTTTCAGGGTTTGGACTTGGATTAGAAGTGCTTTCTCCACTTGTTACTTCTGTATCATTATCTTTTTGACTAGTAATGATTTTTTCTGCTTCTGTTTTTGTTTTGTTTGCTTGTTTTTTATTGCTTGCCTTACCACTTCCGCTACTACCACTTTCTGTTACTTTAAGGTTATCAAAAGTTAATGCAGAAACTGGAAGAGTCATATTTAAAGGAACTTCTTCTGGTGGAGGATCTGCAATTTCAAAAGTATTAAAGAGTAGAAATAAGAAAGCAAAGAACAGACAAAGTACTGAGGTTATTAATCCAATACGTTTATCTTTTTCTTTAAATATACTTTCTAGCTTCATACTTACTTGCTATTTATTGTATGCTAAAACAGGATCCCAAGAATTTGCTTGAGCAAGAGCCAATACATTAAAAATTGCTTCATAACTTGCTTTCTTATGTCCAGCAATTTTTAGTTTCATCTTCCCAGAAGTAAGTACTGCATCAGAAGCTAGTTCTTTAATTTCTTCAAATTCCATTGGATTGTCCATATCTCCACCTGGCATCACCACATATTTATTGTTTTCAGTAATAATAACTGCAGCATCGATTGGATCAGGAGAAGTTGGTATTTCACTTGTTGCTTTTGGTAGATCGATAGGTGTATTATTGTTAGCCATCAAACTCATAATGATGAAGAATATTAGCAATAAGAACACAAGGTCTGTCATCGAAGACATTCCTCCCTCAATTTTTATTTTATTTCTAGAACCTAAATTCATTTTTTATTTGTTTGGTTCGTTTAATAAATCCATGAATTCTAAAGCTGTAATCTCCATTTTGTAGACAAGTTTTCCAATTCTTCCAACTAAATAATTATAGCCAATAAAAGAGACAATACCAACGATTAGTCCAAAAACTGTTGTAATCATTGCTGTCATAATACCAGGAGCGATTACTTTAACGCTTAGGGATGTTTCGTTACCCAAATCGATAAAAACTCCAACCATACCTAAAACAGTTCCAAGAAAACCTAGCATAGGTGCAGCTCCAGAAGCCGTCGCTAGAAAACTCAACCTTTGTTCTAATCGCATGATTTCTAGTTTTCCAGTGTTCTCAATAGAAGTGGCGATATTATCTAAAGGTTTCCCCAGTCTAGAAATTCCTTTTTCAATCATTTTTGCAGAAGGTGAATTCGAATTAGAACAGTAAGTTTTTGCTTCGTCAATTTTCCCATTTAAAATGAACTCTTTAATTTTAGAGAAAAAGTTGGAATCTTCTTTAGATGCCTTGTTTAATGCTAAAAAACGTTCAACGAATATGAAAATAACATAACCTAACATTAACGTTAGCCATAGGTTTATAATCCATCCACCACTACCATTGGAATCTTGAACGATTTCCCATAATGATTTTTCAACTACTCCAGTTGGAGATGTAATAGGAGCGATAGGCTCAATTTGTAAAAGAAAGTTTAAACTCATTTTGCTTTTTAATTGTTATTATGAACGTTTTTTTAAGGATGTTTTTAACCAAAAGAAGCCAAAAGTACCAGCTGCTAATGATGAGAACAAGATAATTAGTTTTGCGTTGTTCTGTATGTGTATATCGTTGAATGCTAATAAAGTTACAAAAATAGACATCGTAAATCCGATACCTGCCAATAATCCAACTCCAAATATTTGACTCCAATTTATACCACTTGGTAGTGTGCATATTTTAAGTTTTACCGAAAGGTAAGTGAAAAGAGTAATACCAATAGGCTTTCCTAGAACTAAACCTAAGAAGATTCCAATACTATAATTATGAGCAAATACATCACCCCAATTTCCTTCCATTTTAATTGCGGTATTGGCTAAAGCAAAAATTGGAAGAATGATAAATGGTACAGGGAAGTGAAGGGCTTTCTGGAGAATTGCAGAAGGCGATCTTTTAATAACATCATTCGATGGGATAGCAAAAGCTAAAAGGACCCCTGTTATTGTTGCATGTACTCCTGAATGGAACATACAATACCACATTCCAACACCACCTATTAGGTATATTAATAGGTTGGTTACTTTCATCTTATTTAAGATGAGCAATCCCCCAAATATTCCAAGAGATGCTAGTAGATATGTTCCTGCAATTCCCTTAGTGTAAAATAAAGCGATTACTATTATTGCACCTAAATCATCAATTACAGCTAATGCTGTTAAAAAAACTTTGATTGATAAAGGAACTTTGTTTCCTACAAGAGCAAGAATTCCAAGTGCAAAAGCAATATCAGTAGCCATTGGTATTCCTGAACCGGATTGAGTCGAAGTTCCAAAGTTGAAAATTAAATATATCCCAGCAGGTACTAACATCCCTCCAAGTGCACTAGCTAAGGGTAGAAGTGCTTTTTTTACATTTGAAAGTTCTCCAACAGTTATTTCACGTTTTAATTCAAGACCAATAAGAAGAAAAAAGATAGCCATTAAGCCATCGTTAATCCAGTGTTCTAAGTTAAGTCCTCCAAACTCAGTATGGTGCCAGAAGTCAACATAGGAGGTACCAAAAGAAGAGTTTGTAAGAACTAATGAGATTAAAGTGAAAAAAATCAGGATAAGTCCACTGGATTTTTCACTTTCAAAGAATTCTCTAAATATGTTTGATCCAATTTTTTTTCCTTTTACATTCATTTTGATTCAATTTGGTGTAAAAATAAGAAACCATGACAAATGAATGCCATGGTTTACAATTGAGTTATTAAGAGCGTTATGTTTAAACTAATTGATTTAATGCGATTTCGAATGCTGTCTTAGCTATTCCTGTTGTTTTAGGGTTTTTAGAATACGTGTTTTTCAATGCATTATAAATAGTAATGCTAGTGTCTTCAAAAATTCCGCTATCAGAAATTTCATTTAAATCATTACTCATTAGGTATGCGAAAACTCTTGCCATACCACAATTAGAAATAAAGTCAGGTATGATAGAAATGGAGTTGTCCGCTAAATCAGCGATTGGTCCGAAGAAAATTTCAGGGTCAGCAAAAGGAACGTTAGCTCCTGAAGAAATAACTTGCACTCCAGCTTTTTCCATTCTTTCAAATTGATCTTTTGTAATCATTCTAGATCCAGCACAAGGAATAAATACATCTGCTTTTAGGTCCCATATTTTAGAGTTAATGTCTTCGTAACTCAACAAGCTTTGGTGTGAAAGCTCATTTCCATTTTTGTTTAAGAAAAGGTCTTTAATCTCCTCGAAAGAAAATCCCTCTTCGTTGATAAGCCCACCAACTCTATCAATAATACCAACAACTTTAGCTCCTTGTTGCGCAAGATAGTAAGCTCCTGCAGATCCTACGTTACCCCATCCTTGAACAATAACTTTCTTTCCTTTTACATCTCCACCCCAGATATCAAAGTAGTGTTTGATGGATTGTGCAACTCCATAACCTGTAATCATGTCTGCTACGACATATTTTCTGTTTACATCAGGAGAAAAACTTGTGTCCTCCAATGCTTTAAGAACACCATGTCTAAGTTGACCTATTCTATTTATTTTTTGAGCTTCTCTCGGTTGGAAGTGTCCATTGAAGACTCCTTCTTGTGGGTGCCAAACTCCGCAGTCTTCAGTTATAGGAATAACTTCATGGATTTCATCTACGTTTAAATCTCCACCTGTACCATAATAATGTTTTAATAGAGGAGTTACAGAAGCATACCATCTTTTAAGAACTTCTTTCTTGCGAGGGTCTTTAGGGTCAAAATTGATTCCTGATTTTGCACCTCCTATTGGTGGACCAGCAACAGTGAATTTCACCTCCATTGTTTTAGCCAAAGACTCAACTTCTCTTTTGTCTAGTCCAGCTCTCATTCTTGTTCCACCTCCTGCGGCTCCTCCTCTAAGAGAGTTGATTACTACCCATCCTTCAGCTTCAGTTTCTGAATCTTTCCATTCAAAAACGATTTCAGGTCTTTTATTTTCAAATATCTTTAGTAGTTCTTTCACGGTGTCTTTTTTAAGCACTTAATTTAATAAGACAAATATAGTAAAACATAATTCTGAAATGTGTCAATTCTTTAAAGTAAAATGAGGTATGTAAAAAATAATTTAAATAATAATGTCTTTAAACAAAAAAAAGCAACTAAAATTAATTAGTTGCTTTAATGTTAAATATTATGGATTAATTATAAATCATCTGGAAGATTTATTTCTTTGTAAGCTTTCTTTTTAGGTTTAAGTTTTTTGATAAATACTACTTTGAATTTTTCTCCTCTTGCGGTTTGGATCATTTCAGATATACCGTTACTTATTGAAGGAGGCATTCTTCTTGCTGTAGAGTAGAACTTTTCAGTCATCATGTCATAGGTGTCATCTTCAAACTGAAGGAATACTGAGGTGATTGTTCCATTGTCAACTCTAACTTTTCCGCCGACACATCTTGTTTCGTTTTCTTCAAAAAAACAAATAATTACGTTCGAGTGAATATCATCAGATACAGATAGTGAACCTCTTTCTTTAAAAGCATTTTCTAATCTTGTGTAACAGTCTTGCTGAGCAAACGCAAGTGTACTGGATAGAATAAGAGTTAAAAGTATTAGAATTTGTTTTTTCATTGTTGTTTATGTTAAAATTTACTTGATTTTTAAATTGTGAATACAGAGTTTAAAAGTCTTTCTTGTTTAAACTTTTAAAAATCGATTCAAATATACTAAATTGATTTAAAACCACTAATCAAGAACATTTTTTTTTATTTTTGAGGACTTAAAATATCTTTATATGTCAAACATTGCAAAACATTTTGAAGAAGCTTATCAAGTTTTAGAGACTTTCAGTAATCCGTCAAATTTTATTAAGATTGAAAAGGCTGGTACTCTTATGGTGGAAGCTCTTCGTCAAGGAGGCAAGATTGTTTCTTGTGGAAATGGTGGGTCCATGTGTGATGCGATGCATTTTGCTGAAGAGTTATCAGGGAGATATAGAGCAGACAGAAAAGCTTTAGCAGCGGTATCCATTTCTGACCCTAGTCATATTTCTTGTGTTGCAAACGATTATGGTTACGATTTTATTTTTGAAAGATATATTGATGCTTTTGCTAAAAAAGGAGATGTTTTATTAGCGATTTCAACCTCTGGAAATTCAAAAAATGTTATTAAAGCAATTTTGAAAGCTAAAGAAAAAGGGATGTATGTGGTTGGTTTAACAGGTAAAGATGGAGGAGAGATGAAAGATCTTTGTGATGTTGAGATAAGAGCACCAAAGACCGACTTTGCAGATAGAGCTCAGGAGATACATATAAAAGTGATTCATTCTCTAATTGATTTTATTGAAAAGGAATTGGGTTTAGTTTAAAGGTTTTAAACAAAAAATCACAGGTTGTTGATAAGATGAATAAAAATCAGTTATAAGTTTACATCTAGTTAATCTTAAATTATTAAATTCGCTTTTTGTATTTATAAATAATGGCTTCACAGGAATTACATTCAACTGTTAAACACATTTTCTCCGCATATATGGAGCAAAATAGTCACAGGAAAACACCTGAAAGATTTGCAATACTTGCAGAAATATACGATTACGAAGGTCATTTTGATATAGAATCGCTTTATATTAAAATGAAAAACCAGAATTATCGTGTTTCTAGGGCTACTTTATATAATACAATTGATTTACTTCTAGCATGTAATTTGGTTAGAAAGCATCAGTTTGGTAAAAATATAGCTCAATTTGAAAAGTCTCACGGCTCAAAACAACACGATCATATTGTGTGTACAGATTCAGGTGAACTGATTGAGTTTTGTGACCCTAGAATACAATCCATAAAAGCAACCATTGAAGAAATGTTCGATATGAAGATAGATCACCATTCTCTTTACTTTTACGGAGTTAAAAATAAAACAGATAAGAATGATAAGTGATTTTAGCTTAGAAAAAGAAGCTGGGGTTAACTTAGTAGCTTTAACAGGTAGATTGCTTGGGGAAGATGCTGTATCTTCAATTTCAAAAAGTGTTTTAGAGGTGATAGATGGGGTTTTTAAGAATGTTATCTTTGATTTGAAAGAATTAAGCTACATAAATTCCTCTGGAATCAATATGTTTATGAAAGTGATAACAAAATCTAGGGTCAATAATGGAGAGGTTCTCTTTTTTGGTGTTTCAGGAGATGTTGAGAAGCTTTTTAAGATTGCAAAATTAAATGAAATTTATACGATTTATAGCACTAAAGAAGAAGCTATAAATCATTTTAAGTAGATAAAGAATGAAAGTAGATGTACTATTAGGCCTTCAATGGGGTGATGAGGGGAAAGGAAAAATTGTGGATGTTTTAACACCGCAGTATGATATTATTGCTCGTTTTCAGGGAGGTCCAAATGCTGGTCATACATTAGAGTTTGAAGGAATTAAGCATGTCTTAAATACTATTCCTTCAGGTATCTTTAGAGAAGATGTTCTTAACATTGTTGGAAATGGGGTTGTTATTGATCCTGTATTGTTTCAAAAAGAATTAGAACGATTAGCTCCATTTAATGTAGATTACAAAAAGAGGTTGTTAATTTCTAAAAAAGCGCATTTAATTCTACCTACTCATAGGTTATTAGATGCTGCTTCTGAGTCTGCTAAAGGGAAAGATAAAATTGGTTCAACGCTAAAAGGTATTGGACCAACTTACATGGATAAAACTGGTAGGAATGGTTTAAGGGTTGGGGATATTTTCTCTCCAAACTTTAGAGCGAAATACGATGAATTAGTATCCAAACATGTTGGTATATTAGCGCATTATGAAGGTTTTGAATACGATTTATCAGCACTTGAAGGACCATGGATGGAAGGCATCGAAACCCTAAGGACTTTAACTGCTATTGATAGTGAACAGTACTTAAATGATGCTCTAAAAAGCGGTAAAAAAGTTCTTGCAGAAGGTGCTCAAGGTACGATGCTGGATATTGATTTTGGAACTTATCCATTTGTGACTTCATCTAACACGGTTACTGCTGGTACTTGTACAGGTTTAGGAGTAGCTCCTACTAAGATAGGGGATGTTATAGGTATATTCAAAGCATATTGTACACGTGTTGGTAGTGGACCTTTCCCTACTGAGTTAGAAGACGAAGTAGGAGAACGTATTCGTAAAGAGGGGAGTGAGTTTGGTGCTACAACCGGAAGACCAAGGAGATGTGGATGGGTTGATTTGCCAGCATTGAAATATGCTATAATGATAAATGGAGTTACGGAATTATCTATGATGAAATCTGATGTTTTGGATAGTTTTGAAACGATTAGAGTTTGTACTCATTATCTTGTAAACGGAGAAAAGTTAGATTATTTCCCTTTTGATATAATTGATACAGAAATTACACCGGTGTATGAAGATGTTAAAGGATGGAATTGTGATTTAACAAAATTATCATCTTATGATGATGCACCTTCCGAGTTGAAAGATTATGTTAAATATTTAGAAGAGAAATTAGAAGTTCCAATTAAGGTAGTTTCTGTTGGACCTGATAGAAAACAAACATTAAACAATAATTGAAATTAATCGATAACATATTCAAAATTGCGCTTTTATTAGGCGCAATTTTTTTGTTTAAGGCAGCTTCTGCACAAGATGATTTTTTAGAACTTTTACCAGGTTCTGAAAGGTTCATTTATAATGAAAAAACAGGAGTACATCGTTTAATTGGAACGGTTAACTTTAAGTATCAAGGAAATACGATGTATTGTGACTCTGCTCATTACCATGAGTTAGAAAAGTTAATTTATGCTTACGGAAATGTTCATGTTTTAAAAGAGGAAGTTAATCTATATTGTGATTCATTGTTTTACAATGGAAACTTCGAATTAGCCAAACTATGGAGCAATGTTAGGGTGCTAGATGATGAGTATGAATTAACAACGGATACTTTAGATTATGATTCAGGTAAGAAAGTTGGTATTTATAGGTATGGTGGAGTTATAGAGAAACTTGTAGAAAATGAAATGCTTTCAAGTAAGGTAGGTTATATTTATACAGAGTCGAAAAATATGTTTTTCAGAAATAATGTAGAGTATGTATCGAATTCATTAAAAGTGATTACTGACACTTTACAGTTTAAATATAACCAAAATAAAGCACTGTTTTTTGGACCGAGTTACATTACAACTTTCGATGATTCATCCAAAATTGAAACTACTATATATACTGAAAAAGGATGGTACAATACAAAAACGGAAGAAGCCGAGTTGGAAAAAAATGCATCCATTTTGACGAAAGAGAATGTTATAAAAGGTGATTATTTATATTCTAATCCTGAAAAGGGAGTATCGGTTGGGAAAGGAAATGTTTACTTTGAAGATACTACCCAACATCTAATTTTTTCTGGGGAATACTTTTTTTCAAATGATTCTACCAAACAAGTTTTATTAACTGAAAAAGCTTTGGTTAGAAGTGTTTCAAAAAAGGATACGCTTTATATTCATGCAGATACATTATTTGCATTTAAAGATTCTTTAGACGAGTTTAAAGAGATTAAAGGGTATTATAATGTTTTATTTTTTAAGCAAGATTTACAAGGTCAGTGCGATTCGATGTTTTACGATAGAGTAGGTGGAAAGATGGAATTGTTTGAAGAGCCTATTGTTTGGGCAAAAGGAAATTCAGAATTAAAAGGAGACTTTATGGAAGTTTTTTTTAAAGATGACTCAGTGATTCAAAAAATGAATATTATTGGAAACTCAACTGTTTTGTTAGAGGTCGATTCAGGAAATTATTACAACCAAATAGGAGGTAAAAGCATTATCACTTACTTCGATAATAATAATGTTGTAAGAACTGATGTTAACGGTAACGCGAGAACGGTGTTTTTTCCAGAAAATAAAGATAGCGAAACGGATTCTTCTGTAATTATTAAAAGACTTGGAATGAATCGAATATATGCAAGCGATTTAAGAATTTACTTGGATAGTAATGAGGTGAAAGGGGTTACCTATTTCGATAAGCCTGATGGAGTTTTTTACCCTATTGAAAAGTTAAACAAAGAAGAACAATTTATTAAAGGTTTTGAATGGAAAATTGCAATCAGACCAAAAAATTGGAAAGAGTTAATAGAATAAAAAAAGGGTCATGTTTATTATTATGGGGAGTTATGAAAATAACTTTATCATTCTGAATGTTTTTTTATATTTCTTTCGATACTTTTTTGAGCTGAAAAAAGTATCCAAAAACAGCTTTTCAATTTTAC
>Ga0228614_1001254_pt1 | contig 11161 bp, 15 predicted proteins | sample 15DmetaG_FD_190531 | JGI IMG/M metagenome (GOLD analysis project Ga0228614, IMG submission 190531) | Seawater microbial communities from Monterey Bay, California, United States - 15D | ecosystem: Environmental > Aquatic > Marine > Coastal | place: USA: California | collected 2016-10-13
GGAATGATTTCCTGATAGGGGTGAATCCATTGCCCCCAAACGGTTGGCATGTAGGACCGATGGCAGACGATTGTTCGGGTATATCGTATCGATATGATTTGAGGACCGTTCTGAGACATGAGATGATGCATGGTATAGGAGTTGGTTCTTCTTTTCGATCCAATTCACTGGGATATACAAGCAATGGTAAATGTTATCCTACAAAGTATGATACCATGATAGAAGATTCATATGGGAATAAGGTAGTAGATGGATGTACCATGCCAAATATATTCGGAAAAAATGTTTATATTAACGGAGTTAGATTATACAACCCGTCCAATTATATGGAAGGGTCCTCTTTATCACACCATGCATTCGCGGAAGAGTTAATGTATTGGAGACTATCTCCAAGTAAATGTACAGACATTGGAAAAAACGAACTTAAAATCTTATCAGGGATTGGAGTTCACTGTCCGAATCACCCTCAATACTCTCGGAGCCAGAGGATTCGGCCTCATTTATGGCCTCTTTTAGTCCTTTTACTGCCTCTCTTATATGACATTTAATATCATTTTTTTCGCAATCTGGATCTGGATCACGTAGTCTATGTAACATGAGAAGAATATCATCTGCCAGATAATGATGGTCGGGTTTTTGATTTTTCTGTGTAAAATAAACACCTATTAAATTTCCCAACAATACCACTATAAAAATATAAATGTTGCTTCCCATTACTAGTACAATCCTAGCAATCCATATGAGAGTGGATATGAGCGTCCACATCATAGACTTCCCCATTAAACCAGAAAACATTCCTCCTCTCTGGTCCTTTGGTTTCTGTAACAACTCTCTTGTTACCTGTGAATTCTGTACCCATATGTAATTGGCAGCCCATTGCAATCCAAATGCTATGACCAACATGAATAAAAACCATCCCACTCCATTTATTTCGTAAGATAAGATATGAATTTGACTCCCACAGGTAAATGAATCCTCACACATTTATATTAACACTTGTCATCTTTATATACCTCCATTTCGATGACTGCTCTCATTGTGTTATACGATCTTCGAACCGTTTGAATGGATCCGAATGTATCGCCGAAATCTATTTCTTCGTCCTCTTCCGGACATGTCAGGTTTTTTCCTTGGAACCACACATACCAGAAATCCCCCTGCCATTCGGTGAAATAGTTTTCGTCTTCTTCTTTTGGCGTTATCTTGAGCCACTTACGACCTACTGAATCCTCCATGGCATTTTTCGGTGGTTTAGAAGGGATGGGTATTCTGTAATTACGTAGAGACATTTAATATATAATGAATGATATTTATAGTTTCATATCCTTTTTAAATTGGTCAAACTCTTCGCTGTTAATTTCCTTACCCTTTTTGACCAAGTGTATTTCGGATCGCTTGAGTACCTCTTCGGCCCTCCTAAATTTAACCCGGAATGTATCCCCCATATCTTCTATTATTGTTCCCGTATTTCTATCATCTTTAGTTCCAACTATATCACCAACCTTTAACGCTTTCCATCCTGTAAATTTACTAGAAAGGCACATAATCGTTTCAGAACCACCAGCATTCAAGGCGCTGAGAGGCACATTCTCTACCGTAAATGGTATTTTTCTTTCTTCCAATACTGTTTCTACCATTCCGGGTATACCTTCTTTGTCAGAAGTAACAGCGATACGATTATGGTTGTCATTTTCATCTGTAATACCCCATCTTGTAGAGAACGACCAATTGCGCATGACCATTCTAGCAGCCAAATTCACAGAGGCTTGGAAATAATCCGTAAATGTTCCTTCGCCATCGCGTGTCATTGTCAATTCCTTCATTTTCCCATATGCAATGCCGATGCTAGATCCACGTGGTAAAGACGCAAGTAATTTGGAAAGGTCTTCGTAAAGGGTAGCCGCATGTCTGGCAGTGGTGGCCTTAAGTGGGTCTATTTGTTGTAATATAACAAACATGCTCGTGCTATCCCTTTTTTGCTTTACAAGGCCTCCTTTGTAATACTTTTTCGTGATACCCATGGATTGGGTCGAATGAGTCCTTATAAAGGACAGTATACAATCATCTGCCTTATCGTGAATATCATTATATTCCTTATTGATAAGTGTCTTGGTATAGGGATTTGCGATTGCAAGTTTGTCCGACAATACCGGGTGATATTCTACAAATACACAAAAGCCAGTTACATCCCCCGCTTTCTTTTCTTCCAATTCTTCTTGTTTCTTATCTAGTGCCTCAGTTACCGCCGTCTTAAGCTTGTCCGGTATTTTATTATTTTCCATGTCAACAAATCCTTTGTTATCCTTTGTTATCGCGTTCCTTCTCTCTAAATTGGATTTTAATGTGCACGTAGCTTCCTCTTGCTCAATCTTTCGTTCTGGTTCAAAAACATCTTTAAATTTCATGGTACCATCTTCCATATAGCATTCCTTCAGCGCCGGCCCTTCATCAACATCACCTTTTACGAGGTGTGATTTATATTCAAATTCCGCCAGTTCTTCTGCTTTTTCAGCCATAGTAATAACACCACCTCTAAAACTTTGACTTGGTTTTCCTTCCTCGCCTCCCCTATAACGATTGAAGCTGTATGGTATTGGGGGACTGTCACTAAATCCTATACCAATGCGTATATAAATTCCACCATAATATTTCTTTGTTTGAAAAAGACGATAAGTGTTGAATTTTTGTAAATCACTCCCCTTTTCCTTTCTTAGAGCCTCCTTTAAACTATCACATTTGCTGACTGACAGTTTTGTATCGCCTTCCTCACGTAATTCATGAAGCATTCTTTGTATATCTATCCCTAAACTGATTACAAACTGCTTCAAGTCGGAAAGAGAGCTGTTTGTGAACAGATATGTGTATGCATCGCCCTCGGGGGCATTGGGTAGCAACTCCACTGTGGTTCCATTCACAATTTCTTCCTTGTAGTATAATACACAGGTTTCCAATACTGTATTGTGATACTGTACTGCTTTTTCCATCCAGTTGGGGAGGCCATTCCAGTTAACACTGGATTTTTTTATATCTGTAGATAGAGCACCCCAATACATTTTTAAATAATATTTAATAATATATACTTTATATTAACACTTCGCATACGACTTCTTTAAAATTGACCGGACCAACCTCGAAGAACGTTTTCGCCGTGTCCATTCCAGTGGTTTGTTCTTGTCGAAAAACTTTACCATTGGTTTTACTACGAACGCGACACGCTTTTTTTCCTGTGATTTTGGCATTTCTTGTTTGGGGCATTTTGTCATGTATAGTAAGAAGATTTATAGTTAGAAATACAAAGAATTGTTTGATGATAAAAATATAATATTTTAGTCGGGCCACTTTGGGCTTAATTATCAGCGTTCATGGTAGGGTACTTGTATTCAACAAGCAATTCGGCGGTAACCTTGTATTCGCCTTCTGGAACTTCGTTGCCACTGAACTTGGCTTGCAATGCGTCAAAAGAGGTGTAAGGGATCTGGCAGATCACCTGTTCATACAACTGCTTGATAACATTATTAACCACTTCCTTCGACACCTTTACGTACTTGTTTTCACGTTTGCGCTCTTCTTGGGTGTTAATTCCCAACATCTCCCAATTTCTTGAGATAACGCGCAAAATTACGTGGTCGGATTCTACGTAAAAATAGTCTTCGTTCTTGAATGGCACGATACCATCCCATAGCTTTTCAAGTGTGTAACCGCCATATTCTGAGATAAAACGGTTGTTCAATACGTTCGCCGGGGTATAACACGGCTGATCTGGGCGCGCACGTTCGTACGGCAATACATTTACCAAATTAATAAATCCTTCGGACTCGCTGACGTGAGACATGCCCATGTCCGTCGCCTGTGGCGCGTATAGCGATCCTTCGTTGTTCGTGATCTGAGGGGAGTTTTCGTATAAATTAAGAGACATTGTTACATTTTCCGGGCAGTTGGAATAAACACTTTTAAGTTTAATGCCCGTTACAATGCCTTTGCTAAGGTCTAGTTTCTTGAAGGAGGCTTGCTGCTCTTCGTCTAGATCTTCTAGGTTGTAAGATGGCTTGAATACATCCGATGCATTCTTAATACGAACGCTTTTCCCACTCATCAAATCTTCGGCACTGGCGTTGCATGTAACAACGATGCGTCTGGCATGGGTGGAACCAGCTTGGCTGTCCTGTGCACCGACAGAAAAATCTTCGGATACGGTTACTTCTTCGGCTTCTTGCGTTGGGGATACATTACGATTGACTCTACTCATTTTATATTAAAAGATGATGGTGAGACATATATATATTAATTTAATAATTCGAGGAACACATTTGAACTATAAATATATTCTTTGGTATAATAAATAATGGATGGTTGGGAAGAGTCATCTGTAAAAATCCAACACTTGGGAATGAAACAACGTCTTACTGAAGGCGATACTTTCGACGATGTAAAAGAGGCATCTGAGAGACCACCGCCACCTTGGATTAATGAGGATGGTGAAACACAGAAATGGGAGCTGAAAAGAGAAGAAGCCATACGGAAAATGCGTGAAGACATGACATATCAGTTTGTGATGCTCCTCAGTGGATTTACCAACGAGAAAATGAGCAAATATTGGACCAGAAACGAAGGAGCAAGTGGGCGCAAAAAGGGGACAAAGGATACGGCGGAATGTAGTGTGGATGTACCGGACAATTACGACTGTCGGAGCAAAGGGGATCAGAAGCTTTATCACGACTGGTATGTAAACACCTCGTGGGCGGATGGGTTGATATACCTTACACCAATGGTATACGGACATATGGAAGAAGCCCTTACCGCTCTTACTCAGAAATTTTTACATCTCAGAGAAGCTAAATTAGAAAACTTTATCGAGTCTCCTAGAGTTCGAACCCTTTTCGCTCGATTGGTGGCCATGTGCATACGTATTAGCGACCTATTGTCGGGTAAAAAATACCACTTGAATGCGACCTATCGTAGAGTAAACATGGAGAGACAGAGGCTGATGAATGTGTTTAAACACATCAAATTGGTTAAGAAGGAAATGTCATGGGAAGATGCAAAGAAAGGGATAGAACCGGAAAATATTCTAATATTTGAAAAGGTTGAGAGTAACCCGGTTTATGCAACGGTGGATACGGAATGGGATATGGCAAATGCCTTAAAACTAAGCGGTGAGGTGTTACAATTAAATAAACGACGAAAATATTTAAACTAGTGTTTTTTCTACAATCTCTCTAGGCAACAATAATTTGTCACCTTTGATATATTTACTCGAAATCAACTTTCTCCAGTGGTCTTTAAGAACCTTTTGCACCGTCTCTTCTTCCAATGCGAAGGGAATAATATCACGTTTTGTGTATTCGTCGCATTCAATCCCACTAGGGATGTTTTTACGGGTGGGGGTAAGTTGTAAAGTGGTACTTGCATCGAGAAGGCCAGCTACATCGTTGGCAGAAAACACCCCGCTAACCATTCGGTAAGCTTCTCCCTTTACCAATTCTCCTAGGCGCATGACCTGTGTATTTATTAGGGACTTTGAATCCCACGAACAATCGTTGTATACGCGGTCACGATGTTGAGAACTCAGTTTATTAATGTCCATGAACCCCAACATTGCATCGGAGGCTACATCACCTTTCTGGTTTACTTTAGAATACCCCATAAGCGCAGACTGTAGCACAAGAGATTCACCGCCGGATTTGATGACGTGGTTATAAAAGTGATAGGAATTTGCGTCTTTGAATAGTGACACATACTCACTGGTCATAACTGCTTCCCCTTGTCCCATACCATCGCGTGCATTCTGACTTGCCTGTTGTAGAGTGCTGCCGTCTACTTTATTTGTCTTATAATCCGCATATACCGTTTTAATATCGGATCTCGATGCCAACCAGTGTTTTACAGTTGTGGCGGCCAATGGAACAGCGGTATCGACTATTGTAAAATGCGTCAGTTTCTGTCCACCCAATTCGTCTACAGAGTATGTACTGTAGGTCCCTACACTCGAATTGAAATTTCCCAATTTTGCGGGTTTATCAAACTTTCCGCTGTATAGGGAACGCGCTTTGGTCAATTCTGGGTGAAACCAAGCTCGGTCTTCTTCGGATAATTTGTAGTTTGAGGCAACTTGGATTATTACACCTTTGTAAATGTTGGTTTTATCAGTGAGCGATCTCTCCAAATCGAGTCCGAAATTGGACATTAGTCGTACAGATTTTACTCCCTGCTTCTTGCTAAGTGCTCGAAATAAAGATACGCCTTTTTGAAGGTCTTCAGGGATTCCATCGGGGTAACGTTTATTGAGTGCTTCCAGATTCATTGTTACTTAATACTTTATCAACTAATATAGTTAATATTTTTCGTTTTCGCGACAAATCCAATTCCATCCTTGTGTGTTCATCTACTCCGCTCTTCTGTAGCGTTCCCAAATTATACATGAAATTTTGCATTTGGGTTTCTATGATGTCCGGCCCCCCCATACACACATTGTATTTTTTCTGTAGACCGCATGCAAAGCCCAATATTTGTTGGGGGTTCAGACTAGAGTTTTCATTTTCTAATAATAGAATGGTGGTAAATTCTTCATGTGTCATTGGTTTACCAGTAATGGGAACAAATTTGCCTCCCATTTGCGAACAAATACTTATGATATTGTTTGCCATTTTATACGATGTACGTATAATTTATACAACAATCAGACCGAGTGAAGTATATATATCCATCTATCTATGTATAAAAATGTCATTCGTCAGATTCAAGAAACAAGACCAATTGGAACAACCCAAAGAAGCAGCTCCCGAACCAGCGAAATTGCATATCCGTATTGACGCTGCCCCAATCCCACTGGGGGCATCGAAGGACATTTCGTCTGAAAAACGTGAATCGCAAACACAGGCGCTAGAAAAGGTTCGTAAACTGGGTAAAGATCTATTTTCGGAGAATGATACCATTGTATCTAACACCGCAGGCGATAGGCTTTATCAAACAAAAGAGCTATACTCACAACAATTGTCCATTGAAGAACTGATCCCAATGTTGACAGCTAGCGACCTAACTCTTCGAGTGAATGCTGTCCGTGGCGGTGTACATGCGCATTCCACGTGCATGGAACTTAAAAGCGGAATCTTGGCGGACTTGTTGAGTGAAACTTCAGACAGTAACCGTGAAAAATCCACTAAATTGGAACTTACGAATTCCTCAGAAAAGGGGGAAATGTATGTATCGGTGAGAGAGGTGAAGGGCAAGCACTACATCAACAAGGTGGATTACAAAATTAGTTCTATTGAGGACGATAGATTACACGTAAAATAATTAAACTTTAGCTTTCTTTGAATCTTTTTTATCTTTATCTTCTGCTTTTCTTTTCTTGTCTTCTTTAGGATCCTTCTCTGCTACTTTGGGGTCTGGTTTCTCTTTTTCTTCAGGATCCACTTTACCCTTTACTTCCTTTGGCGCCTTTGGTTCCGGTTTTTGAAACAACAGTTCGTCTACCGGCGGAGGCCCCTTCATTTTATCACTTAGTGGTAGAGAAGTATTGCGAAGAGCGTAGGTTGCATACGAGTCCCACGATATCACCCCCTGTTCGTAAAGCCTTCTAAGTTGTTCATTTGGAACAAATGGCGTGACTGGGAAGAATACCTGTACCTTATATTTTTTTTTCGCCTCGTACGCATTTTTCTCCTTCTTAAAATCAACCTCCTTCATAATCTTTTCGGTGTATATTTTGTTATAAATCTCAGATAACATAACGCCCAGCTTCTTCTTATACCATAGAAGCGTATGCATAAAGGAATTGTGAATACCCTCATCGTCAGACCGGTGTACACCACCCGAATCCGCAAACATCATACTTCTTGGAACACCTATCACAGCACACACCTCTTCTTGAATTAATTTGTGTAGATTGACCAAATCGGTTCTACCACTGGTCATTTGTGGATTCACTACATGGTGGCCCATGGGTAGCTGTACTATATTACTGAGTTTCTGTTGCGCTTGTACCGCTGCTGCTCGACCCATATATTGCTCATACAACTCCTTCTGTTTCTCTAGCATCTGGACCGCTGATTTATTTCGACTAAACTGCATTTCGTCACGTGATTCTGTGGCACCAGCGTCCGCGTAGAAATCATAGTCTACTCCCTCGGTTCTCTGAGACGAATTGTTCTCCTTTATCTCCGAATATACATATGGGTTAGCTCTACGAAGTTCCATGTCCACACAGGTCTCTCTCATTCTCTTTAGGAACATCAGGCGGGGTATAATTTTTGCTATGGGGGAGGTCAATTTTCCATCAATGCGTGGTTCCATTCCAAAATGATTAAACACCTCCGCATTTGGTATTTCTCCTTCTGCCTCGTCAACGGTTAATATATGCCAGACATACTCGTTTCTCTTGACATCCACTTTGATACGATAGGTTCCTTGTTTTAAAACACTGGGGAAATTTCCTTCGTACGATACTACACAGAATCCAAAGCATAGTATGGAATCAATCGCATCGGAACAAAATGGTATCCATTTTTCGTCAATGATTTCTTCCACCTCCGCGTCCATTTTCATCTTAGAGGTCTTGCATCCCCCTTTACAAAACTCTATACCGTTATTTAGAAGATGAGTGTTAATCATTTGGCGACACATTTGTAGTAGGGTACTATTGTGAAACGAATTATAGATATAGTCCATATCATGGGAGGCCACGATGAATGATTTATCCATTTTATGTTATATATGTGGTATATTTATACTGTAAATGAAAAGAAAACGGGGTGATATGATAGGTTACCAGAAGGATGAGTTGCTGTTGCAAACAACTTCTTTGAATTTAATGTTTAATCGAACTTTTTCCTTGGAACACAATATCTTAATATTTGAATATGCAAAAACCAAAGAGGCAGAGTTCATTTTTAAACTAAACCATTTGGTAAAACAAGCAATAGAGAATGAAACCTATATAGGCATGGATGATATTAGAAAAATATGCCAGAGCGCAAACCAAGATTTAACAACGTAGCATTTACCCCGATATTAATTTGTGCTATAATTGGACTGTTGGGTATAGGAGCAATTGGAACTTTAGTATGGATGCATGTGAATGGGAAGACTATAAATACACTATTAGGTTAATAAAATGTGTCAACGAGATCAATATATTGTTAGCATTTATCTATTGACTAGTAGTGCCGCTGTAGTATCTAGTGGACTATTTATATTACTGGCAATGGGTAAAATACATAAAACAGATCAACTAAAAACAACAAATGAAATCACCAAGAAAAACAATCAGAGTGTACTTCCTACCAATACTTCAAGGGAAGAACCTCCAGCGATTGTTGTATCGGATTACAAGCAGCTGAAGTTGGTTTGATCGTAATCGGATGAGTGTTAAAATAATCATTGTGTATACATGCCTTTCCCTTGTTATCTTTTAAATCTATCCATGTATGTACCATACCCACCTGACAAACCTTACCCTCGAATTCACCACATATTATTTCACATCCGCTGTGGATAGTAGTATCAAATACAACCCCCGCAACCATTTTCTTCATAATTGGTTGCAATGCCAAGCCCAGTGCTATACCTACACCCGACAATAACGAAGAAACCATGCTTATACCGAGGCCCAGATAAACACTGATTAATATACCCATGAAAAATAAGATGGATAAAATAAGTTGAAACACGTGGTTGTGTCTAGACACTACTCTTTTTAAGCACCGTATCTCACGAAACAACTCAAAAAGTCCCCATACCAACACAATTGTTATGAATAGTGCCAGAACACCCAGTCCGATTTTATCCCAATGAAGCTCCATTTGAAGGTCTATATTCTTAAATTATACTACTATATATTTGTTTTATGTATATGGAGACATGAAACCCATTCATATTGACCATGCGCCCAAGTTGATAAAATGGAAAAATAAAGCCGCCGTTGTTGAATTTGGCAACAGATTCTATAGTCCATCTGTTTTCGTAGTCGCTTTTTTATCGGCTTTTCACTTTATAGATTACACTTATAGTCTTCCGGTGCTGATTTGCATAGCCCTATTGTCCTCTGTATTCGTTTCCTATACTTCTTGGGTGCGTTGGAGAAAAGACTTTATATATCTCGCCGAACGCGAGCTACCGATACCCCCGAAAACCACCGTTCTTATCTTAGGAACAGAATGTTTATTACAATTTCTAGTGTCAATAATATCTTTTTGGTGGATAAGTAAAGTACCACACTGTGTCCTTGAATGGACAGGGTTGGAAAGAACAACACAGGGGTATGTTTGGGCCGTCATTTTATCACTGACCTTTTTTTTACATATATTTGTATGGAAATTATCTTCAAAGGAAATGGACAAATGCTTACGTGACACATATGATCATTTAGACGAGGCTGTTTAACTTGGTGGCTTTTTCCATAAAATGTAGGGTCTTTTCTCCTGTCTTTCTAGTCGAAGAGGCCCTTTCTTAAGCCCCGGACGCGATTCGAGTTGTTTCTCCATGTAGGGGATGAGAGTCGCTATGTCTTCTACCGGCAATACATCGTTTGGTATAGGTGTACTTTTCTTAGACTGACAGTCTCTGCGACAACAACCATCTGGCATTTCTTGGCCATGGTTCCACTTATCCTTTCCGGACCATGTCATAAGATGACCATATCCCCTGTGATGAAAGGCCGGTCTTCTCATACCTTGGCCACAACAAGTCCAACAATCTAATTTATGATCATATTTTCCCGGGTGGTATTTACAATCCCAACAACCCACATTCTCGATTTCGGTGAAAAAATTTCCACAGCTGCTACACTCGTGCAACTCAGTGAATAATTTAATTGTAATTTCTATAGCCTTTTTACTGGCATATAAAGACATTTTACTATACTAAATATGAATATTTATACCCATTTTAATTCCAATACATCGATGGCATGTTGAATCATGCAAGATTCTTTGGGGTCCGTGCTAGTATATTCCATTTGTTCCCAGCTGTCTACATCGATTGCCTTTATAGTGATCTCTTTACTTCTTATAACTTGCCTCAGTTCACCGTCGTATTCTTCTGTACATTTTATCTTCTTTTTCGATCGTTGAACAACCTTTGCGTTTCCAAACACCTTGGTATTTTCACATAACAAAAATATATGATCTTCCATCGTGCGCTGATTATGGGAAAATTGAAAATC
>Ga0228614_1001261_pt1 | contig 11136 bp, 15 predicted proteins | sample 15DmetaG_FD_190531 | JGI IMG/M metagenome (GOLD analysis project Ga0228614, IMG submission 190531) | Seawater microbial communities from Monterey Bay, California, United States - 15D | ecosystem: Environmental > Aquatic > Marine > Coastal | place: USA: California | collected 2016-10-13
AAAGTGATGCACAATTTCATATATTTGATCAAATGTTTTTTCATGCACCTGTTAAATGTTTTAAAGGCAGTACAGATATTGAAAGTTTTTATAATTGGCCATTGTACGAATACTCAGACATACACGGACTACATGAAGATAACCGTACACCGGATATAAGCACTATGTTTAAAGATGATTATCCACAGTGGAGTGAAGGCTTTAGTGTTGAACGTAGTTGCGATTGGCTTCCAGGAGATGTTATAGTATTTGATTGTGTTAGGCTACACTGTGCTAGTAACTTCTTAGATAGCGGAATGTATAAGAAAATAGGTTTAAGCCTGTTTACAAATTATGTATAAATAACAATATGAAGTACAATGAACTATTATCTATAAACGAAGGTATTCAATACCACACAAAAAATAGCATACCTCTACATGAAAGTGTTTATCGCTTTGGTAGTGATGCTTACTTTGACCTTTTTAAACAAGCAAGAGAACAATACAATGAAGGTAGTTTAACTGACCTTGATTGGTTTGATGAAGAAATACTTCGCGATACCCAGTTAGGCGAATGGGTAAAGGTTGTAGGAGTTGGTAGTGTTCCTTTAGATATGATCATTAGTGAAGAAAATCATAACATTGCAGAAGCAGAGTATCAAGGTAAAAAAGTAGAACTAAGCAAACCAAAACGTGGCGGATCTAAAAAGTTTTATGTTTATACAAAAAACAAAAAAGGTAACGTAGTTAAAGTGAGTTTTGGTGCTAAAGATGGCGGTGGTAATCTTGCCGTTAAACTTAAAGATCCAAAAGCAAGAGCTAGTTTTGCCGCTAGACATGATTGTGAAAATAAAAAAGATAAAACAAAAGCCGGTTACTGGGCTTGCCGTTTACCTCGTTATGCAAAGAGCTTGGGGTTAAGTGGTGGCGGAACTTGGTGGTAATCTACATCCATTTGTAGAACAAAAACTTTCAGACAACAGAAGACTTAGAACCTTTCCAGAAACAATTTGGGAAGATGACTTAGTATGGCATCGTGACAAACATGACCGTACTATAAAAATTATCAGTAGTGATGGCTGGCAGTTACAAATGGACAATGAATTACCTAAAGACTTAACTATGGGCGACACGCACTTTATACCTAAAGAAGTATATCACAGAGTGATAAAAGGTGTAAACGATTTAATTGTAGAAATAGTAGAACAATGAAAATATATTATAGATTAATTGTTAGAGCAACAAATGAAACAAGACTGCGTGTTGTGGAAGTACACGAAGATAAAGAATATCTTGAGGACAAAGCAAAAAAGTTAGAAGAAGAAAATCCAGACTGGCAAGTGTTTGTAGTAAGAGAGAATTATAACGTATCATGAAGTGGGAAGATTTTGAAGAAGGTATACTCGCACTAGACCCGGCAGATCGTCCTTGGGAATATGATGGTGATGGTACAAAAATATATAAATTAGAGTGTGGCTTTACTGGCAAAACTCCGTGGGACGGCGGTTATGCATTATGGCTAAAGCAATACGGAAGTGAATGGGATAAAGATGTTTAGTTCTGCAATATACGAACAAGAACAACAAGCAAGTTATAAAGATCAGTGGGACACACATGGTTGGTTAGCGTTAGATGGTGTACTTGAACCAACATACTTTGCTGAAATTACAAAAACCGTACCTACACTTCAGTACGATTACAGAGGTGGCAATGGCGACCAGTATGAAACTATTAATGCTACACAACCTGCACAAGGAAAAATGTTAAGAGATAAAATTACCTACAATACAAAAGAAGGTGAATTTAGTTACTTTCATAGAATACACGGAATAGATGAAAATACAAATATAGATAATCCTTGGACAAATGAGTTTGCTACAGACATGGCAAAACAACAACTCAATGGTGCAATTTTTCGTGATTGGGTGCAACGTATTACTGGATTTGAAAATTTAAAAACAATATACCCTACGTTTAGTTTTTACAAGTACGATAATTGGATTACTAGTCATTATGATCCAAAAAGAAAAGTAGCATACTTGTTTTACTTTAATGATGTTTGGAAAAAGGAATGGGGCGGTGAACTATGTTTGCAAGATCATGCAGGCAGAGTAATAACAACCATGATGCCATTAGGAAACAGATTAGTTTTATTAGATGTAAGTAAACCTGATAAAAATAAACACTTTGTTAGTCCCATTAGTTATCTAGCACCAGAAAGGTATAGTTTTGTTGGCTGGTACAGTTAATGTCCTCCACATACTGCAAGTTTGGATTTAACAGTGTTCACTGGGATTCAAATGGACGTACTGCTCCGTGTTGTACCTTTCGCGGACCTGATGATTTAAAAAACCTAAGTGCAACTGAATATTGGAATAGTCCCTGGCTAGCCGATGTACAAAAGAAAATGCTCAATGGTGAAAAAGTAGCAGGTTGCAATCGTTGTTATGAAGAAGAACGTTTAAGCGGAACTAGTATGAGAAATACTGATAAAGCTCGCTACAGTAAATCTCCTATTTTAAAACGTATGCATATTACATACAGTAATAAGTGTAATAAGACTTGTAATATTTGCAGACCTTATAGAAGTCACTTGATTGGCAAAGAATATCAAAAAATAATTAAAAATGATCCTAATAATGCTTGGATGAAAGATAAAATAATCCAACAACCTTACACAAAAGCATCGTTGGGTAATATCAAGTTTGAAGGATTAACTGACGAGAGACTAGAAGATATTGCTAGTCATATACACAACTTAGAAAGTATATATGTTGATGGCGGTGAAGTGTTTATTGACAAGGAATACTTTGTTAAAATATTAGATATTATAAAAAAAGCAAACAGGCAACAAGATATAAAGTTGACAATAACTACAAATGGTAGTTATACTGAAGATGATTTAAAAATGCTAGAGGATCATCGTGTAAAGTTTTTAATGAGTGCAGATGGTATACATAACTTGTATGAACTAGTTAGAAGTCCGCATAACTGGGATTGGTTTACAAACAAGATGCAGATGCTTGAAAAGTATCCACAACATAGAGTACAGATAGAAACTGTTATGCATTGTTTTAATGTACATCAGTTACCTGACATAGTACAGTATTGGAAATATCCAGTTAACTTAACAATGCTATTTCATCAAGAGTACTTGGGTGCTCATATATGTCCTAATAGTGTATTAGAAGAGTCAGCAAACAAATTACAAGCATTAGGTAGAAAAAATAATGCACAATATCTGCGTAGTTGTATGAAGAAAAACGTGCCTAAAGATAAAGTGTTATTTCACGAGTTTATTAAAACAATGGAACCGATAAAGAAGTTGAATTATCAAAGTTACATTCCTTGGTCCTTTGATTTAGTTAAGTGATAAATACTTTGTATAGAATTAAGGAAGTCTGATGAGAGCAAAAGAATTTTTATTTGAAGATGATGAGATGAAAAAAGCCATTATTTCTAAGGTTAGTGGACTTGAAGCAGATAATGATGATGATTTAGTATTACTAGATAGAATCTACAGAACATTACATGATAAAGATATTTCAGGTAAAGTTGCACAAGCATTTGGACCTCCAACAGAAGATGATACTTTTAGTATTGAACCATTACTAAAAACACTAACACAAATTATATTCCATGCAGGAGTTGATTACAAAAGTTTAAATGCATTTTTAGATAGATTGTCTAAAGGTAACGTAGTTGAAACTTCAAAGTTAACTACACCTGGTGTAGGAAGTGTAAGAGATTTCTTTGGTGGTGACGAAACAACTACAAAAATATTTCAAGCAATGGCAATGCTTGGAGCAGGTAAAAAACAAAAAGGCCCAGGCGAATATGCACTTGCTATGCTATCTAATAAAATTAGATTAAAAAGTGATGGTGGTGATATTGAAGTTAATGGCACAGGTATTGAAGTTAAAGCAGAAACAACATCAGGTGGTGGACGTCTTGGAGAAGGTGGTCCTACTAACATGGTGGCAAAAGAATACTGGAGTGTTCTTCCAAGTATAGCACAACACTTTGAAAATAGTAAAGGTCTTGGATTAAAAAGAGCAGTAGCATATCTTGGACTGGATTTACCATTAAATGATCCAGCAAAGAGAAAGCAAAGACAAGACATGCTTACAAAATGGTTTGGTCAAGTACATAAAGATCCGTCAGCATTTGTTGATGCAATGATGCAAGACGATCCTGTTATGGCAGAAAGAATGTACGGCAAAGCAAACTTTGACAGTTATAAAGCAAATTATGGATGGGACGGATTACTTAGTATTAACTTTCCTATGCTAAAATATGTAATGGTTAATACAGGTGACGAGTTTGTTAAAATGGCAGAAGCAGGACATTTTGCAGGTTTTAGTATAAGTCTAGTACCTAGTAGTGCAAGACCATCAGAAGTATTTGCACAATTAAGTTTAACAAAAGCAAAAGTTTAGGTTGACATTCCCTTTGTTATAATATACAATACAGTTATATTATACTTGAACAAAGGACGATTCAATGAGTGCAGACAAAGTCTTCAACAGTGAAGAAAAAGCAAAACTAATCACAATTATTAATGAAGGTATGACAGTAATGCAAGAGGTAGAAGACCTCAGTGCAGGACTTAATGATACCATCAAGGCAGTTGCAGAAGAAATGCAAATTAAGCCAGCAGTACTAAAGAAAGCAATTAAAGTTGCACACAAAGGAAACTTTGCAGAAGCAACAGATGATTATACAGTACTAGAAAATATCCTTACAACAACTGGAAAACAGTAATTGTCAGGACAAAGAAGATTTCTTAAATTTTGGGCAAGAACTGTTGGCATGCCAGTAGGTATTACTGACGACGATAAGCCAGAGTTCTTGCCTATATCTCAGGAAGATGTAAGACGTGCATTATGGTTCAGAACATTTTGGATTGTATTACATATTGTAACCTGTGCTTTAATTATTTCAGGTAATGGGAGGACATTAGGTTGGTGGTAAACATAAAACAGTTTTGGGTTAAAAGTTACACTAGCGATAAAATAGCATTTTGGTTTGAACTAGTAAGTTTTATATTTACAGTACATGCTAGTATGATGTTGGCAGTAACCGCAGACAATCCTGATATGTTAGTAGTATATCCTGGCTTTTTAATAGGAAGTATTACACAAGCATATGCAAGTTATAGGCGTGGAGCCGCTTGGGTAATGATGATTACTTTATACTTTGTTGTTGTTAATATTATTGGAATTGGAGTAGCATTAGGAAAATGGTAGATTACTACACATTACACTGGAGTGACATAGTTGGTAATATGGGGGTTTTATTATTAGTAGGAACCTATGCTATGTTACAAGCAGACAAAATAGATCCAAAAGGATTTTGGTATAGTTTTAACAACTGTATGGTAGCAATACTATTATTTGTTAATTTGTATTACAAACCTATTATTGCTAACATTACACTTGAAGTATTTTGGTTAGGAATTAGTCTATATGGAATTTACAACTGGTGGAGGAAAAGAAATGCAGTACGGAATTGAATATGAACCACGTATTGAAGATCCTGTTATAATAAAACAGTTTAACACTCTTGCAGAAGCAGAGCAACATATGGAATGGATTAAAGCACAAAGTTTAAAGTCTTATCAGTTTCATAGAATTGTAGAACTACAAAGTGAAAGTGATGCTATCAAAGAAGCAATACAGTTAGCACATTGGGAAGAAGTTTCACGATAAAAGACTTGCATTATCAAAAATTATGTGTTATTATAAAAAGATAATACAGGTTCGCCACCTTAACGGCATGACACACGGCACAGTTGGCCATAACAACAAGGAGAACAAATGTACGTTGATGCACTATTCGACAGAGACAAAGATCGTATTTACGTTGTAGAACGAAACACAAAAGGTGAACGTGAATACAAAGACTTTGCCGCCAAGTATGTATTTTATTATGATGACTTGAAAGGCAAACACAGAAGCATTTATGGCAACCCTGTTAGCAGGATACAATGTCGTACAATGCGAGACTTCCGCAAAGAATTAAAATTAAACAATACTGTTAGACATTACGAAAGTGATATCAATCCTGTATTTCGTTGTTTAGAAGAAAACTATCTTGGACAAAATGCACCTGAACTTAATGTTGCATTCTTTGATATTGAGACAGACTTTGACAAGGAAAGAGGATTTTCACCACCCGAAGATCCATTTAATCCTGTAACTGCAATTAGTGTATACTTGCAGTGGATGGAACAAATGATTACACTTTGTATCAAGCCAAAAGGCATGAGTAAAGAAGATGCTACTGCTATTGTAAACAAATTTGAAAATACAATACTATGTGACACTGAAGCACAACTACTTGATGCATTTTTAGATATTATTGATGATGCAGATATACTAAGTGGTTGGAACAGTGAAGGTTATGATATACCTTACATGGTTAATAGAGTAAAACGTGTACTAAGCAAAGATGATACAAGACGTTTTTGCTTATGGAATCAGTATCCAAAGAAACGTACATTTGAACGTTTTGGTGCAGAGAACATTACATTTGATACTATTGGTAGAGTGCATATGGATTACATGCAACTTTATAGAAAGTATACATATCACGAAATGCATTCATATAGTTTAGATGCTATTGGTGAATATGAATTAGATGAACGTAAAGTACAATATGAAGGAACACTTGATCAACTATACAACAATGACTTTGAAAAGTTTTTAGACTATAGTAGACAAGATGTTGCACTACTTGATAAGTTAGATAAAAAGTTAAAGTTTCTTGATCTTGCAAACGAACTTGGACATGCTAATACTGTGTTACTACAAACAACAATGGGTGCAGTGGCAGTTACAGAACAAGCAATTATTAACGAAGCACATGAACGTGGCTTAGTTGTTCCAAGTCGTAAAAGCAGAGATGAACTGGGTAATACACAAGCGGCAGGTGCCTACGTTGCATATCCTAAAAAAGGTATGCATGACTGGATTGGTGCTATTGATATTAACAGTTTGTATCCAAGTGCCATTAGAGCATTGAATATGGGTAATGAAACTATTGTAGGACAACTAAGACAAGACTACACTGAATCTGTACTAAAAGAACGTATGGCAGATAAGAAGTCATTTGCAGAAGCATGGGAAGGTGAGTTTGGTAGTAAAGAATATCAAATGGTTATGTCTCAAGACAAAGTAACTGAAATTGTAGTTGAATGGGAAGATGGTACTGAAAGTATTGCTACTGGTTGTGAAATATACAAGATGGTATTCTTGAGTGGTAACCCGTGGATACTTAGTGCTAATGGTACAATCTTTAACAGTGATGTAAAAGGTATTGTTCCAGGACTACTAGAACGTTGGTATGCTGAAAGACAACAGATACAAGCACAAATGAAAAATGCAAAGAACGATAAAGAAAAAGCATTCTATGACAAGCGACAACTTGTTAAGAAGATTAACTTGAACAGTTTGTATGGTGCTATTCTTAATCCTGGTTGTAGATTCTTTGATAAACGTATTGGACAATCAACTACACTATGTGGCAGAGCTATTGCAAAACATATGGATGCATTTGTTAATCAATCTATAACAGGCGAATATGATCATGTCGGTGAAGCAATAGTATATGGTGATACAGACTCTGCTTACTTTAGTGCTTGGCCTGTTATTAAGGATCAAGTTGCAAAAGGTGAAGTTGAATGGAACAAAGAAGTTGCAATTAAATTGTATGATCAAATTTCAGATAACTTAAATGAAAGTTTTCCTGACTTTATGAAAGAAGCATTTAATGTTCCACGTGAAGCAGGTGCTATTATTAAAGGTGGTAGAGAAGTTGTTGCAACTAAAGGCTTGTTTATTACAAAGAAACGTTATGCACTATTAGTGTATGATACAGAAGGTTACAGATCAGACGTAGGCGGAAGCCCGGGTAAGATGAAAGTTATGGGCTTAGACTTGAAACGTAGTGATACGCCAAAGATAGTACAAGACTTTCTCAGTAATATTTTAACTGGAGTACTAACTGGTGATCAAAGAGAAACAGTACTTGATAAGGTTAAAGAGTTCAAGGAAGGCTTTAGTTTAAGGCCTGCTTGGGAAAAAGGATCACCAAAACGTGCAAACAATATGACAAAGTTTACTGCACTAGAAGAACGTCAAGGTAAAGCAAATATGCCTGGACATGTTAGAGCAAGTATAAATTGGAATCGTTTGCGAAAGATGAACAGTGACCGTTACAGTACAGAAATTGTAGATGGACAAAAGGTTATTGTTTGTAAACTAAAACCTAATCCGTTAGGCTATACAAGTGTTGCTTATCCAACAGATGAAACACACTTGCCAAAATGGTTTAAAGAATTACCATTTGATGATCATGCTATGGAGAATACTGTGATCGATGGTAAATTGGAAAACCTACTAGACGTATTAGAGTGGGACTTAACACTTGATACAAACAACCAGACTACTTTCAATGATTTGTTTAGTTTTGAATAAAAAGACAGAAATAGTGGTTGACTTTTACATAGAATCTAAATATAATCAAATATACACATTAGGAGTAAATTAATGAAAGACTTTCTACAAGACATTGTACAACATACACATAGCCTAGGCTTTATTGACTTGGTTAAGGTAACCGGTACAGACACTGAGACTACTATCGAAGGATTGGCTGAAGATAGAAGTGTTATTGTTAAAGGTAAATTTAAAAGCCCGATAGCAGAGTTTATTGGCACGTTTGGTATGCCTAACCTTAGCAAACTTAATATCCTACTTAACATTCCTGAATACAAGGATGATGCTAAGATTGATATTAACACACAGGATCGTAATGGCGAAACTGTACCAGTTGGCTTACACTTTGAAAACGTTAAAGGCGACTTTAAAAATGACTATCGCTTTATGACAAGTGAAGTTATTAATGACAAACTTAAAACTGTAAAGTTTAAAGGTGTTAACTGGAACGTAGAGATTGAGCCAAGTGTAGCGGCTATTCAACGTTTAAAGATGCAATCGCAAGTGCATAGTGAAGAGACTACATTTATTGCTAAAACTGATGATGGACACTTAAAGTTTTACTTTGGTGATCATAGTACACATGCTGGTGACTTTACTTTCCAACATGATATTACTGGAAGTTTAAAGCATGGATGGCACTGGCCTATTAATCAAGTAATTAGTATTTTAAGTCTTGCTGGTGATAGTAAGATGCACTTCAGTGATGAAGGTGCAAGTATGATTACTGTTGATAGTGGACTAGCAGTATACGATTACATTCTTCCTGCACAACAAAAGTAGAGTCTATGATAGAGCAAGACAACCTAACACTGAAGCAAAAAGACTATGCAATATTCTTGCCAGCTCTTAGTGGCTTCTATGCAACTTATATTGGTAACGAACGTTTTCCTGATAAAGTAAAAAGTGTGGTAGGTGACAGACTACCTAAGAACATTCCAAATATGGAAGCAATGAATTGGCTTAATAAACAAGAAGCATTGTTTCCATATAAGTGGAGTCTTTATAGTGCTGGTCATGCCGATATGGATTTAACTAAGCATGTTCCAAGAGAAGACATGGTCCGTAGTAGAAGTGCTGATACACTTATGGTTGCTGACTCGGGTGGATTCCAAATTGCAAAAGGTGTATGGCCTGGAGCATGGGCAGACACAAAAGATAAAGCGGCACAAAAGAAACGTGAAGCAGTTATTAAATGGCAAAGCGGTATTGCAAACTATGGCATGACATTAGATATTCCAACATGGACTTACTTGGATCCAAAAGCAAGTGAAGCCTGTGGAATTAAAAGTTATAAGGATGCCGTTGATGCAACATTGTTTAACAATGAATTCTTTATGGAAGCCAGAGGCAATGACTTAAAAATACTAAACGTGTTACAGGGTAGTAATCATACTGAAGCAGATCAATGGTATGATACTATGAAGAAGTTTTGTAGTGACGCATATGACAAACCATTTGATGGTTGGGGTATGGGTGGACAAAACATGTGTGATTTACACTTGGTATTGAAACGTTTGGTTACACTTATACATGAAGGCTTGTTAGAACAAGGACAACATGACTGGATGCACTTTTTAGGTACAAGTAAACTAGAATGGGCATTGTTACTAACTGATATACAAAGAGCAGTTAGACGTCATCATAATCCAGACTTTACTATTAGTTTTGATTGTGCATCACCTTTCTTAGCAACTGCTAATGGACAAGTGTACACAAGGTTAAGAACTGATGATAGAGGCAAGTGGAGTTATATGATGGAAGCCACTGCTGACGATAAGAAGTATGCATACAACACAGACAGTTTCCGTGACGTAGTAATACGTGACGGTATACATGAAATGTTTGAAGACTCGCCAATTAGTAGTCGTTGTAGTATAGGAGACATTTGTAAGTATGCACCAGGTGAACTAAACAAAATTGGTAAAGAAGGCAAAACAAGTTGGGATAGTTTTTCATATGCATTGCTTATGGGTCATAATGTTTGGCAACATATTAGAGCAGTACAAGATAGTAACAGACTATATGATGAAGGACAAGTTCCTGGCATGTTAGTAGATGAAACGTTTACTAGAGTAATGTTTCGTGACGTTGTTGACAAAGTGTTTGCACCTAAGGACTTTACAAAAAGTATGGATGTTATTAATCACTACAGTAAGTTTTGGGATAGCATTAAAGGTGGTAGTAGAGGTACTACAGGTAAAAAGATTGTTAACAGTAAAAGCCAATTTAATGTATTATTTGATTGACATTGTACAAATTGTGTTGTATAATAAAACAAATTTAAAGGATAAACAATGGACGTAACTACAAAAGAAGCACAACAAGTCGGAAAGAACATGGCTGAAGCGGCAGTACATGCTAAGACGCAAACAAAACTGTTGCCTGGTAAACAATACACAAGTTGGTTAGAATGGTTTCATAAAACCTTACAACCAAAGAACTATTTGGAGATTGGTGTTAATACTGGTACTAGTTTACAATATGCGTCAAGTAGTAAAGTAGTTGGTGTTGATCCTTATCCAAACATTGAACATAACTTATCTGATAACACAACAATATTCAGTGTAGGTAGTGATACTTTCTTTGCAGAAGAAAATGTAGAACAACTACTTGATGGTAAAATTGAACTAGCATTTGTAGATGGTTTACAT
>Ga0228614_1001268_pt1 | contig 11109 bp, 5 predicted proteins | sample 15DmetaG_FD_190531 | JGI IMG/M metagenome (GOLD analysis project Ga0228614, IMG submission 190531) | Seawater microbial communities from Monterey Bay, California, United States - 15D | ecosystem: Environmental > Aquatic > Marine > Coastal | place: USA: California | collected 2016-10-13
AAAATATAGTCATAAAAATAATGATAATAATGATAATAATAATAATAATAATAAAAATAATGATAATAATGATAATAATAATAATGATAATAATAATAATGATAATAATAATCAAAATAGTAAAATAAATAGAGACCGTTCATTATCTCCTGTAAATAGACGATATAGTTTATTTGATTAAATTATTATTTTTATTTATAAAATTAATAATTTATATTTTTTATAATTTAAAAATACATATTATAAAGTAATACAATAAAAAGACTATATTATTTTTTATAATTTTATTATTAATAATAGATATTAAATATTAAAATGTATTCTCCATCATACCGTTATTCTGACAGACTAATTAATAAAAATACTAATAAAAACAGACATAACAAAAATAATATACATCTTGAAAAACATATAGAAACTATTATTCATCAAACAATGAAAAAAATAGTTCCAGGAATTCCAGGATTTAACCAACCATCTAATGAAGATGATGATGACGATGATGAACCATCAACACCATTTAAATTTCCTAAATTATTTGGTAAAGACAATACTGTAGATGTTTATACAACCCGTAATCATATTTATTTTAAAACAGATGTTACCAAAGAAACCATTGATAAACTTTCTACTGAAATAGATAGTTTAAATCATAAAATGAAAACGATGGAAACTAAATCTAATCTTGGCACGTTTAAACCAAAACCTATTTATTTACATATTACTACTAATGGTGGAGATTTATTGGCTGGTTTTTTTGGTTATGATAAAATTAAAAATTCTAGAATTCCAATTAATACTATTATTGAAGGTTGTGTTGCGAGTGCGGGTAGTTTATTATCTATGGCAGGACAAAATCGTTATATGACGGCAAATTCACACCTACTTATTCATCAATTGCGAACAGGAATGTTTGGCACTTATGAAGAATTAGTTGATGAAAAAAATAATTGCCATCAATTTATGTCTAAATTAGTGAGTATGTATCATACTAATTGTAATGGTAAAATGACTAAAACTAAAATTAAAGAATATTTAAAACATGATAGTTTCTGGAATACTAAAACTTCTATTACGAATGGTTTAGTTGATGCTGAATGGTCAGGAACAATTGAAGTGTAAACCTATAATTTAACATCTATATTAGAAACTCTATTTTCTATTTTTTCTATTATTTCATGTATTGCTTTTACATTAAAACTTAATTTTTTTGTTTGTTTATTATTATCTATATAAATATGATTTTTATTTTTTTTATCATTTTTATGATTTTTATTTTTTATATCATTCGCATTATTGTTTTCTATACAATCTTTTTCAATATCACTATTTTCCATTAAGTATTTTATATAAATACTATTTATATATAACCAATTACACCCATTTTTAATTAAATTTAATGTATTGAGTTGTTCTATAATACTACATATATTAGGATTATTTTTTTCTATATCATCTTCATAATCTAATATATCATCACTAATCTGAAAAATATATCCTAATATATTTCCAAATAAAGTTAAATAATTATAAATTAATTCATATTCTTCTTTATTAATATAATTTATTTTATTATCAAATAATTGTAATATATATCCTAAAGTTATAGATAATGTAAATAATGAACTTGTTTTCTTTAAATTTAAATCTATATTAACTTCAATATTATTTAAAATTTCTAATGTTGTAATTGTATTATTATTATTATTAACAATTAATTCTATTATAATATCTTTTTCTTGAAGAAATAAATCATTATTATTATTATTTTTATTATTATTATTTTTATTATTTTTATTTACAAATGTTTCTTTTAATAAACTAGTCTCTAGAGATATACTATTATTTAATTCCAAATCATCATATTGACCATCGATTAATAGATTTAAATTTTCTTGAAATAAATATTTAATATCATTAAAACAATGTATTAATAAACTTAAATACATATCATTATTAATGTGTAATGGCATACAATTATCAAGTAATAATCCAATAGTATTAAACATATAATAAAGAAAAAAATTAGTATATTCTGTTCCATATTTAATATGAAAAGAAGGCTTATCTCTACGCATTAAATCATTATCCATCTCTGGTAAATCATCTAAAACTAAACTAAGAGCATGTAATAATTCAACACATAATGCTACTGTATAAATAATGTCAGTATTTGTTTTAAGATTATAATTATTTATTTCATTATAATTTATTTCATTAGAAATAGTATTATCAACATTACTAAATATAAGACATAATATAGGTCTTAATCTTTTTCCATTTTGTAATACATATTTAACTCTATCTTGAATTTCTATTGGATAATTATAAATATGTTTTTTATAGATAAATTTTTCAATATTAATAAAATAATTATTCATTTTTAACTATTTTACTTTTTGTATTATTTTAATTTTTATAATATCTTTTAATTTCTTATTACTTTTTATTTATTATTTGTTTATTACTTTACATTTATTATTTAAATTAATTTAATTTATTATAATTATCTAATTTATAAAAAATATTTATCTAACATATTAATAATTAACATCTTTAATTAAATAATTAATTATTAAATTTTATACATTTTTAAAATATACTATTTAAAATGAATAATAATAATGAAGAAATCATTATGAATGCTAGAAATAATATGAATTCTATAAATAAAATTAATAAAAAAAAAGGTAATAACTCTAGCAATGGTAATAATAAAACTAAAAAAAATTATACAAATAATAATCGCAATAAAAAACTTACAAATATGAGAAATCAACAAACCAATACTAATAATTTAATGATGAATAAACCTGAAACTATGATGAATATGAATACACCTGATCCTATGATGAATAATCCTGAACCTATGATAAATCAACAAACCAATACTAATAATTTAATGATGAATAAACCTGAACCTATGGTGAATAATGAAGATATGAATAATAATAATAATAATATTACAAAAGTCGAAAGTTTAACTAATAATGAGAATAATAATAAAAAAAATAAAAATAAAAATATGAATATGAATATGAATAACACAAAACAAATTAAAAAAGAATTAAATGAAATTTGTATGAATTTATTAAATCATCAAATTGTAATGAAATTATTTCATTTTCAAACTACTACTTACGGAGCACATAAAGCAAGTGATGCTTATTTAGAAAAATTTTCTGGATTAATGGACCAATTTTTAGAAGTAGCACAAGGTATTTATGGTAAAGTATCTTTATCTAGATATGCTGTTTCAGGTAATACTCATAAGAATGAAACTATTAATACCCATTTAAATGGTATGATTTCTTATTTAAAAACTAAAATTAATACTATTTTATCTAATTATACTGAATTAATTAATCTTCGTGATGAATTACTCAGTGATTTAGAACAATTAAAATACTTACTTACATTTCAATAGATAAAAAGTTTTATTCCTATTTTTTTATTCATATTTTTTATATTTTTACTTCATATTTTTTATATTTATATATTATAATAATTAATATTTAGTATTTAATATAATATTTAATATAGTATTTAATTATCTTATAAAATGTTGTCATTAGTATTACTTATTATATTTCTAGTTATTGCATTTAGTATTGTAGCGTGGTTAGTTTTACTAAAAAAAGAGCATTAATTGCTTTCTTAATAGCATCAGGATGTAGTTTATTATTCGCTGGTATTTCACATATCTTTGTTCCTGGTATTGTTGCTGATAATATAGGCTGGAATGTTTATCCTGAATTTCAATATGAAATAGGTATTGCTAATATACTTATAGGTATTTTATTAATATTCTCATTTTATTTTGATAATCAATGGATTTTAGCAGGTATTGTTGCTTCTACTATTTGGGGTTGGGGTAATGCTTTAGGACATATTATATCTTATAAAAAAACAAAAAATAAAAAATCTGGTAATGTAGGATAGGCATTATATCTTGATATATTTTTACCATTAATAAGCATTATTTTATACTTAATTACATATGTTTATAATTTAATTATAAATTAAATTATAAATTAAATTGATGGATTTACTTTTAATCCCATTGTTTCTAATTCTTCTTTATATTGTTTTCTTTCTTTTTCATCATTATTAAAAATGTAATCTGGTGATTTATAATCAACATTTCCTTTCTCTATATCTTCACTTTGTTTTTTACAACATTTATTATTTAAGGATAATATACTACAATTATAACATTCAGGTTCTACTTTACCATACTTTGTAAAACCTATAGGAATAACTCCCATAGGCATTTCACACATTCCTGTTTCTTTATTACATTTACCTTTATTATTTGGATAATTTTTATTTGCATTATAAAATGGACAATCATTATCTATTTGACAAGGAGCATCCCATACCCCTTTTTGATTTATCTCTGGATGATATGATTTACAAAATATTGGATTATTATATTGTGGTAATTCATTACTAATACCATCTACTAAACCAAAACATTTATGATTTTTATACTGTTGGTCTTTTGCTATACTCATCATTTTTTCATCTATTTTTGCAGATACACTATTTTTATCTAATAATGTTGGATCCATATCTGTTCGTTCATAAGTATTAATAAACTTTGTATTTTGTCTTTGAAATAATTTACTATTTTCATCATTAGGTAATACATCAAATTCAGCATTATCACTAATCTGGTCTTTATAATAATAATTATCTTCTTTATATTTATTTAGTTCATTTAATTCTTCTTTTTCTAAATTATTTTTAGTAGTCTCTAGAGTAGTATCTAATTCTACTTTACTATTTTCGTGAAATTCTACTGTTTTTGGAACTGGAACACCTCTTAATTCTATTTTATTAAATACTAATTTATAATTAGTGTTAGAATTATTATTAATATTAGTATTATTAGTATTATTAGTATTAATATTATTAATATTATTAGTATTTGTTTTTATTAAGTCAATATCATAATAAACAATAAACTGTTGATACTTATATTCTCTTGCTAATGTTAATGTAAATATATAGTTTGTTCTGGATACATCTTTTATTTCAGAAGATATTAAATTTGAATTTATTATTTTAAAAAAATGGTATGGATGGTATTCAACATAATAATTTAAATTAAGTATTAAAATATTAAATGCTGTTATTATTTCTAATTTTAATCTAGTAAATAAGTCTAAATCTACTTTATTTATTTCACCTGAATTTTTATTTATTAATGTTTCACTCTTTTTTACTTTAGGTGTTGTATTATCTTTAGGTTTTATTGTATCTTTAGTTATTGTATTAAAATCAAACTTATAATTTTGTTCTTTTTGTTGTTTTAAAACATTATACATTTGATACATATCTAATTCATCAGTCATAGAAAACTTTTTTAAGGTGCGATTTTGTCTTAATATATTACTATCTATTTCTGCTAATTCATTACTATTTAATTGATTTGCTGGTAAGGCAATTTGTTTTTTTATTTCTATTGGTTTTGTATCATCATTTGATGGTGATTTGTATAATTCATTATTTGAGATTGTTGTGTTTGGAATTGTTGTTGAATTTATAAATGATTCTTTTTTATATATATATGTAGTTAAGAATAATAATAATAATACTATTATTACTATTATTATATATGTGTATAGTGTATTCATTTTTATTACTATTATTATACTATATAATAATATGATAAAAAATATAGTATAATAGAATTAAAAAATAAAACATTTAAAATTATAAAATAAAAACTTTAAATTTAAAAAAACGGAAAATTTCATAAAATCTTCAAAAATTGATTTTTTTATTTTTTAATATGAAAAAGTGTAATTAATATATATATATTGTTGTTATTGTATAGGTGTTATGTTATCTTTGATATATTCTTTCTGCTCCAACTCACATCTATTTGTGGGTTTCAATAGGTTGAGTTTATCTCAACTGATAACATCATTGTTCTTGTGTTTCAAGTTCAACTGAGTTGACTGTGCGTTGCTAATGTATGTTCTGGTGTAAACCAAACAAACATTTACAAACCATCCAGCAATAACAGAACTCAATGAATTACACTAAAGAATAATAAAATATACCAAAAAAAATACCATACAATTAAAGCAAATAAATATATTAAATAACAAAGCACCTACTGTGCACCAACATTAAAGCACTACATGTGCAATCAACATTTTTTTTATTCATCAACAACCTGACTATAATAATCTTGGTCTCCTACATCATCTTCTTGTGATATAACAACATGTTGTTCTAATTCATCTCTTGTTGTATCTCTCGTATCTATATAATCAAACTCATTACTATCACTAGGTTCAAATTCATTATTTATTTCATAACTATCATTTGTTTCTAATAATGCTTCTTCATTTTGGTCTTGTTCTGTCATTTCATCAACAATGGTTGATAAATTTTTATAATCAATGGTTTTAGTTATTTTCATTTGTGCCATTAACATTGCTCTTTTATATTCATTACCTTCTTCACTTAATTTTTTAAATGTATTTAATGTTCTTTCAATCTTTTTCTGATTATATTGAGTTATTTCTTTTTTTATTTTATCATCGGTTAAACTATCATATAATTTTTGATTACTATGAATATAATCTAGATAAGAAAGTATGAATTCATTTACTATTTTTATATTATTACTTTTTTTAATTTCAAAGTTTTCTATAAAATTTACATTATTATCTTCTTCAGTATCATATAATAGTTCATCTTCTAATCCTAAATTTAATTCTTTATTTAATTCTAGCATATCACGACTTGGTTCTTCATCAAGTTTAAATTCATAATCTATTATTTCACTTTCTTTTTTACCAATATTATTTTTATTTAATATAGTATATAAATTAGATAATGAGATTACATTAATATAATGTAAAAGTGTGCTTACAAACTCTGGAAAAAGAAGTTTATATTTTTCTTTACTTTTAATATCTTTTACAAAATTATATAATTCTCTCGTTGTTTCACTTAATAACGAAAATAATGTTTCTTTTTCACCATAATTTATAAAAGAACGATATTCTAAACGTATTTTATCTTTATGTATTGGATTTGATAATTTACCATATTTTATTTGGTTCATAACATCATTTAAGAATTTAATACTAAATTGTAAATATTCTTCCTTTTTTCTATTTCTAAATAAATTACTATTATAATTAACATCATTATCATTATCATCATCATTACCATTAGAATTACCATTACCATAAGCATTATGGTTTAATTTATAATCTTCATATAATTGTTTAAAATCACCTAAATTTGTTAAAATTGTTTTATATTTTATATAATTTTTTTCAGTTGATGTTATTTTCTTTACTATATCATCAATTTCATTATCAATACTATTTGTTAAATTTGTAATTTGTTTATATACATCAAACATAGATTGTTTTGATTGTTGTTTCTTTTTTTGTGTTTGTTGTTCTTGGTCTATCGTAAATATATCATCTTCATTTTCTTCTATTTTATTAACAAAATCTTTTAAGTAATCTAATATAGATAATTTAGGCATTTTTTTAATAATGTCTTTAATCTTATTTTTTTCTATTTGTTGGTATTCTACATTTTTATCTAACTCTAAATTTATATCTAGAGAACATTTACTAGATAAAGATTGTTGTTCATCATTATTAAAATTATCTATTAAACCATCGTCATAGTTATAATGAATACAAGTTTCATTTTCTAATTTATTTTCTAAATCTCTAAATTTAAATGTATTTCCATAGTAAATTGCTTCTTTTATTCTATTATAATCCGAATGTATATTATAAGTTTCTTTTTCAATATCAACTTTTTTAACATTAGATAAAATACAACGATCATATTTATCATAAATATGTTCTTTACCTTTATAAATACCTTTTTCAATATATTTTTTATACATCTCTTTAACATCATCATTTTCAATTGTTTCATAATTAACTTTAATACGTGCTTCTGATGGTTTATATAAAGGTTCAAATACTATATTTGTTTTTTCAACAGTTAAAATAGATTTTATTTTACTTAAAATAGTTGTTACTTCACTGAATAAATTAATGGTTTTAGGTATTTCACTATTTTTTTTATTAAAGTAATTCATATAATCAAATTTAGTATCATTCTTATATTCTTCAGGACAACAATTATTTAATAACATAGAATAATTTGATTTTGTTGAATTATCAATAACAGTATTTATTTTATTGATTACATTAAGAGCATAATAAATTTTATTTTCATTACCTACATTTATCATTTTATCAATATTCGCATAGGATACTTCTTTTAAATTAGCACTATTTAATAATTTAACTGGATGCCATGTAATATCATTATATTCTAAACGAGGCTTAAATTCTCTCCATCTATTACTATAATAGTTTTCAAAATCATTTATAGTATTTATTGTATTAGATTTCTCATTTAATGCTGTAATTAATTTATTTTTTACTAAATTATCATTTTCAACTTGTTTTTTAATTCTTTCTATTAATTTAAATTCAGTAATAGTTGTATTATTATCACCTAATGAATAATACGCAGGAACCTCTATCATTTTTGCCAAAATATACATTATAAATTCAACACCATCTTTTTCATTATAATCATTAATTAATGGATATCCTATACTATTATAATTTAATGGCAATCTATAATTAATTTTACTTGTTTGTAAAATTATTAAAAATCGGGCACCTATATCAGCAATCATATGATTAAGTTCTTGATTATTAATTAATTTACTTAATAATTCAGGGCGTTTTAATATTTCAGGTGTTTTTGTTCTATAAAAATCTAAAAATCTATCTTTTGTTTCAAATGTAAAAGATTTTAAGAAATTTAGCATTTCTACCTCATCATCAATACTAAATGAATTATTAAGATGTTCTATATTCGCTATTTCTTTTATTGTTTTGTAAATATGAATACGTTTTTTCATTATTTCTTTTTCAAGTTCATTACCAATAATTAAATTATTTATCATCTTTTCAATATATTCTTTTTGTTTTTTTATAATAGGTATTGCTTCTGTAAGTTCTCTTGTTTTTATTACACCTCCATCTTCACCTTTATAAAAATCTTCAAACTCTTCAACATCAGTTGTTTTGATTTCAACACCACATACATTACAAATAAAAGCACCATCAATTTCTGTTCCATAAATATCAGCAATTCTATCAAAATCTATTTTATTGTAGGGTTTTATTATTTCATTATTATCATATTGATTATCCATTTCATTTTTAGATTTATTAATTAAATAACTGATTGCTAATTTATGATGATTACATAATAAGTGTTGGTCGCATACTTTACAATACGTCCAATTTTTATTATTGTCTTTTGTATTATAATTATTATAATCTACATTTGTATTATTTGTATTGTTTGTATTATTGGTATTGTCATTAATTTCACTAGAATTATTATAATTATATTCTGTATTTTCAAAATGTTCTAAAATTACATTAGCAGCAATATATTTATCATAATTTGACTCTATTTGATTAAATTTATTTGTTAATTTAAAATGAATACAAAGTTTAGTTGTTTCTAGAGTTTCTTTAATTTTATCTTCTTCTAATTTAAGTTGTTCTTCTTTATTTTTTATTGATAGTTTTTCAGTATTTACTTTATTAATAAGATTTAATCGTAAATTAACCATTTCTTTATTTACATTAGCAATTATTATAGGTATATTTTTTACATAATCTAATTCTTTTTGTAACTCATTAATTTGTAATTCTACTTTAGTTTGTTCTTCATTCATATTATTTATATCTTCTTCTATATAATCTTTTTCAATACATTTTAAACTATCTAAATCTAAATCATATAAACTCTCATCTTGTAAATTTAGTTCTGGATTTTCTATACAATTATTTCTTTTATCTTGGATTAATTTATAAAGAGTAGATAAATCTTCCATAATCCACATTTCATTATTTCCTATTAATGTTCTTTTATACAATTTTCTAGTATTATCTTCTTTTAACAAAGCATAATCACATACTAATATAGCATTACCATCACTATCTGTAGCATCTTTATCATTATCTTTCTCCAATCTTTCTTTATTAGGGTATTGTATAATCGATGGTTGTGTTTTTTTAAATCCTGGTTGATTAAGACTAGGTTTTTGAGGGTGATTGGGTTGATTTATAGAAGCATTTGTCATTATCATTGTATGTTTTTCTTTAATTAGTGCTAATTCGGTTTCTAAATTTTCAACATTATGGGTTTCTTGATATATTTTTAAATAATTTATTAAAATTGTATTTAATAAAAATTTTCCATTATCAAAATTTGTCTTAAACCAGTTTAATCTCATTTCATCATTATCAACATCTATATTTTTATTATCATAAGAATTAAAATAATAAGTGCTTAAATCATCCATAATATCATTTGTAATATACTTAAATTCATCGGCTTTTTTATCATTTATATCACTTAATATACGATTTTTATATTTTTTCTCATTTTCTTCTTTTTCTTTTTTCTCTTTTACAACTTTTTTCTTATACACATCAAATTTGGTTTTTAATTTATTATCTAATTTTGTATAAAATTCTACTACTTTTTGGTGTTTTTTTAGTAATTTATCATACATATCTATAGTAAGTTCATTACAATCATAATCAAATTTTTCTAGAATAGAATAAATTGAATCAATAGAACAATGTTCCAGTTTATTTAAATAAAGATTAATAATATCATTTATATTTGGAATTATTTTTTCTACTTGTTCTTCTAAATGTGTATAATTGAATTCTTTTTGCTTAAATAAATAGAGAATAAATTTATCAGGATGTTGTGTTATGTTAAATTTACTTTTATTAGTTTTATCATCATCATCATCTTCTTCATCATCATCATCATCAATAACTTCCGGATTAATATCTTCTAGTTCCACTGTAATCACATTATTTTTATTTTTTTCTATTTTATATAAATTATTTAATAAACTATTAGCCTGTGCTACTCCTCCCATAGTATTAAAATAACTTAAAGGTGGTCTAACATATCCTATTATTCTAATAGTATCACCTTCATAATACACTTTAAATTTAGGTTCAGTTGTTAATATATTTGATTTTATTATATTTT
>Ga0228614_1001286_pt1 | contig 10999 bp, 17 predicted proteins | sample 15DmetaG_FD_190531 | JGI IMG/M metagenome (GOLD analysis project Ga0228614, IMG submission 190531) | Seawater microbial communities from Monterey Bay, California, United States - 15D | ecosystem: Environmental > Aquatic > Marine > Coastal | place: USA: California | collected 2016-10-13
AAGAAAATTCATCTTCTCCTAATTCTCCTTTATATGTAATGTGTATATCGAAACTTCCTTCTTCTAAACGGTGTGCTTTAATTCTTGCTACTTCGTCTCCTAATGTCTTTAAAGCTTTGATTAATGACTTTCCAACAGACTTAGCTATCGCTTTTGTTTCGTCTATTGAGAATTTAACTCCATCGGTTTCTTTAAGTGATTTACCTTTTGCTGTATCTATTGCAGTAATAGCAGGATCGTTTTTTAAGTCCATCGCTGTTTTCATATCCATCTTTACTGCTTTAGTATCTCCACCTAATGTACTAACAAACATAGTCTCTTCTTCTTTTAATACTTTCATTTTAGAAAGAATTGATTCTTTAATGGAGTTAAGTTCTTGAAGGCTTTTTGCTGTGTATGCAGAATCTAACGTTCCGGCTTGTTGGCTACCTAAACTCTGTAAGGCTGTTTCAACTTGAGTTAAACGATTCTTTAATTCCTCGTACGTCATTATATTATGTTTTATTATTGTATAGCTATATAAATAAATAGATTACTCTTCCCAAATAACATTTTTAAACTTCTCAGGGGATAAACCAAAATAATCTGTTCTCCATTGAGTTTGTTCAAAAAAATCTAAATCATACCATTCTTTTTTCTTTCTCCATAAAGTCTTTGCTATTCCGTCCCAGTCTTGATTTAGTACAAACTGTTCTATTTCTAATTTCTTTTCCATTACTTTACAGAAGTTAAAAGAATCCCATTCATAATGGAATACTTCAAATACTGCATCCGGTGATACATAATCGATAGAAATATCTATTCCCCATTTCGGTTTCATTTTAACCAATTTATATAACATGGGGTTATGTTCTTCAGCCATATAGGTAATTTGCTCTAAAGCTACTGAATAAAAGCCTTTTCTTTCGAATAAATCAGAATGGTTAATATGAGCTCCGTCTTTCTTATCCCATGTTAACCAGTCATATCGCATACAATCTTCATGTCTTCTTTCTATAGCTGAGTATCCATTCTCGGAAAGGTAGGCTTGTTCAGCTTTAGTTAAATGGTATCCATTTTGATCAAACAAGTCTACGCAGTTAGGGTCTTTTAATACCTCAACGTCGGCTATAGGATCTAAAAAATATGCATTACGATTTAACTTGTTAGCTGTTAGCTTCATTAACAATGGTAATTTAAATAACGTTGCAGTGCTTTAGCATAATGAGTTCCTTTGTTCTTTAGTTTTGATTTAGCTGATCTAACTTTAGAGCAAGAAAGTTTACCTAATCTCTTTTTTAGAATACCGGGTTTTACAGGGTCATGTACTCCTTCGTACATTACCTCTAATACTAATTCCTTTAATTGAGACTTTTTAAATGGCATTTCTCTTTACTAATTCTTTTTTAATTACTGCTTTTTTTCTTTTATAAGAAGGACTTTCATATAATTTTTTTAGTTCTTCTGTTGATGTATTAGTTACCGTATAATGAACCCATGCCCACTGGCTGGTCATTTTACCGTTTTTATCTTTTTTGTACTTTTTAGAACTTGGTTTAATTTTTACAGGCATTTTATTTCTTTTTCCAAATTTCACCTCTTCTACAACGGACAACTGCCCCGGAGGCGTATGCTGATGGCCAGGTGTCGTATTTTGATTTTGCTAATCTAGTACACCTATCGTCTTTTTCCATGATAGTGTTTTCATTAGTATTTTCATATATCGTTCCAACTACTAAATTTCTTATATCTTCTTTCGTTACACCTTCCTTAGTTTTCTCTAAAGACGTTCCTGCTTTCTTAGCATCCTTGTATGCATTAGAGTTTTTATGAGAAGATTTCTTTCCGGCTTTTTTCTTAGCATTTATATTAGCCCATAGCCCTTCTTTCTTTACTGTTGCTTTTTTTGTATTTTTCACGACTGTCTTTCCTTTACTGCCTGCTTTCTTCTTCTTTGCTGCAGTCGCAGCTCTTTGACCTTTTGTTAAACTTTGTGCTTTTGCTTTTGGTAAACACCTATCGGGATTTTTCTTATTCTTAGAAGTACCGCAATCGCCTGCTATATTACCAGAAGAAGAGATGCGTACCCACTTCTCTTTCTTAAACCAGTCTCTCAAAGACTCTTTTATAACTTCTTTTATATTAGCAGGTACTTTCATTTAACCTATTTTAATTATTTCAGAAAGTAATTTAATTATTACTCCAAAAAGTGTAGCAAAGATAATCCAAAGTGCCTTATTAACTCCATCTCTCCATTTTTTAAGAGCTACAACTTCAAGCATATTGTCTCCAAATTCCTTTTCGTTGTTTTGCATTTTCTTCCTAAAAGATGTATTTTGGTTTGTTTTAACTATAACACCATTTTCTGGGTTAAGAAGTGTGTACTTTAAATCCGACATGTCCTCTTTTAAGGCTTCTACGTCTTTCTGCATCTGCTTCAACTCGCCGTTGGGCATGTGTTTTTTAATGTGAACCAACTCAGAAAGTACTGATTCAAGTAGCTGTTTTTGTGTCATAATTGTTAAATGATATAATTATATCTACATATAAATATATAGTTAGTCCAACTTACTCTTCAAATACTTAATATATTCTTGAAATTCCTCTGTGATTTTATTATTCTGTGCTGTTTTGTTTACTTTCCAAGTCTCTATATCTCCTTGTTCAGTAACGTACCCGCTATCTTCTTTAAGTGCTTCTGTAAATTTTTGTTCAAGTTCTGCAATAAAAAACTTTAAATTTCCCTTACGTGCATGCATTAAATAGTCCTCATATAGTCCGTTTTTCTTGAGCTCTGCTTCATAATCTATAAAACAATTAAAGCACATTTTATTGATTTTATAAATCTTTTTACTCAGGTAGTAGGACATAGAGCCGTTACATTTAGGGCATGTTAAAGGTATCTGGGCAGCTTTTTTAGCTGAATCTAATCTTGTAATGTTTTGTTTAATACCGTTTTTAATTGTCCAGTTTTTACCTCCTTCTTCCCAAATATCTCCTTCTTTATACTCACCGGTACTTTTTCTGTACCCTGTTTGAGATTTTGTTTTAGTAGTAAAGTCCTTTCTAACTAGGTTTCGGATCCTTTCTACATCTGAATGTTTAAACTCCTTCTTGAGGTGGTTACTCATATCCTAACTCTTTTAATCCTTGAATTGCTTCTGATATATCTCCGTATTTAACTCTAAAAGCTATACCTCCGGCAGCTCTCCATTCGTTTATATTTGATTTTTTATCATCTATTAATATACTATTTTCATTAGCATATCTTTGTTTATCTGCTGAATAAGCAAATATTACTCTAGGTTTAGGGTTAAGATGTTTCTTAGCCCATAATTGTTTTCCCAATCTAGAACTATTATCTCTAGAAGGAGATGTAAGTAGTTCAGGGTTATACTTTTTAATAAAGTCCCAAAGTACGTTACCTTGAGGCATCCAATCCATTCCTGCCCAAAACCCTACACCAACTGTTTGATCTATAAACTTCCAAAACTCAGAAGCACCAAAAATCTTTTCAAAATCTTTAGGTTTTACTACTTTTTCAATATCTCTAAGTGGATAGTGGTCTTTACCTACTGTATTTAATTTATCGTGGAAACGTTTTTCAAAGTCTGTTAATACTCCGTCCATGTCACAATAAATTTTATATGGTGGTTTATTTTCTTGTTCAGGAAGCGGATAAGCTTCTAATAAATCTACTATACTTTTACTCATAACCTTTATTTTAGTTTACCTTATTATACCTTAATATAAGAAAATTAATGCTAAATTCCAACTTTTTTCTTATTTTTTTCCGAAAAAGGTTTATCTTCAATCATACCTGTGTTTCCGCATTTTGGGCATTTAGTTAGGTATGACCCTGTTTTCCAGTAGCTCCTTTGCATATAGCTTCCACAATGGCATTTCATATTTATTAATGTTTTAAGTTATCTTCCCAATTTCTAAATGTTATGTTACCTAGTAAGTAAGCTTCTTTTTCCAGCTCAAGTAGTTTATCATCTGCTGTTGTATCTTGTGTCTGAATATTATGAAGAGTACCTTGTAGGTTTTGCATGTGATGAATCATTTCATGTGAATAGGATCTAACTATATCTTTATCATGTCTATTAGAGATATACAGTACTATTTCTTTTTCGTTTGGGTCATAGTAAGCTGTTCTACCAAAAAAGTTAGTTGCATTAGCTTCATCTTTTCTAACAGTAACCTCAGGTAAAGGTTGTATGTCCATTCCTTGATCAATCATGTATTCTGTCAGAGATGTAATATAGTCTTTAAGCTGAGGTTTGTCCTCTGTCTCTTCGTTCATATCTTCATATCCTATTACTAGGTGATTACCGTTATGGTTAATGTACGTACTAGGTGGTATAAGTCTAGATAGGTAGTTATATAGGTTATCGATAGTACCTTTTTTAGCGCTTGGTATCTTATCTACGTTTCTAGTTTCATTTACTGGTTCATTATCATGTCCACATTTATGACATATAAATAAATCACCACCACCGTCTACTATATTCCAACTCCATCCACAATTATCGCATTTAATTTTTTCATATGTTACTTCCTCATCAACGTTAAAGTACTGTTCAACAAATCCTTCAAGGTTGGAACTTAATATTTCAGCTACTATTTTATCTTTTAGATCGGTTAGTATATTTAAAATTTCTTCTCTAGAAAGTGCTTCAGGGAAAAAATCGGAAATAGTGTCTAAATTGCCGGATAGAATAGAATTACGAAAATCTGTTGCTCTGACTCCAGATCCTGGTTCTGCGGCCAGTGCTAGTCCTTGAACGTTAGGTGCATTCTTGTAAGTAGTAACTCTCCTCAAGTCAACAAAATCTTTGTCCCCTCTTATACCTGTTACGGAAACAAATTCTAATTCAGGATTTGCTTGAGCATAATCTTTAGCTGCAAACATTGGATTTGATCCTCCATCTAGTATTTCAACATTACCTAAATATTTAGAGTATATATTCCATATAGACATCGACTCATCCTTTGTAATACCGTTTCTCTCACCTGCTCCAACAAAGACTAATACTTTATCTATCTTAGGTTTTTTGTTACTTCTGCCATTAAGAAGTTCTGCTCCGGTTTCTTTGTAGTTATCTTTATCGTATATGGAACCATTGTAGGTATTATCTAAAAGGGATTTTACTACGTTAAAATGCCCTCTGTGGGGTGGTTTATATGCTCCTGGGTATAGTGCTATCATGCTAAAAATGCTTGTACTTTTTGGTCAATTTCTCTTGGAGTAGAATGTTGTAATTTTTCTTGAAATGTTGGATTATAAATCATATCTACAATATTATCTAATACTGCATCTGCATCTTCTTTTCTTTTTAAGCTCTTTTCTCTGTACTTTTTAACTGCATCTTTAAGTTTATCTTGTCCTGGTCCAACTCCGTTCTTTCTGTATGCTTTAAGGAATGTACTTTTTATAGCTTTATCTTCTGATCTATTATTTTTATCCCAATCTACGCTTCCTGCATGTTTTATAAATTCCTGTTCTTCTTCTGAGTTCATTTCAACTGGTTTAAAGAAAGAAGATCCTCCTACGTTATTTTTTTCGTTAAAATTTTTTAAGTACTCTTTTACTCCACTTAGTCCATTTTTTGCAGCTGTATCAAATCCTTCAACTTCTTTTTTATATTTACCACCTCTATCACTAACGAATATAGATAAATTACCTTTTAATTGTCTGTTAAAATCTTCTATTTTAGTATATACATTTCTCCAAGTAGCGAATACAGAATCGCCAGGAATATTTCTCTCTCTAGCCATAAAGTTAGAAACATAAGAAATCATAGGATGAGCATATACCATAACCATATAAACTTGGTAACCTGATGTAAGCATCTTATCTAGATTTTTTTGAAAACCAACTCCAGAAGCAGTTGTGTCCCAAACAAAGCTTATTCCTTGTTCTACAGCTGCCATTGCGTTTTTTGCTGTAAGGTTAGCTGCTGGTCCTAATTTATTATAGTATGGATGATTCTTATCTTCTACATATTCGTCAGGATTAAACTGGGTAAGACTTTTTAGGTTCAATTGATTAAGTAGGTATGTTTTACCGGAACCTGCTCCTCCTGCCATAACTATAGCCTTAGGGCCTGCTTTGTCTTCTAATATTAATGTAGATAGTTTAATCATTGTATTTTACTTTTTAATTACAACCTTGCCTCCACTCTTTCTGCTTGTAGTTGGTGGGTTAGAGCTCCTAGTTGGTGAGGAGTAATTACGGTTTGGTGTACTGTTATTATTTCTATTAAAGTTATTTCTATTATTATTCTCAGGTCTATTATAATTTCTAACAGGTTTATTATTGTTATTTCTTATAATAACATTATTAGGATTTCTGATAATTCTAATATTTGGATTGTTTCGTTTGAGCTTAATAACTTCTTTATCTACATTATCGTTTTCTGAACCAGAATACCATCTTACTCCATCTTCTTCAATTACAAAGTTTCTTCTTGGTTTGTTTTTATTAACGATAACTCTATCTTTTATTACGTTAGTTCTTCCACCAACTATAACATTGTTTGAACCTCTTCTACCTGTATGATATACTACGTTAGTACCTCTATATCTATTATAGAACCCATTGTTCCAACCATAGTAGTTGTTCCATCCATAAGGATTACCCCATTGGTTAGATGACCATCTTCTATTATTCCAACTGTAAGACCATCCCATACCGTAATTATTAAATCCAAACGGGTCCCAGTGGTTGAATCCCATATTGAAAGGGTAATTACTCGCCCAATTCCACCAATATTGTTGAGAGTTCCAATAAAAATCAGATGGAGAAGCAAATGGCCCTCTTCTGTACATTCTACTATTCCAATAGAAATCGTAGTTCCATCTCATATCTTGTCTCATTGCATATTGAGCAAAATTCCATCTAAAGGTATCATCAGTTCTGAACTTTCTTGCAAGTTCAAATTCGTTATCAATAGTGTTTATTTTAATTTCATTACCGTTATTATCGTATATCGGATCATGATTGATAGTAGAATATTTAAATTGAACAGCTGAACATGATGTTAGAACTATTGCTATAACGCAGAGTAAGTATGGTTTAAGAATGTAATTTATTGGTTTTCTCATATATTATAATTTTAACGTTGTAGGGTAACTATTATAAATAGGTTCAACTACAGGATGCTCCAAACTATATAACTTATATATCATTTTAAATAAATCAAAGTTTTGATCTATATCGTCTATAGGTAGAAGCTTCCATCCTTTTCCCTGTATAACTTTCTTCTGTTTACTTGGCCCTCTTGAATGTGCTTTTAACCACAGTACTCCCGTTCTTTCTATAGTCACTCCTTTAGATTCTTCTAATGCTTTAGCGTAGGAGGCTAACTGTAAGTCGTAGGATTTATGTATGCTATTAGAAGTTTTAATGTCTATCAACCATACTTCTCCATTCATTTTACAGACTATATCAGCTGTTCCTGCATAACGGTGTTCGTCGGACCATACAAATTCTTCAGCAGATATTAGTTCCGGTTTATGGGTGTTCCAGAATTCGTGAAACTTTAAAATCATTTCCCATACTATTTGAGAGTATTTAGCGTTTCCGTAATCATCCATCCAGGATACCTCTTCTCCTAGTATTAATTTCTCACAAGCTTCATGTACTTGAGTTCCTTGCTTACCTGCTTTACGCATTATAAGATCGGCGTTATGCCCAACATCCTTCATCCATGTTTCGAAGAATTTATTCTTGGGCATATATTGAAGTATAGTTGTTACGGACGGATAATATACTCCTTCGCCTCTCTTATAGACTCTACGGTCTAAAAAGTTAATTTGCTTTAACTGTGGGTTAAAGTCTAGTCGTTTCTTTTCATTCTGTTCTAGAATGTTCATTCCTTGTTTTATCATAAGTTTAATTTTTGCAACATTATCTTTGAAAAGTCTAATTCTGTTGCGTTTTGAACTAACTTGGTAAAGTTTTTAAACCCCATCTCAGAAGGATCTTTATCAGGTAGTTCTACTAAATATACCTTAAAGCCTGCTGATGTTAGTTTTTCAGCAATACTCAAAGCAGCGGTTTGAGCATCTGTATCTAGTGCGATATAGATGTCAGTTAATTTACTTGTTAATATTTTTTTATATAGAGATAACGATAAGCTTTTTCCTAGAATAGGTATTGCGTTTCGTTTTATGGCGATTGCATCAAAAACTCCTTCACATAATATAATAGGAGCATTCCAATTGATCAAGTTTTCGTAAAAGATTACGTCTTTGCTAGTTTCAGGATTTTTGTACTTAAAGAAATTTCCATCATAGCTTCTTGCAACAAAATAGTTGAGTGTACCGGATTCAGTATAACTTGGAAATATAACTCGTCCTCCATAGTCTCCAGTTGTGCAGTACCCAATACTATATTTAATAAAATCATTGTCGGTAAGTCCTCTTTCATATAAATACTTTCTTACTAAGTTAGCTACCACTGAGGTAGTTGAAGCGGAATAAAGTGGTTGATATTCTTTCGGTAGTTCTATTATAGATAGCTGCTTATATTCAATATGAGACCCTCTTGGTACATATTTTAGTATATCTACTGCAGTATCTTTTGGTGTATTAAGTTGTTTGAGTAATGAGCGGATTGTACGGCCTTTAGTTTGACATACCCAACATTCCCAGAAGTTCTTTCCTTCTTCGTTAGTAGCCATACTTATCTCAAGCTTTGGCTTTCTATGATTACAGAAAGGGCAATGAAAAGCATGATTGTCTCTAGCTCTTTTATGAGATTTGCCAAGTAAGTTCTCAAGAGAACCTAGTAAAAAAGTATAATCCATGTAGTCGTCCGTAACTATTATCTTATAATATAAGAAAAATAATTCTAAATATCAACTAATTTTAAATGTCTTTTTTGATTTACCATAATATTTGATGGTCTGATATCTAATTCTTCAGGGTTTATACCTAATCTAGAAGCTTCTTTTTCTACTGCTTCTATCCACTCTTCAGGTATTTCTCCTTTATACTCTCCTAAAACCTCCATTTGTATGATTCCTAACTTATCGTTAATTATTTCTACATCGTAGATTCTAGCAAAGTTGTTAGTTTTTTTACCTTTTAATATTACTGCATGTTCTAACTCTATTTCATCTGTAGTAGCTTTATAAACTCTTCCATTAAGTAGGTAAGCTGATCCGTAATCTCCTGAGCCTAAGTATTTTGCTCCTTTATCTCTTAGCTGATCCGTCACCTTTTCAAATGCTGGATCGTAGTATAGTATTTCACCAAGTATTACTCTTGATAATTTCATCTTTATTAACTTTCATTTAAATTAAAATGGAAATCCACTTTTGGAAACCACTCTCTTTCTCCCGGTTCAGAATCATAATAATTACTTTCTTGTTGTATGTCTAAACCTTTGCTCTTAACATAATCTAATATTTGATTCCATTTACTGTCTTTAAATTCTCCTCTCATACGAAACGTTACAGAGCCAAACCCTTTGCCTTTTCTTGGGTCATCATCTGATCTTCCTCCAGCGTATTCTCCCATAGAGACATAAGGATCGCCTCCAAACTTATTATTCATTTCACTAGCAAGAGATTGTTCTTTATCTCTATATTTATCAAAATCTGTTTCTAAAATTATATCTCTTAGTTTCATACTTTAAAAATTTTAACCTTTAGATCCCCAGATCCTTTTATCAATCGGTGATAGGTCTCTTTAGGTATAAATAGTTTGTTTTCTGTTAATCTCTCTGGTGTTTTATTATCAAGCTGAAATTTCCAATCTGTTTCATGTGTTGTCTGTACATATCTATCTTCTCTATCTCTATGCCATACAAATTCAAAAGTAGAAGTATTTTTTGAAAATTCTCTTACAGTATAGTCTCCTTCTTTATTTTCTATATAAGGTCGGCTCATTAGGTGGCAAAAAACTTTAAGTACTTTTTAGTCGTTTCTGCATGTGTAGAGGAATACAATGTTAATGATGTTGATGTAGTACTAGATGCTGTGACAAAAACTGAGTTATCTTCATTGGAGTACCAAGCGTAGGAACTAACTGAGTATCCGTAATCCGGTGTAATAGAGAGTGATATGTAGGTATAAGCTAAATAGCTAGTTGCTCTAAGGTATAAAGACCTACCGTTAGTTATATGGTCAGTGTGAGTTACATTTAACTTTTGATTAGGTACATTAGCATATCCAGTACCGTCAGAAGCTTTCCATAGCCATCCCCCGACTGCTCCTGAGGTTGGATAAGTTACAGTAACTGTACAGCGACTTGCTTGTAGAGCGAGATACCTATGACTTATAGAGTTAGCTGCGCTAAACTTTCTATTGGTGCCGGTTAATGCTGGTGCGTAATGGTATAAGAATGTATCATTGAGAGAAGTATTTGTACTTGTCTCTATTTGATCAGCAGATGCAGAGAATGCTTTTATTTCACTCATTGCAAAATTATTTATACTATTCGAATTTACTCCCATGTTTTAGTACCTTTTTACCAATATCCGGAGAAGTTTGCACTTCCTCCTAATGACTTCCAATATCTACCTATATTACAAGACCAGTATCCTGCTTTAGTTTTATCTTTTTTAGTAGCACATTTATGTCTAGCAGCAAATGATGCTCTAGCACCTTTCTTTTTGAATTTAACAGATAATCCAGTATCTCCAAAAGATACCTTTTTTACATTACCTTTCTTCGATTTAACATAAACGTAGAATTTTTTAGATCCTCCACGTTTTGGTTTGTTAAGGGCAACTTTTTTTCCTTTATATTCTGCTTCAGGTATATATTTAACTGAGGCTTTTAACATGTCAAATCCATTATAATCGTAAGTTTCATTTTGAATACTTACTGCTTTTTTAAATTTATCCATATCTATAACTCCTCCAATAGACTCTACTAATTCTTTAATCATATCGAAATCTATCATTTCGTCTATGGATAAAGCTTCATCTATCATTTCTTCGTTTTCTATCATTTCATCAATAACATTCCCTATTTCGAAGATTGCATTGTATCCTGATGATACC
>Ga0228614_1001301_pt1 | contig 10858 bp, 13 predicted proteins | sample 15DmetaG_FD_190531 | JGI IMG/M metagenome (GOLD analysis project Ga0228614, IMG submission 190531) | Seawater microbial communities from Monterey Bay, California, United States - 15D | ecosystem: Environmental > Aquatic > Marine > Coastal | place: USA: California | collected 2016-10-13
GGGGGTTTCGGGGTTGGTCATAGATCATCACACCTGGTTAATGTGGAAAAACACGCCGGAAAGTGGCGCGAACAATTGGAACAGCGCACAAACGAAAATTGATGCACTTAATACGGCAAGCCTTGGCGGTTACTCTTCGGGATGGATTAGGCCCACTCGCGATATGTATATAATTTCGGCCATGCCTGAAAGTAATGAGGAAATCCACACTTCACCGAATTTAATTGTTGACAGCGGATCGCGTAGATATTTAACTTGCGAAGCGGTAGAGGTTTCCGGCTCTCAATTTGGGTTTTTTGCATTTTTTACGGGAACAGAAGCCTATCAAAGCAAAACAACAACGGCGGGAAGTCAGACTTACACGGTAGCCTGTAGAATAATGACCTTAGCAGAATTAGAAGCATTAGTATAATTTTACTATCTTAGCAACATGAAAGTCAAAATATTAAAAGCGATTAAGGGGAAGAAATTTAAAGTTGGAACAGTGGTGACAGTTTCCCGTAATTATGCAAAAAAGTTGATTGATTCAGGACACGCCCAACAGTTAGGCGTTAATATATTGAAAACCAAGGCAAAAGCCGAACAAAAGAAATAAAAAAATGGCACAGACAACAGGAGTCATGAACGGCACAGATTTAGCCGTTTATACATCGACAACAGACGACAGCGAAGTTCTATTAGGACACGCAACAGAATGTAGTATTTCGTTCAATGAAGATGCGCGAGATATTACCACAAAGGATTCGAGCGGTTACCGTGAACTGTTGGAAGGGTTACGATCATTCACAATGAGTTCAAGCCATTTACACGCCGAAGACGACGCCAACAACATCGACGATTTGATGACAGCTTGGACAAACAGAACGCCGGTATTTTGTTTGTTTAGTACAGAGCAGTCAGGCGACAAGCGTTGGAACTGTGAATGTCGTATTTCATCGCTTGAAGTTAGCGCCTCAACAGAAGACAACGTGACTTATTCAGTGAGCTTAGAAGGTACGGGCGCTCCGGTTTACGAATTGATTTCATAAAATAAACAACTAAAAACATAGACCAATGGAAAAGACAATCGAGTTAGCCGGAAGGAAATTTTCCTTCAAATTATCGCTGGGCGCAATGAAGAAATTTGATAACAAGTTTAAAGCGGAAAACGTTTCGATTTTAACGCTTGGGGATTTGTCAAATTTAAGAATTGACCACATGATTCATTTAATGTTTTACGGTATTGAGGCGGGCTACAAATTCGCTGGCGAAAAATGCCCTATTAAAATTGAATGGATTGAAAATAATGTCGGAATGGAAGAGCTGTCCGAGTTTTCGAAAGCGTTTAATATGGGCGAAGACACTAAGAGCAACGAAGAAAGCAACGAAAAAAAAAGTTAACCGAAGGTGTTGAGAATCTTGTACGTTGGTCGTATGTAGAAAAAACGGGGCTGGGTCTTATGGGATTCAGCCCCGTTGCACTATATAGCATGAGCCTTCAAGAATTTAAAAACGCCGCCGAAGGTTACCGCGATAAAATAGAACAAGCCGAGCGCCAAAATTGGCAACGGCAACGGTGGTCAACTTGCGTTTTGTTGGGGCCTCATTTAAAGAAAGGAACCAATTTAACGCCTGAAAAATTACTACCTTTCGAATGGGAAAAGGGAAAGGCTTCAGGAAGTAAGCCAACGAAAAAAGAAGCGCGGGAAAGTTTAGAGCGTATCAAAAAAAGAGATCGGAAAAAATGGCAAAGTTAGGCGATTTAGTAGCAGTAATAGGGGCCAACACTTCAGGGTTCAACAAGGCGCTTGGAGAAATTCAAAGCAACACGCGGAAAATGTCCGGCAACATTTCGAACCTGGGCAAAAAAATGTCTATGTCCTTAACCGCTCCAATTGCTTTAATTGGTGGAAGTGCTGTAAAAGCTCTAATGTCATTCGAGCAAGAAATGGCCAAGGTGAAAGCCGTTTCCGGAGCTACTGATAAGGAGTTCGCGGCGCTACAAGCAAACGCAAAAAAGCTCGGAGCCTCAACGCGATTCAGCGCGACAGAAGTGGCCGGCCTTCAAAAACAGTTTGCAAAACTTGGTTTCACATCGTCGGAAATTACAGAAGTGACGGGGGCAACATTGGCGCTCGCACAAGCTACCGACAGCGATCTAGGAAGGGCGGCAGAAGTTGCGGGGGCTACCTTGCGAGCGTTTGGAATTGACGCAAGTAAAACGGGCGCGGTTGCCGATGTCATGGCGGCTTCGTTTAGTTCGTCAGCAATGGACATGGATAGTTTTTCTGATTCCATGAAATTTGTTGCCCCGGTTGCTAAGTCGGCGGGCGTAGGTATTCAAGAAACTTCAGCCATGTTGAGCGTGTTAGCAAACGCGGGAATCAAAGGCAGTCAAGCGGGGACATCGTTAAGGCGTATAATATCAGAGCTAGGAGCCACGGGCGGCAATGTTTCAAAAGCTATTGAAAACCTATCTAAAAAAGGGCTAAACCTTGCGGATGCCAAGGACGAAGTTGGCCGTTCGGCTCAGTCGGCTTTACTTGTATTGTCGAAGCAGATGGGAACCGTTCGCGAGTTAACGAAGGATTATGAAAACTCCGGCGGATCAGCGAAAAAAATGGCCGAAATAATGGACAAAACTTTGTCCGGTTCCGTTGCCCGTGTCAGATCAGCAGTAGAAGCCGCACAAATTAGTTTAGGCGAAGCGTTGGCCCCCGCGTTTGCTAAGGTTGCACAATTCGCAACGATTGTTGCGGCTAAATTTTCGGAATTATCGCCGAAAACTTTGAAAATTATTGCAGTCGTTGGCGGTGTTGTTGCGGCTATTGGCCCGCTTTTGGCGGGATTAGGGGCGTTTATTTCTATTGCCCCAACTATCGGCGCGGCAATTACTTTCATAACGGGGCCTTTTGGTTTGTTGGTTGTTGCTGTTGTTGCGGCGGCGGCGGCTATTATTTCCAATTGGGATTCAATTCAAGCTTATTTCACAACGGGCGCGGGGAGTGAGTTTCTTACTTCGTTACAGATTTCGTTTGAATCTATTATGGGAAATATCGGCGAAATATGGTCTGCGGGTATTGCGTTTCTTCGTTCGGCATGGGCTTTGTTTGGGGACAATTTTTTAAGAGATATTACAACGCCGCTTGAATTGGTGATGGACTTATTTGATTTTGCATTTAGTCAGATTGCTAACGTCATTTCATTTTGGAAAAAAGTTTTTGCCGGAGACATGGCCGGAGCGTTTGAAGAATTGGAAAACATTGCCGCAAACGCTGTTAATTTTTTAATTGACGTTTTGCTAGGGGTTGCCAAAATTGCTTTGAATGTAGCCGACAAAATTTCAAAAGCCTTCGGCGGGGACGGGTTTTATGATGAAGCGGTCAAGGGGCTGGAAGAGTTTGCCGACGGTTTAAGAATGACCGAAAAGCAAGCGGATAAAACTTCGGAAGCCGTTAAAAGTTTGGCAAGTGGAGGCAGTGGCTTAGGCGGTTTGAAATTACCAACGAGTTCGGGCGGCGGTTCGGGTGGTGCTAATGGCAACAAAAGCACAAGCGCCAGCGATTCGGTTGGAATGTTTTGGGATCCGAACACGGCAAACACGGCGGCAACTCAAATGCAAATGCTTGACGATTCTTTGAGCGAGTTAATAGAATCGGACAGTTTAGAAGCTGACGATTTTATCGATCCTGAATTGGAAGAGGATTTGAAAAAGCACGGCGAAGAAATGGAAGCCTTGAAAGCCAAAGCCAACGCGGTCGGCGGCGCTGTTGCAGGGGCTTTTCAAAACATGGGTAACAAATTAGTAAGCTCTCTAGGTTTAGCGGATGAAGGTTTTCAGGGGTTTGTTAAGGGTATGGCTTCGACTGTAACGGAATTAATTTCGATGTTATTAGCGCAGTCGATCGCTTCGGCTATTGCTTCGGCTGGGGGGTCAGCCTTGGCAACGGGGCCGGCGGCGGTGTTCACTCAGCCGACTTTTATAGCAACGGCGGTCGGTGGTGTATTAAGCGCGTTTGCGGCTATTCCGAAATTTGCTGAAGGTGGTATCGTTTCGGGGCCTACTTTGGGGCTGATGGGTGAGTATAGTGGAGCGAAAAGCAATCCGGAAGTGATAGCGCCATTAAACAAGCTGAAAGGGATGATAAAAGACGAAACAAGTGGCGGCGGTGTTGGTGTATTGAGCCACAGAATAAAAGGTTCGGACCTTGTTATCATGCTAGAAAAGGCCGGCAAAGATATGAAACGAAACAGAGGTTAACAGATGGCAGTTAGATTTTTTTCAGAGTTTAAAGACGATAAAGGCGAAAATTGGCGCGTTGAAATACATGACGAAGATTTTTCGGGAACGGCTTCAGAATATACTTCGGGGGCAAGTGGTTTCGAATTGACTTACAACGGAGACACAGAAAAACCACTACAGCCAATAGTTGGCAGCTCGGTAATGGTTCCAATGATTATACCGTCCGAATCTTTTGCAGATTTTGAACAGTTCGAAAATGATTTGTTGACAGCAAATGAAGACCGTTTTAGCGTTGTTATTTACGACGATTTCACGGGCGGGGATTTATATTGGGTCGGAATTTTGCAACCGGAACAAATCGACATTAGTGACGAAAGCAAGCCACGAAAAATTGAAATAACGGCGGCCGATGATTTAGCCAATTTGAAGGGCGTTGAATATACTGACGACGGCACACCCTATGAAGGTTTAGAAATGTTTGTTATTCATTTAATCAGAATACTAAACAAAACGCGAACGACTCAACATTGGGGCGCAAATGATTTATTTTTAAGTACTCAAAAATATTTCACGCCAGCTTTGACGGCTGTTGCTAATACCTACGAAGTAACCGGCTTCGTATATGAAGATATTTATATAAACAAAAACGGAGATATTGAGTACCCGAATTGCTACGATATTTTGTACCAAATTTGCGAAACACTACAATGTACAATATACCAAGCGCGGGGGCGTTGGTTCTTGTTGCCGCGAATGTATTTGAACACGTCCAATTTTTACAACGTCAACGAGTACAAAAAAAATGGAGTTGGTTTAAATTCCAACATTCAACGCGCTTATGTTAAGCCAATTTTCCAAGGTGGGAATAATGCCTACCGTTTAAGCGGTGGGGAATTTAGCCACCTGAACGCGATCAAATCCGCACAAAGGCGCTACACGTTCAAGGGGAATGTTCCTTTGATTGATGAGCAATTTTCAAAGACTGACTTAGGGGTTACAACGTGGACCAATAACGAATTTATTTTGCCTTCAGGTGGTTCGCTGTTGTTGAATATTCCAATACAAATAACGCAAGCCGCCGACGGTTCAAGAACGGGCAACGCTCGCGCGATTAGGTATGAAATTCAGGTAACTTTGAAATGTGGAACGTATTACCATAAAAGAACAGCCTACACCGTGCCGGGATTAACAAGCGGTTTTAATTTAGGCGATGGCGATTCGATTCAAATGGTTGTTCCGTACACGAACGCGAAGTCATGGGACACGACAAGCACCAACAAAACAGAGGCGTTTACTTCGGCTATTGATGCTGAATTTGGTGACTTAGAAAATTACTTATTTCAAATTGTTACTGAGGCAATCCCAGGAGACGGCGCAGGGATTGAAATTGAATTGGATTTAGTAGCAATTGAAGCCGATGGCGATACAGACAGCACAATTGCGGCGGATGCCTTGGCGGATGCGACTGTCACTGGTAGTATTGAATTGTATGTAGGAGACGGACAAAGTAGCTCCGGCGACGAAATTATCTTCAGTAGCTCAACAGATAACAACGCCCGCGAAATATTCGAACTAGAGGATGCGCTTTTAGGGGATCAGATTAGCGATGTAGCCACACGCGGCGCGATTCGATACCTTGGCGGCGCTTATACAGAGCAAGATTGGATCAACGACATAGACACAACAGAGCTAAACGTCAACGAATTGCTAGTTCGTGAACATTTAGCGTTAAGAAAATACCCCGTTAAACTGTTGCGGCACACTTTGTATTCGCCACGAATACACTTTGACGAGGTTATGACTTACGATGGCGATACATATTGTTTTATGTCGATGAAATTTGTGGCCAACAAATGCGAATATGAAGCCGAATTGTTTAGGGTGCAAAGGTCCAGCACCGGAATAACGGGTACAATTGGCGAAACAACGGGCGGCACGGGGCCAGGGTTTTCAACCGGACAGCTTGATCAAGGAAACAACACAACAGAGCAACAAATCGCAAGCGTTAATTTAAGAGTTGCCGAAGTAGCACCCGAAGACGCTGACGGCTCTTTATTTGTAAGATCAACGGCGGGCGCTGAATACGGGAAAACGTTCAGCGATTCGGAGACGTTGACGGCAGATGTAGATTTGCCACTACCGAAGGCGAACGGGAACACGGAATACATTGCCGGCGTGTTGGTTGGGTTGGATCGTTTTGAGTCGGAGTTATACGAAAACGGTGAAGACTACATCATCAACGGCAAAGACGAAGCGTTAGTAACTTCGTCCGAAGTTGGTACGGTTGTGGCTCATTACGGCTATATATTACCGGTAAACACTGAAACGATAATAGTGAAAGGGCAAGCGTTCACAATGACTTCAGGGCTAACTTTCGAAATGAAAGTTTTGAGCGGTGACAGACCTTCAGGAGCTTCGGCAAATATAGCCTTAACAAATCGAGGGAGCGTGTCACAGTCGCCAACTATTGCGACGATGGTAAATTTTGATAAAACAATTACGGGTTTGAATTTGTCGGCGGGTTCGTTGGTATTTATTTCATTCAAAAAAACGGGCGGTACTGATATTAATGACAGGGTGTTTGGGTCTGTTTCAATTTTTGCCACATGAGAAAAATAAAAAGAATTATTGTTCATTGCTCCGCAACAAAAGCGAGCCAAGATATTACTGTTGAAGACGTGCGAAGATGGCACAAGTTGCGCGGGTGGTCAGATATTGGCTACCATTATTTCATAGATATTCACGGCGCTGTTTCTATTGGTCGCCCTATATACAAACAAGGCGCACACGTAAAAGGCCACAACGGCGACAGCGTTGGCATTTGTTACGCTGGGGGAGTTGATAGCAAAGGAAAGCCAAAAGACACGCTAACGAAGCCACAAAGGGACGCAATTCAAACGGTTATTGATTCAATCCGCGTTTTGTTTGGTAATAGGATAACAATACACGGCCACAATGAGTTTGCAAATAAAGCGTGTCCATCGTTTAAAGTTGAAAAACATTTCAGCTAATTTGTATAAGTGTAGGAACTTGCATATATTTGGTGAAAAAATAGACCAATGTATAAACTATCAACAAAAGTCAAAGGGATAATTGAGCAAGCCGACTGGACAAGCTCGGCCCCTGAACAATCACACGAAGCGTTAAGGTATTTGAATAATAAACGTTTTTCAATCTTGGAAACGTCTATTGATCGCGAGTTAAAATTAGCCGGTTTTGAAGACGAAAACGGGGATATTGACACGGCCTACGAAGCCGCCGCCGAAATTTGCGACGACATTATTAAGCGCCGTTTGCATTTATCAAATATAGATTTCGGAAAACACTTAAAATTTTCAATGATATGAATTTTATTTTACGACTATTACTCGTTTGCTTCGTTGCTGTTTTTGCGGCAACTATTTTTATTATCGTAATTCTTGCGGCAACCAACCCGGATCAATCAGTTTTGAATTGGATTTATTTTGGATTGATAACCGTATTTGTTGCGGGGATTTTAATTTATGAACGAAAAAAATAACTACAAAATGAACATGACCAACGAAGAGTATCACGCAATCAAAGAGCGTATTAGTAAAAGCGGCTTGGATAAAGTAGCAAAATCGCCGGCCCATTATCAATTCGAAAAGCGAAAAGAAACTGACGCTTTCAAAATTGGTACAATTACTCACGCCTATATTTTAGAGGGCAAAAAAGAGTTTTTAATTAAGCCAACGCCAGCGGCTCACGAACTTGTAACGGTTGCCGATTTGAAGCAACGTTGTAAAGATTTAGGGCTAAAAGTTTCAGGCTCAAAAGCTGATTTAATTGAACGGCTTGAAGACCATGACCCGAACACGCCTATTTTTGAGGTCCGCGCTTATGCTATTGAGTTAGCCGCAAAAGAACACAATTTACCACTGATTAAGGCCGAAGAATTTGAAGAAATTCACGCCATGAGGGAAGCTGTAATGAGACATCCTGCGGCGGCTAAATTATTATCGGACGGGCAAGCGGAACAGACTTTTTTTTTCAATGAACCAATTAGCGGCGCACCTTGCAAAGTTCGCCCCGATTGGATTAATAACGGCGTTGTTATTGACCTGAAGACAACCGTTGACGCTTCGCCGGCGGGCTTCATTCGCTCCGTTATGAAATTCCGATACCATGTCCAAGACCCGTTTTATTGTGACGGTATTCAAGAAGCTACCGGAATTGAAATAAAAGAATTTTATTTCATAGCCGTAGAGAAGTCGCCACCGTTTGCGGTAGGGGTTTATAAATTGAGCGAAGAACTAAAAGAACAAGGCCGCGAATTATACCGCGAAAATTGCGCGACGTGGTTGGAGTGTTACAACTCTAAGAAATGGCCGGCGTATAGTAACGAAATTATTGAACTGATATGAAAAATATAGCAATAAAAGTAAAGAACAGAAAACAGTTAGACAAAGCAACTGAAATTCTAAAAAAGCAAGGTTTAAAACTGCTAGAAAACCAAGACGAACAATGGATTGAATACCATATTAATTGGGCTTTTGAAAAGGATACGGCGTTTGTTGTTGTTTTTGATTGGGGTAATTTCGGTTATTTCAATTATGACGGGGATTACGATGTAATTAAGTACAAGAAATTCAAAAACCAATACAAATGAATGAACCTGAAAAAATATGGCTATTAACCGGCCAAACAGTTGAAATTTTAAGACAGTCGCCTACTCATTCCGATTGCTGGGAGTGTTTACACAATGGCGAAAAAATTGACATTTTAAAAACAGAAATACACGAAAAACATGACTAGCAAAAGACATTGGAAAGCCGAAAGCGAACCAAATTATTTTGGAACTTTCAACTTTGGCGAAGATAGAAAAGACATTATCGACGAAGTTTTGACAATTGAAAAACGAGAATTGACCGGAAGCGAAGGCCGCAAACAAAATAAACTTGTTGCCGTTTTGCGGTATGGGTTGCCGTTGGTGCTGAATGTTACTAATAGTAAAATGATGCAAAAAATAACGGGGTCTCCATACCTGGAAGATTGGGAAGGCGTTTGGATTCAGTTATATATTACCAAAGTTAAGGCAGAACGCGGCGAAAAAACTGACGGTGTTAGAATACGTTCTGCAATTCCACCACTAACGGAAAAGCATCCAATGTGGGAGCCGGTTATTAAGTCAATCCAAGAAGGAAAGCGAACTATTGAAAGCGTGGAAAAAACGTTTACAATTCCGGCAACAACAAAAGAGAATATTAAAAAACTAACAGTAAAAAAATGATCGGGTATAACGAAGTTAAAAAAATGGCTGAAGGTTTAGGGATAAGCGTTCGCCAAATATGCATCAACGCGGGGGTGTCTTATAGAACGGTCCACGAATGGAGCAAAACAAACCCGAAGGCAATGGACACTTTCACAGCCGTTGAAAACTACTATAAAACGACCAAAGGACATGAAGCTAAGAAAATACCAAGCCGAAGCCGTCGAAGGGGTTAGAAACCTATTTCGACAAAAGAACAAACGTTGTTTGTTGGTGTTACCAACGGGAGCGGGGAAAACAATTGTATTCAATCACGTTGCCGGGATCGCTAAAGGCAACGTATTGATTTTAGTACATCGAATTGAATTGCTTCAGCAAACCGTCGACAAGTACGGCGGCGAAATTGGGGTAATTGTTTCCGGTAAGCCAACGCCTAATAATCGCGTTATTGTGGGAATGGTTTCAACGGTTGTCAATCGCTTAACTGAAATGCCGCCGCCGTCGTTGATTATTATTGACGAGGCCCACCACGCCAACGCGACAACATACACGCGAATAACTAGCCATTTTAATTGCTACGTTTTAGGTGTAACGGCCACACCATGCCGCGCCGATGGCTCCGGGCTTCGAAAATCGTTTGACGCTATGTATATTGGACCGTCAATTAATAAACTCGTTGAGCTTGGCTACCTATCGCCGCCGCGAGTGTTTGCACCTTCAGAAATTGACACGCGAGCGATCAAAATAACCGTTGGCGACTTCGACAAAAAACAGAGTGTTGAACTAATGGAAAAGCCGCAAATCGTTGGCGACATTATTTCAAATTATAAAACAATAGGCAAAGAACAAACCGCCGTTGTTTTTTGTATATCCGTAGCTCATGCGAAAAACATGGCCGAAAAATTCCGAGAAGCGGGCTACACCGCCGAAAGCATCGACGGGAACACCCCCAAAGACGAACGAAAAAAAATCCTAGCAGAGCTGGGAAAGTCTTTGAACGTTTTATGTAGTTGCGACATTATAAGTGAAGGCTTCGACGTTCCGGATATTGCTGTTGCTATACTATTAAGGCCAACGCAATCGCGCTCGCTATATATTCAGCAAGTAGGGCGGGCGCTTCGCAAGGCTGAAGGAAAAAACGAAGCGATTATAATTGACCACGTAGGAAACACAAAGCGGCACGGCCATATATTAAGCGAACAAAATTGGAACCTAGACGCGGAAAAAGTCAAAGGCCGAATAAAAGCCGAAGACCAAGAAGACGTAAATATAAAACAGTGTTTACAATGCTATTCAATTTTCTTAGCTCCGGCCGTTGAGTGTCCGAATTGCGGGGCTGAAGTGGAAACAAAACAGCGTAAAATTGAAGCCAAGGCTGGCGAACTTGTAGAGATTCAAGCGGAACA
>Ga0228614_1001302_pt1 | contig 10841 bp, 6 predicted proteins | sample 15DmetaG_FD_190531 | JGI IMG/M metagenome (GOLD analysis project Ga0228614, IMG submission 190531) | Seawater microbial communities from Monterey Bay, California, United States - 15D | ecosystem: Environmental > Aquatic > Marine > Coastal | place: USA: California | collected 2016-10-13
CATTGGGTATGCCAACCTCTACGACAGTATCTATTGTGTTTGAGTTACTAGGTGCTGCTGTAGCCATTTCATTAATAAAAATTTCACAAAACGATGCAGAATCAATTAGTGCCATCTGGAATTATATAAATTATGAAAAAGCATCTTTAATTATTTTTGGGATTCTATTATCTGTAGTCGTCGCATTTTCTGTAGGTGCTATTGTTCAATTTATTTCGAGGCTAATCTATTCCTTTAATTTTGAAAAAAGACCGAGTTATATTAATGCACTCTTTGGAGGATTTGCTATTACTGCAATTACCTATTTCATTATCATAAAAGGAATGAAAGGAACTCCTTACTATAAGGATGTAAAATATTTAATTGAAGACAATACCTTGTCTATCATCGCTGGTAGTTTTTTATTGTGGACAATAATTTCTCAAATATTTATCAAGTTATTTAATTTAAATGTCTTGAAATTAATTATTGGAATTGGTACTTTTTCATTAGCTATGGCCTTTTCTGGTAATGACTTAGTAAATTTTATTGGTGTTCCAATAGCCGCATGGAATTCCTATGAAGCTTGGAGTGTTTCTGGTGTAGAAGCAAATGCTTTTTCTATGGAAATATTAGCTAAAAAAGTTCCTTCTAATGTATGGTTGCTTTTAATCGCCGGAGGTATCATGGTAATAACCTTGTGGACATCAAGTAAAGCAAGAAATGTAATCAAAACAGGAATAGACTTATCTAGACAAGGTGAAGGTCATGAAAAATTTCAGCCCAATCCATTATCAAGATTAGTTGTTAGAGCCTCTATGGGAATTAATGCAGGCTTAACCTATGTGTTACCGGCTAAAACAATTGCATTTGTGGATTCAAAGTTTCAAAAACCAGTAATAGAATTACCAAAAGATAAAACCTATGAATTACCGGCATTTGATATGATAAGAGCGTCTGTAAATCTAATTGTTGCAGGTATTTTAATTTCTATTGCTACCTCTTTAAAACTCCCATTATCTACCACTTATGTAACATTTATGGTAGCTATGGGTACTTCTTTAGCAGACAGAGCATGGGGAAGAGAAAGTGCTGTCTATAGAGTTGCTGGAGTTATTAATGTTGTTGGAGGATGGTTTTTAACCGCCATTACTGCATTTTTAGCTGCTGCACTAGTGGCATATCTTATTAGTTGGGATATGGTAATGATACCTGTATTACTAGTTGTTGTAGCCTTCTTAATAGGGAGAAATACCATCATTCACAAAAAGAAATCTAAAGAAGTAAAAGAACAAGAATATATAGAAAGAGCAGATTTAATAACCATTAATGGAGTTATTGAAGAAAGTGCAGATCATATATCTGGTGTTGCTAACCGTGTAAATAAATTATACACCAATGTAGTGAATGATTTATCTAATCATGATTTAAATAAATTACGTAAAACTGATAAACATGTTGGTAAATTAAATGAAGAAATAGATAACTTAAAAGATGGGGTATTCTATTTTATAAAATCTTTAGATGATACTTCGGTTCAGGCAAGTAGATTCTATATTTTAGTTCTTGGATATTTACAAGATGTTGCGCAATCTATTAGTTATATTTCTAGAGCTAGTTTTAAACATGTAAACAATAATCATAAAAACCTGAAGAAAGGTCAGTTAAAAGACTTGAAAGGAATAGACAATCAGTTAACTGAATTGCTAGGACAAGTAAGTACTATATTTGATTTAAGAGCTTTTGATGATTTAGAGGATATATTAATAGAGAAGCAAGCCTTGTTAAAAGATGTTTCTAACTCTATTGAAAAACAAGTTACCAGAATAAGACAAGAAGAATCTAGTCCAAAAAATACTACTTTATACTTTAGTATTTTATTAGAAACTCAAGATTTAATTACTGCTTTAATGAGCTTGTTACAAACCTATGAAGAATTTCATATTACTACTAAAGAAGTAAAATAAAATCTAAATATTTCTTAAATAAATAAAAACCCAAGTCAAAGACTTGGGTTTTTATATTTGTTGATTTAAAGAAAGTAATACCATTCTTAACTCCATAAAAGAATACGATTTATCTACATTCTCTTTTAAATGAGTTAAATTTTTATACTCCACAGCTTCTATTTCTTTAATCATTTTTTGATACCTTTTTAAAGGTATTAATTCTAAAACATCTATCTCTCCAGACGGGATATAACTTGCCAGATGACTTTCTATAGTGCCTGCTGTTAAACTTCTTTCTTTCGCTATTTCCTTAACTGACAAGCCTTTTTTAAACAACTCGAAGGAAATTTGTTTGGTAGATTTTTTATCTTCTTTCTTTTGTTCATTGAATTTATTAATACCGTTTTCTTTACAATACAAGGCTATCAATTCAAGGATTTCTTCTCCATACTTTTTCACTCGTATTTTCCCCATACCATTTACTTTTAACAATTCTTTTTCTGTTCTTGGTAAACTATCGCATATGGCATACAAAGTGTCTTGAGTAAACACTTGAAAATGAGGAATATTTTCTGCTTTAGAAATATCATCTCTAAGCTCACGTAAACCAAGAGCTAAAATAGGGTCTCTTTTTGAAGTTAGTTTTTTCTTTTTTACTGAAGTTGTTTTTTGGAGAACAGAGTCTGCTCTAGTCTTTAAATAAAGCTGTACCTTGAAGCCTTCTGTCATTTTTTTTAAGGCAAAAACTTTTTCACTCAGTAGTTCTTGTAGCTTATCAAAATGTGTTGTGAAATCTTTTTTTACAGCTTTATTATCAGAAGAAAAAGAGAGACTCGCTATAGGTTGCACTATATTTTTAATACTTTCAGTCAAGAAATAGTCTACTGCTTTTTTAAAACGTTCTTGAATTTGAGAACTGTTTTCGGGTAAAATACCCTCTTTAGAAATAGTGTTTAACTGATTTTTAAAGCCGGCAGAAACCTTCATCAATGCTACAATGCCTTTATCTTTTATGAGCTGTAAGTGCTCTATGACATCTCCTTTAATACTGGTTCTGTTCTTATAATAAATATCTATTAATCTAGTAACAGGGTATAGAAATGACTGGTAGTCAAATAACTCTGAAATTAAATTTAACTGAAACTGGATTTCAGATGCAGTTAAAATAGTTTCATCTGGATGGTTTTCTTCAACTTCTTTACTAAAAACTTGTACTGTAGTGTCATTAATAATTGCACTTTGTGAAATAGGTGTTTTTAATACCAGACCTTCAAGAGAAGTACATCTACTTAAAGCTACATAGGTTTGCCCGTGAGCAAAAGAGGCTTCAGCATCGATAATGGCCTTTTCAAAAGTTAAGCCCTGGCTTTTATGAATGGTAATGGCCCAAGCCAAGCGTAAAGGAATTTGAGAAAAAGTTCCTACGATATCTTCCTTTAACTCTTTAGTTTCCTCGTTTATGGAATAATTAACAGTATCCCACTGTTCCTTTTCAGTGATAATTTCATCAATTTCATTGGCACATTGTACGGTTACATTATCTCTAGAAATGGCTGTAATAATTCCAATTTTTCCATTATAATATCTCTTCTCTGGTGAAGAATCGTTTTTAATGAACATGACTTGTGCCCCAACTTTAAGAGCTAATCTCTCATCATTTGGAAATGCATTTTCGTTAAATTTACCAGACACCTCCGCATTAAAAATGTGATTTTTTGTGGTAAGTGTATTTAACTCAGAGTCATTTATTAGACTCGCTCTGTTATTGTGTGTGGTAAGCGTAATATATCCCTCATCTTTGTGAGGTGAAAACATAGGTTCATACCGTTTATTTAAAATAGCAGCAGAAGTTTCCGATAACTGATCATTTCTAATTTCATTCAAGATCTTAATAAAATCCTCATTTTTTTGTCTATAAATATGCTGTAATTCTATCGAAACAACTGAGGCAGATTGATAAGCTTTAGAACTAAAAAAGTATACGGTATTGTAATGCTCTTTTAGTAAACTCCATTCATTGGGTTTAACAACAGGAGCCAATTGTTGTAAATCTCCAATCATTAAAATTTGAACACCTCCAAAAACCTTATGTTTATTCTTGTATCTTCTTAATACTTGATCAATCCCGTCTAATACATCTGCACGCACCATACTTATTTCATCAATAACAACAAGATCTAGTGATTTAATAATGTCTATTTTAGCCCTAGAAAACCTTCGCTGTTGGTTTGAAGTATGGGCAATTTGATTGGGTAAAATAGGTCCAAAAGGCATCTGAAAAAAAGAGTGAATTGTAACTCCTTTAGCGTTAATAGCTGCAACACCAGTTGGGGCTACTACCACCATTCTTTTATGTGAATTTTCCTTTACACTGCGTAAAAAAGTAGTTTTACCGGTACCAGCTTTACCCGTTATAAAAAGATTTCTATCCGTATTATCAATAAATTGGTGAGCTAGTTTTAACTCAGCATTTTTTGGCATGGTAGCTTTTTATGGCAAGATACCTAATAAAATAGGTATGATAAAAAAAGACCATAAAAATGAAAGATAAATACACGATTCATTAAAAGAAGAAAGGTAGACAACATTTATGCTGTCTACCTTTTTGTGCCAAAAAAATATTATTATTTCCCCCTCAAAAAATTAATAATCTATAAATTTGGTTTATTGTAATTTGATATTTATTTAAAAATAAAATGGAGTTTAGGCTCCCTGCTGTTGAAGTTGTTCCATATTTGCAACAAAAACTGGTTCTTTTCTTTGACGAACATTTACAGCCCTTACTTTGTTACATCTATGACATTTTTGATGCCATTGATTTTTTACATCTATAGCCTTTTTTCTTCTTGATCGTGTTGAGATTTTTCTTCTAGTTCTACTCCAATTGTGACCGAATACTTTACATATAAGTGATTTCATAGTATGAGGGATTTTTTTTGTAAATTTCTTAAAGTAATATGTAACTCACAATACCCACTAATAATGAAATTTTTATCTCCCTATAACTAGGGGTATTTATAATTAAGTGTGGGTATTTAAATTAAATAATACAAGGCTAAATTATACCTTAAAAGCGAAAGTTAGTATTTCGAAAAGCTCAAAAAGTAATGGCAAAAGTTCAATTATTATGATTTTTCAATACAGTTTAATAGTCTGAACCTACTTATTATTATCTTACAAAAAAACCCAAGTAAAATTACTTGGGTTTTATCATATAATAATTAAGTAACTTACATTTCTAAAGCACTTGTTGGATTATTATCCATTAATAATTCAACCGGATTTTCTAATGCTTCTTTTACCGCTACTAAAAATCCAACAGACTCCCTACCATCTATAATTCTATGATCATAAGATAAAGCTACATACATAATAGGTTGTATTACTACCTCCCCATTTACAGCCATAGGTCTATTTACTATATTATGCATCCCTAAAATCCCACTTTGTGGTGGATTAATAATTGGTGTAGATAGCATAGATCCAAAGACACCACCATTAGTAATGGTAAAAGTTCCTCCAGTCATTTCATCTATAGTAATTTGCCCATCTCTTGCTCTAACTGCTAAACGTTTTACTTCACTTTCTACCCCCCTAAAACTTAATTTCTCTGCATTTCTAATCACTGGCACCATCAGACCTTTTGGCCCTGAAACTGCTATAGAAATATCTTGAAAATCATGTTCTATTTTAAAATCTCCATCTATCATTGAATTAACATCTGGATACATTTTCAAAGCTCTTACTACAGCTAAAGTAAAGAAAGACATAAAACCTAGGCCTACGCCATGCTTAGCTTTAAAATCTTCTTTATATTGGGCTCTTAAATCAAAGATCGGCTGCATATTTACTTCATTGAAAGTAGTAAGCATAGCTGTTTCGCTTTTAACAGCTACCAAGCGTTCTGCTACTTTTCTTCGCAGCATAGACATTTTCTTTCGAGTTGTTCCTCTAGCACCATCTTCTGGCATAGAACCCATTGATGGAACTGCTTTTACAGCATCTTCTTTGGTAATTCTTCCAGCTTTTCCAGTACCTTTTACTGTTGAAGTATCTATCGCTTTTTCTGCTAATATTTTCTTAGCTGCTGGAGAAGCTGTTCCGGTTGCATAGGTTGAAGCAACTTCCTCTTTTACTGGAATAACTTTAGGTGTTTCTTTTACAGAAGATGAAGTTGGGGCGGCAGATGAACCCTCTGGTTTATCTGCAGCAGTATCTATTAAACATACCACTGCGCCAACGGCTACAGCATCTCCTTCTTCAGCTTGCAAAGTAATAATTCCGCTTTCTTCAGCAGGTAACTCTAAAGTAGCTTTATCAGAGTCTACTTCAGCAATGGGTTGGTCTTTTTCTACATAGTCTCCATCTTCAACTAACCAGGTTGCAATTTCTACCTCTGTAATTGATTCTCCCGGTGAAGGAACTTTCATTTCTAAAATCATAACATCTTATCTTTTATATAGAACTATTTGCAGTAATTGCAATAAATACATACCCAAAAATAATTAAACACACAAGCCACCAATATTTTTTAAACATTGATTTAGTCCATTTATTTGCACCCCACGAGTCTAACATATTATAAACTATTTGATAACTAAAATACTATAAATGAATAACACTTCAAATTTAATATTATAATAAAAACCCACCCAACCTTTTTGTAGATATTTTTAATTTCATGCTATGAAATCTATTTTTCATTCAGTTTAAAAGTTTACAAAATAAAAAAACCCGCTTTAAGCGGGTTTATATATAAAATATGAAATCTTATTTCAACAATGAACCATTGTAATACATATACCTTTTTGTAATCTTCCCATCATCATTAAAATCATCCATAAAAAGAACCTTTAAAACAATTTTATTCCCGGTTTTGTTATTGGTCATTCTCATGTTCCACCACGATTGAACAACTTTAGATTCTCTCCAATCATATTCCAAATAATCTGGGTATCCAGATTCATCAAGTGCATCGAGTGTCCAATCTGAAAAAATTACTTTATCCCTTTCCTTTCCTTGTTCTAATGTTAGAATTTCGGTTTCGTTTATATCCTCTATTACTGCGTTTTCATCAAAATAACTATAGGCTTTTTCTCCATCATTATTTAAAAATGCATACATTAATTTCCTTACCGTATTAATGTTTTCGTGATTGATGTAGATCTCTCCATTTTTTCTATCATTACCTGGCCATGCATCCCACATTCTCATGTAATTCATTCTATTAGTGTAATCCATTAATGCTACAATCTTTGTAGCATCTTTATTAAGTCTATAGAGCCTGTGAATAGGCATATCCAGTTCTACACCAGTTTGCTTATTTACACCATATACTCTTTCCCAAGTTTGAACCCAAGTTTGATCTCCTTTATACTCAATAGCGTCAGGATATGCAGGTTTGTCTTGTGTAATTTTCAAATAATCAATATTTGCATTCCACCATTTAGATTGACCAATAAAATTATTTTTTGGAGTTCCCTTTTGATCTTTGTTTGAAGAAAGAGCATTGTAAGCTTTAAAATCATCGTGCATAATTGAAGATAATTTTTCAACATCTGCCTCTACAAAAGCTTTATTAAACGCCTCGATTAATAGGATACCAGGGTGTTTGTCATAAACAACACCATTTTTCTTTTTTTGGGCACTCATTGAAAATGTGATGAGTGCGACTAAAATTAACGTTAATTTTTTCATTCTAATAAATTTTTACTGTTATACATTAAGTATAGCTAATGTATACAAATTAATTGTTTTTTGCAATTAATAATAAAAATGAAAAAATGAAAATTTATTTTGAAAAAACACTGTCTATTACAGCCTTATGTCGTTTTTTAAATCGTGTACTAGACCCTGCTGCGGGAACAGCATAGTATTTTCTGGATCTTACGTTTAATTTTACCAATTCTAGTCTTTCTAACATAAAACTCCATGCTCCCATATTTCTAGGCTCTTCTTGTGCCCATATATATTCTTTTACTGCAGGGTATCTATCAATTACCTGTTGTATTTTTTCTAAATGTAACGGAAACAGCTGTTCTATTCTTACCAAAGCAATATCTTCTCTTTCAAGAACTTCTCGTTCTGCCAATAAATCATAATAGAATTTACCCATACAAAAAACAAGCTTCGTAACTTTAGATGGGTTTAGGGTATCGTCTATAACTTCATGAAACTCTCCAGTTGCTAGATCCTCTATGCTATTAACTGCTTTTGGATGGCGTAATAAACTTTTTGGCGTAAAAACAATTAAGGGTTTTCTATAGTTTCGCTTCATTTGTCTTCGTAACAAATGATAAAAATTTGCAGGTGTAGTACAGTTTGCCACTGTCATATTATCTTCTGCACATAACTGTAAATAACGCTCTATTCTTGCAGATGAATGTTCAGACCCCTGTCCTTCGTATCCATGCGGTAATAATACTACAATACCATTTTGCATTTTCCATTTGTCTTCAGCAGCAGAAATATACTGATCAAACATAATTTGAGCTCCATTAGAGAAATCTCCAAACTGTGCTTCCCAAATGGTTAATGTATTTGGGTTTGCCATAGCGTATCCATAATCAAAACCTAACACACCATATTCAGATAATAACGAATTGTAAATCGTCATTTTACCAGAATTATTTGGGTTATTGTTTAATAGATTAATTCTTTCTTCAGATATTTCATCTCTTAAAATAGCATGCCTATGAGAAAAAGTACCTCTCTCCACATCTTGCCCAGAAATACGAACATTAAAACCTTCTTCTAACAAACTTCCGTAGGCTAGATTTTCTGCCATACCCCAATCTAGAGTATTGGTTTCAAAAACCATTTTTGATCTTCCTTGCAAAATACGTTCTGCTTTTCTAACAAACTGAACATTTTCTGGAACAGTAGAAACTACTTTTGCAATATGTTTTAATTTATCTACTGGATAGGTAGTATTTTCTGTCTGTAACATCGAAGTTAACTGCTGACGCTCAAACCCTTTCCAAGTAGATTGCATAAACTCTTTAACTTTAGAGGTTTTTACTTTTTTAGATTCGTTAAATTCTGTTTCTAATAGTTCCTTAAAGTCTGTGGTTACTTTTTGAAGGTATTCAGAATTTATGGTATTCTCCTCCAATAACTGAGCTGCATAAAGATCCTTAACATTTTTATGTTTAGAAATGGCTTTGTATAATTTAGGCTGTGTAAAGCGAGGTTCATCACCTTCATTATGCCCGTATTTTCTATATCCCAATAAATCTATAAAAACATCTGTTTTAAATTTCATTCTGAAATCTAATGCCATCTCCATGGCATGACAAACCGCCTCTGTATCATCGGCATTTACGTGTAATACTGGAGATAGAGTAACTTTAGCTACATCAGTACAATACGTACTAGAACGGGCATCTAAATAATTGGTAGTAAAACCAATTTGATTGTTAACCACTATATGAATTGTCCCCCCAGTTTTATACCCATTTAGCTTCGCCATTTGAGTAACCTCATAAGCAATTCCTTGGCCAGCGATAGCTGCATCACCGTGAACTATAATTGGAAGAATTTTACTTTCGTCTCCGTTGTACTTTCTATCTATTTTTGCCCTGGCAATTCCTTCGGCTACAGCTGCTACAGTTTCTAAATGAGAAGGGTTGGGTACCAAATTCATTTTTATTTGTTTCCCGTTTCTAAATGTTTTACTTAAGGTTAATCCTAAATGATATTTTACATCTCCATCAATATTTGTATCCTCAAAATCTTTTCCTTCAAATTCACTAAACAAGTCTCTAACTGGTTTCTTAAAAATATTTACTAAGGTATTTAAACGACCTCTGTGAGCCATTCCTAAAACACATTCCTCAACCCCATATACCTCTGCTGCATTTCTTAAGGCAACACTAATCCCTGGAATTAAAGCTTCACCTCCTTCTAATGAAAATCTTTTTTGTCCTACATATTTTGTTTGTAAAAAACTCTCAAAGGTGACCGCCTGATTCAATTTTGATAAAATATACTTTTTTGCGTCTTGAGTATAATTTGGGTGGTTGTCATTTACCATGAGTCTATCTTTCCACCATGTTAATTTTTCAGGGTTTCGCATGTACATATACTCTACCCCAATAGAATCACAGTACGTTCTCTCTAAATGTCCAATAATTTCAGAAAGTTTTTTTGGACCAATCCCAACAATCTCCCCTGCATTAAAGGTGCTGTCTAAATCACTTTTAGAAAGACCAAAATTTTCAATAGCTAAGGTAGGAGTATATTTCCTTCTATCTCTAACCGGATTGGTTTTGGTAAATAAGTGTCCTCTTGTTCTGTATCCATTAATTAAATCTACAACTAGAAATTCTTTTCTAACAGATTGTGGAATTTCAACTGATGTTTCAGAATCATCTGTAAGAGAAAAATTTTCATTTGCCAAGTCATACCCTTGAAAAAAACTTCTCCAGCTTGGCTCTACAATGTCTGGATTTTGAAGATATTTATCATACAAATCGGCTATATAGCCAGTATGTGCTGCATTTAAAAAAGAAAACTTATCCATAAATATAGATTACTATGTATCTAGGCTAATAATTGTCTGTAAAAATACAACTTTTACAAAAAATAGCTATTTATTTAGGCATTTAAATATTACTGAATAAGGTTTAATCCAATGTTGTTAAAATAGCCATAAAGAAGATAAACCATTTATAGTTTTTAATGTTTCACAAAACAAAAGTTTAATTGGGTATTTTTTATAAAAAAGTTTTTGTGCTTTTTGTAAAAGATATATATTTGCAAACGCTAAAATAAATTTTTATTTAAGCAAACTCCTCCTTAGCTCAGTTGGTTAGAGCATCTGACTGTTAATCAGAGGGTCCTTGGTTCGAGCCCAAGAGGGGGAGCAACATATAATGATAAAACGGTTATACTTTTATGGTGTAGCCGTTT
>Ga0228614_1001304_pt1 | contig 10828 bp, 10 predicted proteins | sample 15DmetaG_FD_190531 | JGI IMG/M metagenome (GOLD analysis project Ga0228614, IMG submission 190531) | Seawater microbial communities from Monterey Bay, California, United States - 15D | ecosystem: Environmental > Aquatic > Marine > Coastal | place: USA: California | collected 2016-10-13
AATGTCACAGCATCTCTTTCATTAATTGAGCAAGCTGCGACAGTAGACGTAACTCGAATAATTTTAGCTGGGACTTGCTTTGAGTATGGATCAAGCGCGAACGACTTTTATAACATACCGCCGAGTGCTCCTTTAAGACCATATTTGTCATATCCTGTATCAAAGGCCGCAGCAAGTGTAGCAGCCTGTGGTTTGGCGCGAGAAAAAAATCTACGTTTGCAGATACTAAGGATTTTTCAAGCCTATGGAGATGGAGAATCAGAAAGTCGCTTTTGGCCATCTTTGAGGCGGGCGGCATTGGCGGGTAAGGACTTCAATATGAGCGCCGGGATGCAAGTCAGAGACTTCATACATGTGTCAGATATTTGCGATCACTTTCTCTCTGCTGTGGAAGATGAATTAACGCAACCCGGAAGGCCAACTATTCGGAATGTTGGTACTGGTCAAGGTGCCAAGTTAATTGACTTTGCGGAGCACTGGTGGACAAAGTGGGGTGCAAAGGGAAAATTGGTCCCAGGAAGCGTTGGGTTGCGAGACGGCGAATTACCAAATATTGTAGCTGACGTAGATTCTATTTACGAACTTTGAGCAACGAATGAGATAGCATATTTTGGTCAAGCGTATTAATTTTTACTGGCAGCTGGTTTGCTGTTGTGAATAGGGTCTTTATATCTATTTTAATTCCGACGTTTAATCGTTCAGATGATTTGCATAATTGTTTGAAATCTGTTTCAGATCAAGATTGGACCGTAACTTACGAGATAATAATATCTGAAAATGATCACAGTAATGAGAGTAACACCAGAAAAGTCCTTGAGGATTTTTCAATGTTGCCGATTAAGCTGTTCATTCAGAAAAAGAACCTCGGAATGTTTGGAAATTGGAATTTTTTAGTTGAAAACGCTAATGGTGAATATTTCACTCTATTAAACGATGACGATATATTATTGCCTACTTGGGCAACGATACTGACAAAAATAGATGGCAGACAGATGTTGGGTGTCCGAGCTCTTGAGAATACTCCGATAAATCGTTCGCGAAGTTGTGAAAATGGTTCAGAACATATTTTTAAAAATATTACACTAAACGATTTGTACTGGGGGCTATGGACAAACGGCACTTTAGGGTCGATCTTTCATGCTGAGAGCTGTAAGAGCATGGATTTATTCAACCCTGATCTTTACCCGATCTCTGATTGGGATTTTTACGTACGCTATGTAGAGCTATTCGGTGGAAAAGTCTCAGATAAAATTTCAGTGCTTTATGGCCGAGAGGATAGTGCGTCTTTGAAACTCGATACAATGTTAAAAGATATGGAGAAGTCTTATTTATACAGAGATGAATTGATCGCAAAGGGCAGATTAAAACACAGACTTAAATTGCAGATTATTAAGAATATGTTCTATGCGAAGAAATACAGTATTTGCCGTTCATGCTGTCAAGATCTTGGTGAGCATCAATTTCCAAATGCCATACTTAGGTTTCCCCCCGCCCGGTTATTACTTAGATTTTTTCCAATGCGTATAGCAAGATTTTTTTTCAAATGAATTTATTCGGAACTACATTCACGAGCTGTAATTAATTAACGAATGTAAACAAGGATTCGAATCAGATATTTCTCTGATGGCATGTTGCTGGGTGGAAAAAATTATTTTATATATCAGTCATTTTAATTAAGTTTTTTTGAAGAAAAGGTTGTCTCGTAGGTGGTATGGGATTTTTAAGTTAATTTATTGTTAGGCGCATTTGGGAGTTATATGGTTTAAAGGTGTTCGTTTCACGTGCATCGAGGTTGGTTGAATTTTTAAAATTAGAAACCGTGGTGGGATTAATGAAGCAAGTAGTTGTGTTTGGACTTGGGTATGTTGGGTTGCCGTTGGCTCTCCAGCTATCACGCCATAGAAAAGTAATTGGATATGACAGTAATAAAGAGAAAATCAAGTCCTATAAACTCGGCGTCGATCCATCTGGGGAGTGTGAAAGAATCGAATTTACTGAGGTTGAAGGTAATCTCTACTTTACTGACCGGAGTTCGTGTCTCGACCAAGAGAAAATAGTTATAGTAACGGTCCCGACACCGATAGATAGCGCGAACGTTCCAGATCTGCAAATTCTCAAATCTGCCTGTGAAATCATTGGCCGATCGCTTTTCAAGGGCGATGTGGTTATATTTGAGTCCACAGTTTATCCTGGAGCTACTGAGGAGGTGTGTGTGCCTATTTTGGAGAATAGCTCCGGATTGGTTCACTTTGCGGACTTCAATGTTGGGTATTCGCCTGAGAGAATTAACCCGGGAGATAAAGAGCGCGGATTAGGAGATGTTGTAAAGATAATTTCCGGCGACTGCGATAGTACATTAAGTATAGTAGAAGCCATATATGAGCCAATTATAGATGCTGGATTACATCGAGCCCCCAGTATCAGAGTCGCTGAAGCGGCCAAGGTGATAGAAAATACGCAAAGAGACCTCAATATAGCCCTTATGAACGAGCTCGCGGTCATATGTGATAAGTTGGGGATCATAACTTCTGATGTGCTTGAAGCGGCGCAGACTAAATGGAATTTTCTACGTTTTTCACCTGGTTTAGTTGGAGGCCATTGTATAGGTGTGGATCCATACTACTTAACTCATAAAGCTCATCAAGTGGGGTATCATCCCGAGGTTATTTTGGCTGGAAGGCGAATAAATGATGCGATAGCGAACTTTATTGCGGAGAAAATTGTTAAGCAGTTGTTGCGTAGTAAAAGTGTTGGCGCTGAGCAAAGAGCGTTGATAATGGGGATGACATTTAAAGAGAATGTGAAAGATACAAGAAACTCTAAGGCTTTCGATCTTAAATCTGCGCTTGAAGATTTCGGAGTTATTGTTGAAACATGTGATCCAGTTGCTGATAAAGATGATGCAATAACTTTCACCCATATCCCATCTAATCGAATATATGATACCGTGATACTGGCTGTACCACACGATCAGTTTGTCCCAATGCACACAAAGGTCATGGAAGAAGTTTTATCGGCTACAGGAATATTGTTCGATGTGAAAGGGCTTTGGAAAAAAGAGCTCAATGAAATATATCGTGGCAGATATTTTACGCTTTAGGTATTGAGGGGATATAATGTTTAAATATTATGGTCACAACTGTTTTCTTTTCGAAACAGACAGCTCTCTCTTTTTGATAGATCCTTGGTTTAGTAATAAATGGGCATTTTTCGGTAGTTGGTTCCAATATCCCCCGAATCATCAATATGCAGACGAGGTTATTAAAGCAGGTAAACATAAACCATTAGTTGTCTTTGTTACGCATGAGCATCTAGACCACTTTGATTTAGAGTTTATTTCCAGACTCGATCTGGTTCGAGTTGTTATCCCAGACTACCGAGATAAGTTCATGCGTGAATCCCTGGTCGCTTTGGGTATCGAGACGCTTGAGGTTCCACACAACACTGACTTCGATATTGCATCCGACATTTCTATTAAGCTACTAATCTCCGATGTTGGAATCAATCATGACAGTGCAATCTTGATTCGCACGCCAGCCGGATCATTTTTTAATCAAAACGACTGTAAAATATTTGATCAACTTTCGTTGATTTCAGAGCCTATTGACTATTATTCTGTCCAATTTTCAGGTGCAACGTGGCATCCAGTGTGCTTTGAATATACCGAGATTGAAAAGAAAAATATTTCACTTAAAAAAACTCAAATAAAGCTATCAAACGTAAGTCGCGGTATCGAAGCTTTAAATCCAAGATACTTTGTTCCAGGTGCTGGACCGGCAGTATTTCCGTTTTTGGATTATTCTCTTTCAGTTGGGCGAGATAATATTTTCATTCATCAAGATGTCCTAGCTGACTACTTGGCGTTGAAAGGACATAATAATGTAATGTACCTCAGTCCCGGCGATCGTCCACATTTCGATAAGAAAGCTCCTGTGCCCCCCCCAACTCCCAAATATCTCGATAGCTACAAGAAAACGATAGTTAATGTCTGGGACAATCTCGCTGTTGAGTTTTCCGAGGTCGGCCTTAAACAGGCTATTAAGGATCGTTTAAATTTGGTCAAAGACCTTGATTTTGAGGAGCTCCCACTTTTAATCTTCGATTGGGGTACATCTCCGGACGAAAAGCTTATTATTAATATCAATGCGGGTATTGTTGTTAAAAAACACCCGATAGATAGAAATTTCATAAGACTCTCTGCAGATAAAAAGTACTTTGCGTTGATGCATTCTGGCTATAGGTGGCAGGATATATACTTAACTATGAGAGCGCGGGTTGATCGAAGCCCCGATGTTTTTTCTAACCTCGCTAACGTTTTTCTCTTTTCAGATGTAAGCAATATAAGACACGCTTTTGAAAGCTCAATCAGTATTAACCCTGAACGTATAATTGTTACTGATCGGTTTGGAGCGGAATTTGAGATCAATCGATTTTGCCCACATCAAGGCGCAGATTTGAGTTGTGCTGAAATTTCTGAGACATCTGAAGTAATTTGTCCGCGTCATGGCTGGAGGTTTGACCTTAAAGATGGTGGTATTCATGATAAGTCTGGCAAAAGTGTAAAGGCAAGCCCGCCATTGGTGAAAAGTGTTTTAAATTAATGGTTTTCAGCGTCACAGTTTGTATACCCGCATTCAATGAAGCGGAAAATTTGGATGGGCTTTTTGAGTCATTGAGTAGCTCTGATATCGATCAGTTTAACTATGAGATATTGCTCTGCGATAGTGGCTCATCGGATGACACAAAAAAAATTATCATTAAATGGAAAAAGAGGTTCAATCTGAGAGTGCTGACTTCTGACGGTGCTAATGCGAGTAGAAATCTGAACGCTGGAATTAGTGAAGCCAGAGGAGATTTTTTTTTGAGACTTGATGCTAGGTCTAGGGTGTCGATGGATTATTTTACAGTCGGTCTCGAATTGTTAAGCAGTAATCGTGATAAATACTGTGCTGTTGGGCCATCGGTTGAAGTTTATTCTAGTAAAAATGAAGTTGAGTCTGAATGTATGGCTGCATTTTACAAGAGTCCTCTGCTTATGGGACCAAGTGAGTATAAACGGTCTTACTTCTTTAGACGTTTTGAGGGAGTTGTAGGGACAATTTATTTAGGGTTTTTTTGGTTAAGTGATCTAAAGGCTATCAATGGTTTCAATACCGCAATGGAACGCAAACAAGATATAGATATCTTGTCTAGATTGGTAGCGCATACGGGCAAAGGATTGTATTGTTCAACTAGATGTATGGCTCAATACAAACTTAAGCATGATTCAGTAAGAGAAATCGGCTACAGGGCTTTTGTTCAAGGTAAGTTTATGAGCCTTGATATGAGAAATGTGCGCCCGGCACATATTATTCCGATATCAGGTCTAGTTCTTGGCGGGTTATTGTTATTTAAGTATCCGGCTATTGCAATATTGGCACTAGTCCTTTACCTATTTTGCGTTGGCGTAGCAGGATTTATCGAGCGCAGACGGTTAACGTCCTTACCATATGCATTAATAACCTTCCCCTTCGTCCATGTGAATTATGTTGTTGGTAACTTTGTTGGACTTTGCATTAAGTTTTATTCAAGATTAAAGGTTAATTAAGATGGATACTTTGCCATTAATAGGTCGTAAAAACCCGATTTTTTGCGTAGATCTAGACATCCTTGAAATGGAATTGACCGCTAAGGTATCTACGTCAAAGTTCATAGTAATTGGGGGTGCCGGGTCTATTGGGCAAGCAGTTACTCGAGAAATCTTCAAGCGTGGCCCAAAGACCCTACATGTTGTAGATATCTCTGAAAACAATATGGTGGAGCTTGTTCGTGATCTTCGAAGCACAGTTGGCTATGGATCTGGAGAATTTAAGACGTTTGCAGTTGATTGTGGCTCTCTTGAATTTGAGGCTCTTATGAAAGCTGAAGGCCCTTATGATTATGTGTTTAATTTATCGGCCTTGAAGCATGTAAGAAGTGAGAAAGATCCTTACACCCTTATGCGTATGATTATGGTCAACGTCTTTAATACAGTTAAGACTTTGCGAATGGCAAAAGATATGGGAGCTAAAAAATATTTCTGTGTATCAACTGATAAAGCCGCAAATCCTGTCAATATGATGGGTGCTAGTAAAAGTATTATGGAAATGTTTTTAATGCGTGAAAGTTTAACCCAAGAAATTTCTATGGCCCGTTTTGCAAATGTTGCATTTTCTGATGGTTCTCTTCTCCATGGTTTCAACCAAAGGTTTACGAAAAAGCAACCATTTTCTGCGCCAAATGATGTGCGACGTTATTTTGTAACCCCGCAGGAATCAGGTGAGCTTTGTTTGTTGTCTGGATTGCTTGGTAGTAACAGGGATATTTTTTTCCCAAAATTAAGTGAGAAATTACATCTAATTACATTTTCTGAAATTGCCGTTCGTTATCTGAGAGAACGAGGTTACGAACCTTATGAGTGTGAATCTGAGGATGAGGCTCGCGACAAGGCTGAAGAGTTAATAGCCAATAAGCAGTGGCCATGTTATTTCTTTAAAAGCGATACAACCGGTGAGAAAGACGTTGAAGAGTTCTTCACCGATGCTGAAGACTTGGATATGGAGCGTTTTGAGACCGTTGGGGTCATTCGTAATCAGCCTGAGTTTGATGAAGCTGAGTTAGATGAATTTATGAATGGAATAGAAGCGCTTAGACAAAGGGGTACCTGGGACAAAGAAGACATTGTTAAATTATTCTTTAGTCTTCTGCCTGAATTTGCCCATAAGGAAACTGGTAAATACTTAGATCAGAGAATGTAATGATGGAACGTTTTTTTGATATATTTTTTTCTGGTCTAGCATTATTAGTTTTATCTCCATTACTGGTGCCAATTGTTTTGATTTTAAGGTTCTCTGGAGAGGGTGAAATATTCTTTTTGCAGGAGCGTATCGGTAAAGGTGGGCAGGTTTTTAAGCTATTTAAATTTGCAACTATGCTTAAAGATAGTCCAAACATTGGTACTGGTACAGTAACAATGAAAGGAGATCCTAGGGTTTTGCCAGTAGGAAAGTTTTTGCGTAAAACTAAAATTAATGAATTACCTCAGTTACTAAATATCTTCTTTGGCGATATGAGCGTTATAGGGCCTAGACCGCTAACGGCTCAAACCTTTGGTGTTTATTCGGCTGACACTCAAGAAATTGTTAAAAAAGTACGCCCTGGGCTATCAGGAGTCGGCTCTATCATCTTTCGAGGTGAAGAAGAAATTATGCATGGGGCATCAGCCTCTGTTGATTTCTATGAAAATATTATTGCCCCGTACAAAGGTTCACTGGAAGAGTGGTTTGTATCTAATAAAAGCATATATATTTACTTTTTGGCGATATTAATAACTGCATGGGCGGTAGTGTTTCCAAGTACACAAATGGCTTGGAGAGTTTTTGACGATTTGCCAGAACCACCTTCAGAGTTAAAGCAGATACTTAATTGCATAGATTGATCTAAATAATCCAGTTCCTCAGATGCTTCATAGCAGTCGAATCCGTCTGCCATCCCCCTCTAAGCATTATCTTTTCAAGCGGTTCCCGTTGCTCAAGCAAATCAAGTGCCGCACCCACCCTAAATGAATGACCGCTCAGCGGTTGTCCGTTTGATTCAGATTTTAATCCTTCCTGCAGTGTCTTTAATATAGTGCTTATACTCGCTGGGTTTAGGCCATTTCCAATATGTCCGTGTTTATTAATGGATCCTAGGATATAACCCTCACAGTCTACTATCTCTTTCCATTCTTCCATCAATGTTAGCAACTCCTCGCTGATAGGTAGGACTTTACCTGTTCCAAATTGTTCGGTCTTGGAGAAGTTGAGTCTGAGAATTGGTTTGCCATTGGGTGCACAATCTATGTCTTCAAACGTAAAGGCATAGAGTTCGGATCTTCGGCGCATGGTTTCATATCCCAGTTTTAGCAGCACTTGGTTTCTTATTCCCATAATGCTGTTATCACAGTTATTAAGTGGCTGATTGAGCGAGCTTTTGGTGAGTGGTGTTGCTTGATCTTGGGCTCGTCCAATTTTGCGGTGCATGCGCTTTAGGGCGAGGATCACTTCTGGGTCTTTGGCTGGGTCGAATTTTTTAGAAAGTTTTAACACGGTGCCTAGGCTGTTGATTCGCCTGCGGATGGTGGCGCTTTTGTTGTTCTTGCTTAAATAATCGACATAGTTTGCCATGGTCTTTGCGGTAGCAGGGATTGTTTCTTGGTTATTTTGTAGGCATCAGTTTTGGTACTGGACAAAGTCTGATCTGTAGGCCCTGATGGTATTTTTAGCAAAGGCGCCATCAAACTTGGCGAATATATCCTCAATCATGTTATTATCTATAAACTAATTAGCCATAAATATATGCAAACAGTATATATAAATATACCAATATGATATCAGTGTGTCAAATAAAAGCAGGTCGCGTTATGCTGGGCTGGAGTGCTGTCGAGCTTTCAGAGAGAGCGGGTGTTTCCTCTGCAACTATTAAGAAGTATGAGACGCAATCTGGAATACCTAATGCTAATACACGGATCCTGACTGCTATTAAATCTGTGCTAGAGCAAGCTGGTATCGAATTTACTGGCGACCCTCTGGTTAATCCCGGCGTTACCCTTAATCTTAAGGGGTAGGGGCATCACCATGGCAGATCATAAAGCAGTCAATCTCCCTCAATCTGCAAGCTACAGTAACCTTCCTGAATACAAAGACCATGTAGATCAAATCGTTAGCAGCTATGACTCGCCCGAGGGTGTGCTGGGTGAGTTGGTGCGCCAGATGGCGGATGTGATTTGGTGGGTTAAGGTCTATCAGAAGGATAAGGACCACCTGATTGTGATGAAGATGGCAATGCTTATTAAGAGTCGTAGTGATCTGGGTATGGATGCAGAGGAAAAAGCGCTTCGTTTTTTTGAATGCCTTTTAAGTTCTTGGTCGGGTCAGGTTTTAGATCCTGATGATCAAGCGTTCTTGAATAGCGCAATGCGATCAAAGGGTCATAACATGGTATCGCTTAGGGCGGATGCTATTTGGCGGTCGGTCAAGGAGCTAGAGATAGTTGACCGGTTAATCGAGCGACAGCTTAAGAATATGCGCCTGTTGATGCAGTCCTACGAGTCGGTTAGATTCGCTCCGCAGTTACTTAAGAAGATGGACCTTGAGATCAAGCAGTTAGAGCAGGCTATCGAGAAGACTATAGAAGATCAGCGTCGAGAAGTTAGTCGCCAATAGGGCGAACGCGCAAAAGTCCTCTGGCCCTCAAACTAGGGCGGGTAAGCTTCGCTCTGCTAGGAATGCGCTCAAGCACGGCCTAGGTGTTCAATCCCCAAATTCCGCTCAAAATTCTTCTTTATTCAATCATTTCCCCGAACTTAAATCCTATCAACAAGAGTTAACTAACCTTGGTTACTCTGAAACGCAATCAGATGAGATTATCGAGGCGCTATTAACGGCAAGGCAGGTCGCTGAGGCTAAGCACAGCGCCTATAAAGACAGGTTAAATGAAGAGCGTCTGGGTGATATGACACCCGAGGCAGTGGCAAGCTTTGTGCGTGAGATGGAGGACCCGCTATCAACGGTAACCCCTATGGAAAGGGCTAGAGTAGTGGTTTTGTTATTTAATCAGGTACAGAAGGATAATGATCTTTCGGGCTTGCTGTTTGAGAAGTTTGAGGCACATCGAAAATTAATGCGCTATGAGCAGCGGGCGTTTAATCAACTTCGCAAGAAGACTCAGGTTAAAAAATAACAAAACGAACCCAAATGAAGGTTGGTCGCGATAAGGGTTCTTATCAATCGCTCACTCACCCACTCTCTTTATTGCTTTGGATACGCTCCCACATGTCTTGCCGGTAAATTATCGCGGTCAAATAGGCGAACAGCGCCTGAAGTTGATGCCCCCATAAGTAGGTGTCGTACATATTGATCAGGCCGTAAAAAAGCGGCAGTAGCAACGCCAGCCCACGGTATTCATAGGCCGCTGGCATTGCTTTGATAGCCCAAAGCTGAGCTCCATAGACGCAAAAATAGATTAGTAGGCCAACCAATCCAAACTGGATCAGGACTAGTGCGTGGCGGTTGTGAGGATTATCAGTCGGACGCACCGATCCTGGGTTGTCAGCCACTTGCTTTGAATAAGCATACTCAAGCGATCCTGTTCCATACCCAAACCATGGGCGATTGAATGATTCGATCACAGTTCGTTCGGTAAAATGCAGTCGCAGTCCAACCGACGTGCCGGTCGCGCTCGTGATGGTTCCTTTGCTTAGTGATGTCGCGGACTCCGACCGTGTAGACACGATTTTGTCAGCTTGGTGTGTTAGCACGGTTTTTCATGTCGCCGCCTACAATCATGTTCCTCTGGTAGAGCACAATGTTCTAGGCACCGTCAACATGGCGCGGCAGGCGCAGACCCACGGCGTGGATCAGTTTGTTTTGATCAGTACTGATAAAGCCGTACGGCCGACCAACGTCATGGGCGCGACCAAACGTCTGGCCGAGCTGTGCTTGCAGGCGCTGGCCAACGAACCGGGCAACACCACTTTTTCCATGGTGCGGTTCGGCAATGTACTCGGCTCGCCCGGTCCGGTTTTCCCGCGTTTTCGCGAACAGATTCGCTTGGGTGGTCCGATTACTTTGGCTCATACAGAAATGACTCGGTTCTTTATGACGATTCTAGAAGCGGCACAGCTGGTGATTCAGGCCGGAGCCATGGCGCGAGGTGGCGAAGTTTTCGTGCTGGACATGGACCAGCCCGTCAAAATCGCAACGCTAGCGCGTCGGATGGTGGAGCTGTCCGGCTTGTCGGTGCTAGACGATCAAACGCCAGACTGCGATAT
>Ga0228614_1001310_pt1 | contig 10802 bp, 17 predicted proteins | sample 15DmetaG_FD_190531 | JGI IMG/M metagenome (GOLD analysis project Ga0228614, IMG submission 190531) | Seawater microbial communities from Monterey Bay, California, United States - 15D | ecosystem: Environmental > Aquatic > Marine > Coastal | place: USA: California | collected 2016-10-13
CGATGATTAATGACCAAGTAACTACTGGATCAGTGGCAATTGTAGATCGGCCGCTTGGTATAAAGAAAAAAACAAAGTATAAAGACTTTAATGTACCAAGCGACATATTTCGTCGATTTGATACTGGAAGAAATAAGTTTGAACGCTGGTCCAAATACCTAAACTTAGAAGACGAGAATCAGCGAGCAATCTACTCGTACGCAAAGAAAAATCGGAAATCAGTTATCATCTTAAGAGATGAAACAACTGGTGCAATGCGGTGCATAAGACGTAAGGCAAATAACGAAAAAACTTAATATTATTTTAATAATGTTTACTTTTTTAGGCCTTTAGTATAATATATACCTTATACACTAATTCACCACTATGATATTCGAAGAACAAATCTCGCGCAAACCTGATCACTATCCTTGGACAGAGGAATTTATTACAGCCATGCACAATGGCTTTTGGACTGATAAGGAGTTCAATTTTCAGTCTGATATTCAAGATTTCAAAGTCAACTTAACAGATAAAGAAAGAGATATGGTCACTCGATCATTATCTGCTATTGGTCAGATCGAAGTGGCTGTAAAAACATTCTGGGCGAAGGTAGGAGAGAATCTGCCTCACCCTTCTATCACAGACCTTGGCTATGTTATGGCTAATGTCGAAGTGATTCACAACAATGCTTATGAACGCCTTCTTGATGTCCTTGGAATGGAAGATATTTTCGAAGAGAACCTTAAGCTTGATATCATTCAGAATCGAGTAAAGTATCTTCGAAAATATCTTCATAAGTATTATAAGGATTCAAAGAAACAGTATGTCTATTCACTCATTCTCTTTACACTCTATGTTGAGAATGTTTCTTTGTTTAGTCAGTTCTACACAATCAATTACTTTAATCGCTATCGCAATCTTCTAAAGGATACTGCACAGCAAGTAGCATATACCTCAAAGGAAGAATTGCTTCATGCCATGGTGGGAATGAAACTCGTTAATACGATCCGAGAAGAACATCCAGAACTATTTGATGATGAATTTGTAGACCGTATTCGTCATGAATGCGTAGAAGCATATAAAGCAGAATCAAAAATTATTGAATGGTCAGTTAACGGTTACCAATCAGAACATCTTTCAACTCCTATTCTACAAAACTTTATTAAGAATCGATTGAATGATTCTTTAACTCAAATAGGAATCGAACCTGTATTCTCTGATGTAGACCAAGAGCTATTAGATAAAACAGAATGGTTTGATGAAGATGTATTGGGTAATAATGCGACCGACTTCTTCTTTAAGCGCCCGACAGAATATTCAAAGAAAGACAAATCATACGACGAAGACGACCTATTTTAAAGAGATATATACATTATGGAAAAATACTATTGGTTAAATGAAGACTCACGAAAGTTCTTAGAACGAGGTTATCTGACAGGTGATCAGACGGCTAAAGAAAGAATTACAGAGATTGCAAAGGCTGCACAAAAAGAATTAAAGATAAAGGGTTTCGCTGAGAAATTCGAAGAATATATGTCCTATGGATGGTATTCATTATCTTCCCCTATCTGGGCAAACTATGGACTCAAAAGAGGTTTACCAATCTCATGTTTTGGTTCATATGTTGATGATACGATGGAGGCGATTCTAACAAAGCAGGCTGAAGTTGGTATGATGACTAAAATGGGTGGTGGTACATCTGGTTATTTCGGTGATCTTCGTTCAAGAGGTAAAGAAATTTCGTCTGGCGGTAAATCAAATGGTCCAGTCCATTTTATGGAACTATTTGAATCAGTAACTAATGTTGTATCTCAATCAAATGTTCGTAGAGGTTCATTCGCTGCTTATATGCCAATTGAGCATAAAGATATTCTTGAGTTTCTTCAAATCCGCGATGACGGCAATCCAATCCAACAACTATCAATCGGCGTAACAATTTCTGATAAATGGATGAAGTCCATGATTGACGGAGATAAAGCTAAGCGTAAGGTATGGGCTAAAGTAATTCAAAAGAGATTTGAATCTGGTTATCCTTATTTGTTCTTCTCTGATACAATGAATAAAAATGCGCCAGATGTGTATAAAGACAAGAAGATGAAGATACACGCCTCTAATCTTTGTTCTGAGATTGCGTTGCATTCAAGTAAAGAAGAATCGTTCGTTTGCAATCTATCTTCAATGAATCTACTTCATTACGATGATTGGAAAGGAACAGATGCTGTTGAAGTTCTTACATATTTCCTTGATGCTGTTATGTCTGAGTTTATTCGTAAGACTGAAGATATACCTTATATGGGAGCACCTCGCAACTTTGCACAACGGCAGCGTGCATTAGGTATCGGAGTTCTTGGATGGCATTCTTATCTGCAATCAAAAATGATCGCATTCGAAAGCCTTGAAGCTAAAGGTTTATGCTCTCAAATCTTTTCTTATATAAAAAGAGAATCTCATCAAGCTTCTGAAAGCTTGGCTGAAAAGTACGGAGAGCCAGAATTACTTAAAGGATATGGCCGACGTAATGTTACTACAATGGCAATTGCGCCTACGACATCAAGTTCATTTATTCTTGGTCAAGTATCACCAAGTGTTGAGCCCTTAAATTCAAATTACTTTGTAAAAGACTTAGCAAAGGGTAAATTCACATATAAGAATCCATACCTTGAGAGAGTCCTTGATAATCATGGTAAGAATAATCGTAATGTGTGGAAAACAATCCTTACATCGGGTGGATCAGTTCAGGGCTTAGACTTTTTGACCGATGAAGAAAAAGATGTGTTTAAAACCTTTGGCGAAATCTCACAAAAAGAGGTTGTTATTCAAACCGCAATTCGACAGAATTATATTGATCAAGCACAGAGTATTAATCTAATGATTCACCCTAAGACTCCGGCTAAAGAAGTAAATCAACTTCTAATCTTTGCTTGGGAACAAGGTGTAAAGACATTGTACTATCATCGTGGCACGAATCCTTCACAGGAACTATCACGTAACTTACTTAACTGCTCATCTTGCGAGGGATAAAATATGGCTATAGAAAAATTTAAATGCCCTGATTGCGGAACTGTTTACAACGTTGAATGGAATGAAGACGCTATGGTTGACTATATGGAGCCAACGTATTGCCCATTCTGTGGTGTAGAACTAGACAGATATCATGATGAAGATTACCAAGAAGAATGGGATGAATAAATAACTCTATGTGGAGTTATAAAGGTGAAGAGTTTACGACCGAAATGATCGGCGATAATATAGGATTTGTGTATATTGTTACCGATCCATCGGGTAAAAAATATATAGGTAAAAAGGGATTCTTCTCTAAAGTAACTAAGCCACCGTTGAAAGGAAAAAAACGTAAACGTAGATCATTGAAGGAGTCTGATTGGAAAACGTATTGCGGGTCAAGTGAAACTGTTAAGACTCTCGTAGAGGAGAATGGTTTAGATTACTTCAAACGTGAGATTTTACACTTATGCAAGACCAAAGGAGAATTAAACTATATAGAACTACGTGAGCAAGTTGTAAGAGATGTTCTGTTAAAACCGGATGAATATTACAATGCTTTCGCTGGAGGAAAAATCCACCGATCACACGTAAAGTCTCTATGGAAGTAATATAAAGGTTTACAATATGCTCTTTTTGGGGTATAATATATATTATGAATAAATTAAATAGAACGCGAGGTGCATCATTATAGTTTTAGATTACTCAGGAATAGCTGTAGCAGCATTCTTTGCTCATTCAAAGGGAAAAGAATCTCCTACAGAAGACATGCTTAGGCATGTAGTGCTCAATTCTATTCGTATGTATAATACGATGTTTAGAGAAGAATACGGCCAAATGGTTATCGCATGTGATGGTGGATCTTGGCGTAAAGATGTTTTCCCGCAATATAAGGCAAATCGTAAGAAATCTCGAGATGATTCTAATATGGATTGGAGTTTCTTTTTTGATACTTTGACTAAGATTCGTACCGAGATTTCCGAAAATCTACCATGGATGCAACTCTATATCGGTAATGTTGAAGCAGATGATATCATTGCTACGCTGGTTAAAGAAACTCAAGAGTTTGGCAAAAACGAAAAAGTCATGATTGTTTCGGCAGATAAGGACTTTATTCAGCTTCATAAGTATAAAAACGTAAAGCAATATTCTCCTATGAAGAAGAAGCTTATTACTGAGAAAGATCCGATTGGTTACATTCGTGAACATATCTTCCGAGGTGATTCAAGCGATGGAGTGCCGAATGTTCTTAGTAGCGATGATGTATTTGTTACTGAAGACGCTCGTCAAACTCCGCTATCTAAGAAGAAGATGCAAGTGTGGCTAGACAATTATGATAGATTATCTGAAGTAATGCCAGAGAATGCATATCGCAATTATCAAAGAAACCAAAAGGTTATTGACTTAGACTTTATTCCTAAGAATATACAAGAACAAATCATTGAAACATATAATAATACAAAAATAGCTCCGAAAATGAAGGTACTGAATTATTTAGTTGTTAATCGTTTAAACAATCTAGTATCCTCAGCTTCAGACTTTTTTCCTCATGAAAACAAATAAAGAAAAACTACTACACGAGCTTTTTGAAGAAGCTCAAAATGCTAAAACTCGTGATGAGCGTATCACACTATTCAAAGAGAATGATACATTTGTCCTTAGAACGATCCTTCAACTAGCTTATAATAAGTCTATTGAATTAGATTTTCCTAGCGGTGCACCGCCGTTTAATGCTAATACCAATCCAACTGGATTAGAACCAGTTAGACTAAAGAACGTGATTAAGCCTCTTGGCAATTGTGTAAAGGGCAATAAGATTGCTGGATTTAAGAAAGAAAAGATCTTGATTAGCATTCTTGAGTCAATTCACAAAAAAGATGCGGATATCATCATTGCAGCAAAGGATAAGAAACTTGCCAAGCTCTACAGTAAAATTACTGAGAACCTTGTTGAAAAGACCTTCCCTGCACTGTTAAAATAAATATGTACATATCCGCGATATAATGGTATAATTATATCTTAATTATGAATATCTTCGCATTATCTCCAGTACCCGAGCAAGCCGCTAAGTGGCATTGTGACAAGCATATCCCAAAAATGATCGTTGAATCAGGTCAAATGTTATCTACAGCACATCGTATTCTAGATGGAACTATGGATCGCAGACCATCCAAATCGGGTAAAACGATGTCTAAATATTGGGAACTGGAAGATAATCGCGAAGATATTCTATATAAGGCAGTCCACGTCGGCCATCCATGTACGGTGTGGACCATGGAGTCTCATTCGAATTACAAGTGGCATTATAATCTTTTTAAGTGTCTTTGCGCAGAATATACGCATAGATATAATAAGATACATTTAACAGAACAAGTATTACTAGATATTCTTAAAGATCCACCACAAAACATCAAACGGTCATTTATGACTCCATTTGCTCTTGCTATGGGTGCAGAACCAGATTGCATTGACCATAACGATTGTATTGGTTCATATCAAAAATTCTATCAAACAAAACAAAAGCGGTTCGCTATGAAGTGGACTAAGCGAGAAACACCACATTGGTTTAAAACACTATGACATACGATTACTATTGCGATAAATGCGATAAGACATGGGAAGAAATACATCCTATCGCCGAACGAGATACGTCAGTTGGAAAAGACTGTCCATGCGGTAAAGGCGGAAAGGTTTGTCGAGGAGTATGTGCTCCTGCACTTTCATTTGAAGGTTCTGTATCAGCTATTAGAAAAGCTGGTTCAGGATGGAACGATGTACTAACAGGCATTAAGAAAGCTTCTGGCAAAGATTCTAAAATTGATCACTATTAATGAAAAGAAACAGAAAGAACATTAGAGAAAAAAGAGCGCGAAACGAAGAAGACGCATTTGATCGTAAAAAACGACGTAAAGAAAAACGCGATAAAAAAATGTTTTCTAATCAGTATGAGCACGAATTATACCTTGACAATATAGATTATTATGATGAAATTAATACGATCGAAGACTTTCAAACACAATAGGGTTGAACTTGGTTATGATGATCTGAATGCTGAAACAAAGGAAAGTGGCAATAGATCATATACAACTCCGGATGGAGAATCATATCCCTCAATCACTACGATTCTTGGCTATTTTACAAAAGCTTCGATCATGGAATGGAGAAAGCGTGTAGGAAACGAGGAAGCAAATCGCATTAGTCGACACGCCTGTACTCGAGGTAACGCACTACACAACACAGTTGAGAGATATATTAATAACGAAGAAGACTTCCTTCAAGGTGAAAATATGCCTCATGTCTTACAGCTTGTAGGAGCGGCCAAAAGTGTATTAGATGAGCGTTTAGATTCAGTCGTTCTTCAAGAATGTCCGCTATATTCTACTCAATTGCGAACTGCTGGCCGAGTAGATCTTATTGGTGAATTTGACGGTACATTATCGATCATTGACTTTAAGACATCAAATAGAGTAAAAAGCTTAGACGATATCCAAGACTATTTTATTCAAGCTTGTGCTTATTCAGTAATGTTTGAGGAACGAACTGGAACACCGATCGATCAATTAGTAATCCTAATGGTAGTTGATGGTTCGAGTGAGCCGCTTGTCTTTATAGAAAAGACTGATGATTGGCTTGAAAAAATGGTCAACAAAATTACTAAATATCATGCTGAAAACCCTAGCTGAGTATATTCTTCATCTAAAGGATGTAATGCCTTTAGACATGTGTCAGAAACTAATCGAAACGTATGATTCTGTTAGTCAATCGGACCCAAATTACGTAAAACGAGAGAGTAAGATATTTGATTTTGCTGAAATCAACATGCTTGATCACGACGCATTTGTTGAGTTTCGAAAGCCGATGGGTGAGTTGATGAGATCAGTCAATAATTTCTATATGGACAAGACACATAATGAGTTAAAAGACAGACTCGTTTGTTATGAACCAATGAAGGATTATGAAGCTCCACGAATCAAGAGATATGAGCCTAATCAGGGAATCTTTGATTGGCATATTGATGCTGCTGATCAAGCATCTTCAAAGCGAGCCACAGTCATGTTTTGGTACCTTAACGATGTAGCAGAGGGTGGAGAAACGGTCTTTGATGTTGGCCAAGAAGTGGCGATTAAGCCTGAAGCTGGATCAGTAGTATGTTTTCCTCCTACATGGCAGTACCCACATAAAGGTGCCACACCGATTTCTGGACCAAAATATGTGATATCTTCATATGTTTGGCTGCCAGAAAATCATCCAATGTGTGACTAATTTTGTGATTTTTTCAATCAATTTTCGAAAAAGTGCATAAGTGATTGATAGCCAATAGTATAATATCTGTGTACAAATGTACTGCGATATGGTATAATATATACATAATCAAGCTAAAAGTTATGAATATTACAGAAAAACTATTCTTCGAATCACACATCACATATTCCAACTATACCGAAAATGTAGTTACTGCTGGAGTATGGATTGGTAAAGGTATTAACGATGTTCTTGAAGTTCGCGGTAGCGATAAACAAGAAGCAGCAGATAAGTTGTTCGTTGCTTTTAAGAATAGCGGTCATACTCTTCACTAATTTTGTGATTTTTAAAACGAAATTTTTAAAAAGTGCACAAGTCATTAACAGTCAGTTAGATAATACTAGTGTACAAATACACCCAATATGGTATAATTAATACTGTAACCAACCAATAGATTATGAAAACAATAAAAGAAACTATCCTTTGTGCCCTTGCCGGTGCCCTTTTTGCTGCCATGTTTTACTATGGCTTGACCCTTTCAATTTCTGCTTAATATCACTATGACAAATAAAATTACATACGAAGAATATGACATGATGTGGTTTGATCTCCGCGAAGGAAAGATCAGCGAAGAAGAGTGGAGAGCATTCTGCGATGAGCTTTTCCAGCAAGAACTTGAGCGTAACAAGGACGTAATGGTTCGCCTTAAGAATCGCTAATAGGAACTCAGATATAATAATAGTATGGAAAAACAATACACAGCCACTAGATGCCGTTTTAATGATCAAGGAGAGAGGCTCGAGAAGGTTCGAGACTTCCCAAAAGATCGAGATGGTCTTCGCGATGCTTATAAGTTTGTTCAAGGCGCAGATGGATGGATCATCTGGTGCGGAGACGAGCTCGTAGATTACGCTAAATAGAAACTCAGATATAATAATATGAGCTATAGATACAAACAACGAATTAAAAGAAAACTTCCGCTTTCTCAACGGATTCTTTCAAACCTTAAATCATTAACAAAAAAATTATATACTATATGAAAAAATTTGCACTCTTAGTAATGATAGGCAACCTTTTGCTTATACCATTTTTCATCATACCTGAATTTTTTAATTTCTCGATGCTAGTAATTTCATCATCAATAGTTCTTTTTATTTTTGTTGAACTCTTTTTTCCCACAGAACTATAACCAATGTACACAAATTCAAATAGACACAGAATGCATGAAAACTTCCCATTTAAAGAAGGCGATTCCGTAGCATACACTGTTGGAGATAATATGGTTGGTTCAGGCGATATCTTTCAGATATGCGAAGATGACCAAGTTATTATCCAAACTGGAAATGGCGGTCGCGGCTTAGAGTATGTTAACAAATCACGAATTATTAAAGAAGTATAGTATGTACAAACGCCGAAGATTATAATATAATAATATTATGAAACAAACAATAGATTTTAACATGGGTAATTTCGTTTTTATCGATTCGAATAAGACAGAGTGTACCCTTAGTCCAAACGAAGCATCAAAATTATACTATAATAAAGCAATATTTTGGACAAAAGCTGCAAAAGAAGAACTTAACAAAAACAATTAAAATATGATTATATTAACCGACTGCGACGGGGTGCTGCTCAATTGGGCCCAAAGTTATCACTGGTGGATGCACCGCAAGGGTTTTCGCCCCGTTGTTTCGACTGCATATGAAATGGATATCCATTATGGAATTCCAAGAACTGAGTCAAAAGAACTATGCAAAACGTTCTGTGAATCGGCTGCGGTTGGATTCCTCCCACCTTTAAGAGACGCAGTGAAGTATGTTCGCAAGTTACACGAAGAGAAGGGTGTAGTATTCCATTGCATTACTTCTATGAGCGATGATCCTTGGGCCATCAAACTTCGTGAACAGAATCTTGACCGAATCTTCGGAGAAGGTGTTTTTGAACGAGTTGTCTGCCTTGGATGTGGAGATGATAAGGATGAAGCACTTGAACGATATCGCGATTCAGACTTTATTTGGGTTGAAGATAAACCACAGAATGCAGAACTTGGTGCTGAAATGGGCCTAAACAGCTTTCTCATCAATCATTCATACAATGAAGAGTATGATCTAAACAAGAACGTTACGCGAGTTAACAACTGGAGAGAACTGTACGACTATGTTGGTTGAGAACGCCCTTGGAATTATCTATAATATTTGTTTCATTGGCTGTTTCTGGCCACAGATCTACAAATCAATTAAAACACAGTCAGTCGAAGATGTAAGTATCATGCTTTGTTTCATGTCGATTGTTGGTTATGCAGCTGCTTTAGGCTATGCACTACTGAAGTTTGGGTTTGATTATTGGCTCTGCATTAACTACATCCTAAGCGGAATTTCAGTTATCGTGATGATCGCGGTATATTACAAATATAAAAAATAAACTAAAATAAATACTCTTAAGTTGTATAAATAACTATACATTCAATGAAAACCGAACAATATATCAATACAAGTATCGCGAAAACGTCAACAGACGGTTTCCCGTTTAATAGCGTATATTCATAAAGTTCGGTAATCATATACACTATTTTTTAAAAAGTCCGGACTTTCATTTAAGAAATTCGGACTTTTTTTATAAGTCGTTCATAATTAAAGAGATAAAATATATAAAAAAAAGTTTACAAAGTAACTTAAAAAGGGTATAATATACCTATAATTAATTAACCAATGGCGCTCTAAGCCAAATATCAAATTAGAGTTAAACGTCTTGTAAAATCGGCGTCCAAACCAACTTCGGTTGAGAGGGGCGAGAAAGAATTTTTTGTTCTTTGAATAAAATCTCACTTGGAGTTACCCGATATGTAGGGCCAAGTTAACTGGATTCACATTAGTGAAGAAGGAGTTGCCACTGCTCTGGGGTTATTATTCAATATTACTCTCACCAGTGTGTGATCTGAAAGACTGATAGAAACGCGCTTCAGACATTAACGCAATTATCGCGACGCGGCTATCCTACGGGTGAGAGACACTTTTAGAACATACTACACGGTTAGGGGAGATAATTTCAATCGTGACCTAGCACCTCTTCGTTATAAAGTGCCTCTGGTATGTTCACAATTTTTGGTTCCTTAGCTCAGTTGGTAGAGCAGCTCACTTGTAATGAGCAGGTCGTCGGTTCGAAGCCGTCAGGAACCTCCATTTTATTGCAAGCGGATTCACGATAGATACTGAAGCGCCAAATACTTAAAAATCGCCGCGGCGGTTTACCTTTCGGGGTCAGGGTAAGAGGGTTGTATGGTTATAGAAGTCTATCACAATTTATGTACGCTCGAGTAGCTCAGTTGGTTAGAGCGCTTGCTTTACACGCAAGATGTCGTAGGTTCGACTCCTATCTCGAGTACCATTTTAAATGCCGTTGTGGTGAAATTGGTAAACACACGACACTTAAAATGTCGCGACTGTAAAGTCTTGTCGGTTCAAGTCCGACCTTCGGTACCAAATTTTAAAGAGAGATGGCTGAGTCTGGCTTAAGGCAACAGTCTTGAAAACTGTCGATGTGAAAGCATCCGTGGGTTCGAATCCCACTCTCTCTGCCAT
>Ga0228614_1001318_pt1 | contig 10723 bp, 12 predicted proteins | sample 15DmetaG_FD_190531 | JGI IMG/M metagenome (GOLD analysis project Ga0228614, IMG submission 190531) | Seawater microbial communities from Monterey Bay, California, United States - 15D | ecosystem: Environmental > Aquatic > Marine > Coastal | place: USA: California | collected 2016-10-13
TATTATTAATTCGGTTGTAGAAAATTCAAACTCAAAACCATCACTGTCTTCAATGATAATGGTATCATCTTTAACTTTGATCACTGTTCCTTTTATGGCATCATCAATAGTTTCGACAGTATCTCCTACTCTAATCTTCATCTTTTTCTATGTATTCTGTTTTTATAAAAGATTCTTCTTCTTGGTTATCAAATTTGCTAGGCACATTTCGAGATGTTCTGTAAATTCCAAACATTAAAAGAACAATTCCGCCTACTAATAAGTGAACATTCTGCTCTTGCTCTGCTTGCGCATAAATTGCAATCACGCCACCAATGACAATACAAATAATATTGATTATTCTAGATAAATTCATATAACAAAAGTAATCTATTCTTTAAAACAATTATATTTGAAATATGAAGTTACTTACCCATCAACTTGAAGAATACATGTTACCATGTCTTAACAAAACACTTTTTGGTTTTGATTGTTTGGGTTGTGGTATTCAGAGGTCAGTAAATCTATTAATTCAGGGCGAATTTATCGCAGCATTTTTTATGTATCCAGCAATTTATCCGTTAATAGGATTGTTTTCTGTTATAGGGATTAACATTTTCAAAAAAATAAAAAATTTCAATAAAATAATTACTATTTTGGGCATCGTTACTGTAGCTACAATTATAGTTTCGTTTACAATAAAACTCTTAATCAATTAAAAACAATAAAATGGAAAAAGAAAGATTAAATCCCACATTGGTATATGTATTGGCAATTTTAGGACTCCTTTGCTGCTGTATTGGCGGTATTGGTTTTGTACTTGCTGGAGCTGCTTTTTTTATAGCTCAAACTCAACTCAAAAAAGTAAATGAAAACCCTGATGCTTATGATTTAAATTCTGCCAAGTCAATGAATACTGCTAAGATTGTAGCATTGGTTATATTAATTATTAATATCCTTTATTTAATATATGTAATTTATTCTATCCAAGCTATGGGAGGTTGGGATTCATACATGGAAAAAATTACCGAAATTATAGAAAATACTCAGAAAGCCCAAGGTTAATAATTTAAAGATTAATAAACTTAAAAAGCGATTTTCTTAATTGAAAATCGCTTTTTTTATATTTTTAACGGAAGTTTAAACTTCAAATTCTCTTAGTGTTTTTGTAATTATAGACACGCAGTCCAATAATTGCTCTTCAGTCATTACTAAAGGTGGTGCAAAACGAATGATGTTGCCATGAGTTGGTTTTGCAAGTAAGCCATTATCTCTTAGTCTCAAACAGATATTCCAAGCTGTATCACTATCTTCATCGTCATTGATTAAAATAGCATTAAGTAAGCCCCGTCCACGAACAAGATTTACAATCGAGCTGGTTTTGATAAATTTATTCATTTCTGCTCTAAAAAGCTTTCCTAAAAAGTCTGCATTTTTAGCTAATTTTTCATCTTTCACAACCTCTAAAGCCGCTATAGCAACAGCGGCTGCTATTGGGTTACCACCAAAAGTACTACCATGGTTTCCTGGTTGAATAACATTCATAATATCATTGTTTGCCATAACAGCAGACACAGGGTATAAACCACCACTTAAGGCTTTTCCTAATATTAAAACATCTGGCTTAACATCTGGTGTACCAGAACAATTTTTATCTACACAACCACAGTTACCACAACTGGCTAATAAACGTCCTGTTCTTGCAATACCTGTTTGTACTTCATCTGCGATAAATAAGACATTATATTTTTTACACAATGCTTTGGCTTCTTTTAAATAGTTTTCGCTTGGCACGTAAACTCCAGCTTCACCTTGAATAGGTTCTACCATAAAACCAGCTACATTCTTATTTGAAGATAACACAGTTTCTAACGCTTCCAAATTGTCGTACTCTACTTTTATAAAACCATCGGTATAAGGACCAAAGTTTTTACGAGCTATAGGATCGTTGGAAAATGATATAATTGTTGTAGTTCTACCATGAAAATTATTGTTACAAACAACTATTTCTGCTTTATTTAAATCTATTCCTTTGACTTCATAAGCCCATTTTCTACAAAGTTTTAAAGCTGTTTCTACAGCTTCTGCTCCTGAGTTCATTGGGAGCATTTTATCGAACTTAAAAAACTCAGTTGCATATTTTTCGTACTTACCAAGCATATCGTTGTAAAACGCTCTTGAAGTTAAAGTTAGTCTTTGTGCTTGCTCAGTCATTGCATTCACAATTTTAGGGTGACAATGCCCTTGATTTAATGATGAATATGCAGATAAAAAGTCGTAATACTTTTTACCTTCAACATCCCAAACAAAAACACCTTCTCCTTTGCTCAGTACAACTGGTAATGGGTGATAATTTTGTGCGCCATACTTGTTTTCTAGTGCCATCGCCTCTTGCGATGAAATGTGGTCTAAAACAGCCATTTTTAATATCGTTTTTAAATTAAAAAAATAACCATTCCTTATCTACCTTTATCCTTTCGAAGAGTCGAAAATTCAGCGTGGGAAAGAAATCATCCCTAAGAATGTGCAAATTAATAATTAAATAGAGATTATAAAAGCCTCACATCTATTCTATTCAACAAATGCAATTATATTTGTAATCTAATTATTAAACATGCCAAGAAGAGAACGTAATAAGTTTGTAAAGCGTGGACAAATCCTTGAACTTTTAATCGAAGATTACGCCTATGGCGGAAAAGGGATTGCACGTATCAGAAACGAGCATGGTGAGTTTGTTGTATTTGTACCTAATACTTTACCTGGTCAATTGGTTAAGGCTCAAGTAAAAAAATCGAGTAAAACTTATGCAGAATGCAAGTTATTTGAAGTGTTGAAATACTCAGATGATGAAGTTGAAATGCCATACCAAACTATTCCTGGTGCACCGTACATAAAATTACCAATAGAGAAACAACACCAATATAAAAAACAAAGCACACTTGAGCTTTTTAAACGAATCGGGAAAGTCATTAATATTGAAGACAAGTTTGATGAATTTGTAACTTCACCAAATACATTTCATTATAGAAATAAAATGGAATATGGTTTCTCTGCTATCGGTTATAATCATGAATTGAAAACTGATGTAGATGAATTTACTTTGGGTTTCAAAAAACGAGGTACTTGGTGGTGTGGTGATAACCTTAATGATGATTCTGGCCTATTTGATGCAGAATTTGAAAGCCAATTAAAAGATATACGAGCTTATTGTGAGGCTACTAATCTAGCACCATGGCATGCCCCTCAAAAAGTTGGATTTTTTAGATATTTTGTAGTACGCAAGTCCTATAAAACAAAAAAACTTTTATTCAATTTGGTAACAACATCCTATGACTTACCAAAATTTGACTTAGATAAGTTTGCAGAATTTTTAGTGAGTCTTTTTGGAAATAGAATAGCTGGTTTGTTGCATACTGTTAATGATGAAATTGGTGATAGAACCATTGCCACTTCAGGAAGTATTAGTTTAGTCTATGGTAAGAATAAAATAATTGAAGAATTATTAAATCTAGATTTTGAGATTAGCATGAAGAGCTTTTTTCAGACCAATCCAAAATCTGCAGAAAAACTATATACAAAGGTTATCGATTACGCACTAGAAAATAAAGAAGCTATCGATAATACTGTGGTTATGGATTTATTTTGTGGAACCGGAACTATTGGGCAAATACTAGCGTCAAGAAGTGAGAATACTAAGATAGTTGGTGTAGATATTGTAGCTTCAGCCATAGAAGATGCGAAAGAAAACGCCAAACGCAATGGTATTGAAGGCCTTAAGTTCTATGCTGCAGATGTTGGTAAATTTTTAAATGAACACCCAGAATACACTAACAAAATAAGAACAATTATTTTGGATCCGGCACGTGCTGGTATTGCACCAAAAACTCTGAAAAAAATAATAAACCTTAATGCAGAACGTTTGGTTTATGTATCTTGTAATCCTGCGACTCAAGCAAGAGATACAGAGCAATTAATGCAAGCAGGATATACTATAAAAAAGTTTAGTTTAGTAGACCAGTTTCCGCATACAGCTCATATCGAAACCGTCGTTTTATTTAAAAAAGCCTAATGAGATTTAATACATTTTCAATTCTATTTTTAGCCTTATTTATTCTAGGTTGTGAGCGTGATGATATTTGTGCTGATGGTACACCAACAACACCACAACTACTCATCGATTTTTTTGATGCAACTGATACGGAGACTGTAAAAAGTGTGACTCGCTTATCCGTTTATGCCGAGATTTTAGTAACTGATGATACTGGTGTTATAACTTTACCAGAATCAACTTCTGATGCTACACTCCTATTCAATGAAAACTCTAGCTCTATTTCACTTCCACTTATTATTGGCAATGAAGGTGAAGAAACTATCACAAGATATTTCCTTGAAAAAGACACGAACCTAAGATTAGATGGTGACATAACAACTGACTCTAACATCGATATATTAGAAATTAAATACACACCAAATTTTATATACGTTTCTAGAGCTTGTGGTTTTAAAAGTATTTTTACAGAATTGACAGCTATAGATAATGCTGGAGATGATGCTATTAAATGGATAGAAAGCATAACCTTTTCAAATACTACCGAAATCTCAATAACCGTTGAAAACGAAGACGCAACACATGTACAGATATTTCATTAAAAGTTTAATTATTTTATTGGCATGTTCATCGATAGTATTTGCGCAAGATGAAACGCAAGAAACTGCCACAGATACTATTATCTACAAACAAAAGTATGGGCTTAGACTTGGTGTCGATATTTCGAAATTGGCACGTTCATTTTTTGATGATGACTACCAAGGTTTTGAGGTAAATGCAGACTACAGACTTACGCAAAGGCTATACATTTCAGGAGAGCTAGGAAATGAAGAGCGTACCTTAACTAACGATGTATTTAATTCCACTTCTAAAGGAAGCTACTTCAAAGCTGGTATCGATTATAATTTATATAGTAATTGGCTAGATATGGAAAACATGATTTATTCAGGTTTTAGAGCTGGTGTTAGTAGTTTTAGCCAAACTTTAAATAGCGGTACCATTTACGATATAAATAACCAATATTTCGGGAATCAACAACCAATAACATCTCCACAAGAATTTGATGGTCTTTCTGCTATTTGGGGCGAACTTATTCTTGGTATAAAAGCAGAAGTTTTAAATAATCTCTTTATGGGATTGAATCTTCAATTGAAGTTTTTAGTCACTGAAAATAGCCCTAGTAATTTTGAAAACCTATATATCCCAGGATTTAATCGTACTTATGACAGTGGTGGTATCGGCGCAGGTTTTGGATATAATATTTCTTATTTAATTCCGATTTATAAAAAGGCGAAACCCATTAAAAAAGAAGAGGAGCTGGAAATCGAAGAAGAAAACTAACCAAAAATCTTTACTAGTAACTCTTTAAGTAAATCGTCTTGTGATATCGCATTTGCTCCTACACCTTTCCCTTTTACATCAAAATCCCTAAGTAAACTGATCGCTTTACTCACATTTTTCATTGGAAAATTTCTGGCAGCACTCGAATACTCGTTGACAAAATAAGGATTGATTTTTAATGCTGAAGCCACACTTCTAGGTGACTTATCATTTAAACCATGGTATTGCATTAATTGAGAGAAGAAATTAAACAGTAATGAAACGGTTACAACCATTGGATTGTCTTTTGGGTTGTCACCAAAATACTTCACAATTTTAAATGCCTTAGTCATGTTTCTCTCGCCAACAGCTTTTCGTAACTCAAAATTGTTGTAGTCTTTACTTATGCCGATGTTCTCTTCAATAGCCTCAGGTGTAATTTGAGAGCCTTCAGGTAAAACAATTTTAAGTTTATTAAGCTCATTCTCAATTTTAGATAAATCTGTTCCAAGAAACTCAACTAACATTTGCGAGGCTTTTGGTGTAATCTGGTAACCTTGTCCTGAAAGCACTCTACGAATCCAATCTGGAACTTGGTTATCGTAAAGTTTCTTACTCTCAAAAACAGCATTGACTTTTTGTAATGCCTTAAACAAACCCTTTCGTTTATCAATTTTTTTGTATTTATAATTGACCACCAAAACTGTAGTTGGTTGAGGATTATTAACATAGTCCACCAACTTCTCTATTGTTCGGCTTAAATCTTGCGCTTCTTTTACAATAACCACTTGACGTTCCGCCATCATTGGATAGCGCTTAGCATTACTGACGATATCATCAATCGAAATATCACGACCATAAAGCACCATTTGGTTAAAACCCTTTTCTGCTTCATCTAAAATATTATTTTCAATATAATCCGAAATCTTATCAATATAATAGGCTTCTTCCCCCATTAAAAAATAGATAGGTTTTATATCTCCTTTTTGTATACTAGTGACTATTTGTTTTGCTTCTTCCAAAAAATAACTGATTCAGCTAATACTTCTCACTAAAATTTTCTGAGAAAATCTCTCGAAGTGAAGTTAAAATTTTAATTTTGTGTGGTGCAAGACCTTAATTTTCCAAAGTTCGATTACCGATTCAAAAGTACAGAAAATAAAGTTTCTATTTTTGATATCATTCGCAAAAAATTTGTGATTTTACAACCTGAAGAATGGGTGCGTCAACACTGTGTACATTATTTAATAACGCAGAGAAATTATCCAAAATCATTAATTAATGTAGAAAAAGAGCTTACTATAAATGGATTAAAAAAACGCTATGATATCGTTGTTTTTAATCCAGATGGGTCTATTTTTTTAATGGTAGAATGCAAAGCACCAAAGATTACTATTAATCAAGCTACATTTGACCAAATTGCGCGCTATAATTTAAAAATAAACGCTGTATACCTGATGGTAACCAATGGAATTAATCATTATTATTGCCAGATGGATTTTGAAAAAGAGCAATACACCTTTTTACAAGATATTCCGAGTTACAACAAATGACATTTACTACCAAAGATATCGCCGTTGTTATACTTAATTGGAATGGAAAAACACTTTTAGAGAGGTTTTTACCATCTGTTACTTCGTATTCAGACAAAGCGAGTGTCTATGTAGTTGATAATGCCTCTACTGATACTTCTGTTGATTTTTTAAAATCAAATTATCCTGGAGTAAGTATTATTCAGAATACTGAGAATGGAGGCTATGCCAAAGGCTATAATGAAGCTTTAAAACATATTAAAAAACCTCTACTCTGTCTTTTGAATAGTGATATAGAAGTAACTAAAAATTGGCTGGTTCCTATTGTAGAAACTTATAATTCAGCAAAAGATATTGCAATTATTCAGCCTAAAATTTTAGACCAAAAACAAAAATCACATTTTGAATATGCGGGTGCAGCAGGCGGTTTTATAGATAAGTATGGGTATCCATTTTGTCGTGGTCGTATTTTTGAAACCATAGAGGAAGATAATGGGCAATATAACGATGTTAAAGAAATTTTCTGGGCTTCAGGCGCATGCTTCTTCATAAAAAATGGTGTTTTTAAATCGCTTAACGGATTTGACGAAAGCTATTTTGCGCACATGGAAGAAATAGATTTAAGCTGGCGCGCATTTAATACTAGTCATAAAGTCATGTATGTTGGTCTATCAACAGTTTTTCATGTAGGTGGTGCAACGCTTAACAACACAAGCGCACGAAAAACATATCTAAATTTCCGAAATAGTCTTTTTACTTTAGTCAAAAACACTGATAAAAATGTATTAGGACGTGTCCTTACAAGAATGGTGTTAGATGGTTTAGCTGCAATTCGATTTTTGGCCCAACTTAAACCTTCACATTTTGTTGCTATTCTAAAAGCTCATGGTAGTTTTTATTTAGGGTTACCTCGATTATTGAAGAAAAGAAGTCAACTAAAACAATTATCCAATTATTATTATCAAAAATCTATAGTTTGGAATTACTTTATAAAAAAACAAATTAAGTTTTAACTGTTTATAATTCTGTTAAAAAAAATGTTAATCAGACTAGCATTAGCTTATCTTTTCTATAGCTTTGTAACGGTTTATAATAAAAACTTTAAATGATTATGAAGAAAACGATTTTACTTAGTATTTGTACGATGTTAGTATTAACTGCTTGTGTATCTAAAAAAGACTATTTAGCACTACAAGAAAAGCAAAAAGAGACTCAAGATTTATTAAACACAGCAACTGTAAAACTAAACGCTTGTTTATCTGACCAGGCTGCTGCAAATGCACGTTTGGAAGGTCTCAAAGAACAATTAGCCGATATGCGCCGCAGCAACGAAGCTTTGATAAAAAGCTCTCAAGATTTAACAGAATTAACAAGCAAAGGAGCTCAAAACCTTGAAAAATCACTTGAATCTTTGAAAGAACGTGATTTAAAAATTACACGTTTACAAGATGCTTTAACAAGAAAAGATAGTGTAACGCTTGCTATTGTTACAAGTCTAAAGAAAGAAGTTGGAATTAATGATCCAGACATAGAAGTTAATGTTGAAAAAGGTGTTGTTTTTATTTCAATAGCAGACAAATTATTATTTAAAAGCGGAAGCTATAACGTTACTGACAGAGCTAATGAGGTTTTAGGAAAAGTTGCTAAAGTAATCAATAGCAAACCTAACTTTGAAGCTATGGTTGAGTCACATACGGATAATGTATCTTACAGTAAGCCTCCATTATTAGACAACTGGGACTTAAGTGTTAAGCGTGCAACATCAGTTGTTAGAGTTTTAGAAAGTTTAGGAGTAAACTCACAACAACTTATTGCTGCTGGTCGAAGTTCTTACGTACCATTAGTAGAAAATGATACAGCTGAAAACAGAGCTAAAAATAGAAGAACTAGAATAGTTGTTTTACCAAAAATTGACCAATTCTACGAAATGATTGAAGAGGAAATGAAAAATCTTTCTGCAGGAAACTAATATCATTTCTAGCATATAATTAAAAACCCCGATGGTCATACATCGGGGTTTTTAATTATATAAAGTTATAAAACTCAAACAAAATTATTTTATAATATTGTTGTTTTAATGCTTATCAGTTTTTAATGACTTGAATAATTTCTGGTAATAGTGCCAAAGCTGAAAGAACAACAGCTGCTCCGTTACCTTTTTGTTTTGTTGCATTAATTTTTGCTGCTGTAGCAGGGTTTTGAGTGATGTCCTCTGAAGACTTAAGCTCTGGAAGTATTATCATTACAATTTTGTTATCGTAATCTTCTTCAAAACTATCATCTGCGTATTTGTAGGCGAGTTCAATGCCATCTTTAGCAAAAGCCTTAATACTCTCTTTTGGATATTCTATGGTATAAAGAATTTTCTTTAACTCAATTGGAGATGTCTTAGTCAGTGCAATGCCACTATAATTGTTATATGTAGCTATACTTACATAATCCTCTTCGCTAAGACGCTTTGAGAGTAACTTAAAAGTTTGCTTTAGGATAAACTTATCTTCATCAGAGAAGTTACCTTTATGAGTTTTTAGAAGAAATGTAATATTCTGAGGATTGCCATCTTCTTCAAAATTATCTACAATAAATGTAAATAGGTTTTCTAGAGTTACAGACTCTGTTTCTACTCTTTTTTCTTGACTGTTTAGTTGTACTATTGTAAATAGTAAAACAACACATTGGATTAGCTTTTTCATTGGTTTTGCATTTAAAAGTTTCGATAAAACTAAATGCAATACCATTCTTAAAAAACACAGAATGCGTGAAGTGTAACTTTTGGTGAGTAAACTACCCTAAAGCTAAATTGATGGTTTTCTGACGCTGTACTTTTCCATTAGAAGTCAAAACGAATTGGTCAATGCTATAAATCTTTTTAGGTATTTCGTATTTGTAAAGCAAATTAGATGCTTCTATCTTGGCAAGAAAATCTTTTGGTATAATATTAGGAGTTTCAATGATTAAAATCACCTTTTCTCCAAACTTATCATCAGGTTCAGAGCAGACTATTATACGTTTCTTAATTATAGTCAATAATCTTTGTTCGATTTGCTCTGGGAATAATTTTATGCCACCAGAATTGATAACGTTATCAAATCGACCAAGCCATTTAAATTCTTTATTAGATTTTAATTCTATAACATCATTGGTGACTAATGGTGCATCAATTAAATTAGGAGCATCAATAATCAAACAATTACGCTTGTCTTGACTAAAATTAATTGTTGGTAAGGCTTTAAAAAATTCTTCCCCTTTTTGAGTTAATGATTGTAATGGCTTTAATGCCACATGTGTGACTGTCTCTGTCATGCCATACGTTTCGTAGAATTTTGTAGGACAATTTTTTATACATTCCAAAAGAAAGGGGACAATTTTAGATCCACCAACAATAATCGTTTTTATGTTCTCTATTTTTTTAATGGAACCAGCTACTTGTATTGGTACCATAGCACAAAAATCGTAAGACTTATCTGTTTCAAACATCATTTTAGAATGTGGTATAACACAATCAATCTCCAAACCTAAAACAATCGCTCTAACGAGCATCATTTTACCAGCAATGTAATCACTCGATAAACAGTTTAAAGCTTTGTCACCTGATTTAAGATTAAAAAAATGACCTGTAGCAATAGCAGAATTTACCATTGCACTTTTTTGTAGTTTAATACGTTTAGGATTACCTGTAGACCCAGAAGTCTCTGCAATAATATAGTCTTCTTTATTAAGCCAGTCAATTAAAAATTGACCTGTTTTCTTTTCAAAATCGTGTCCTTGTTTTATTAAATCTAAAGCTTTAGTTCTGAGTTGTTTAGTATTATATGAAATACCGTCATACTTGAATTTTCTATGA
>Ga0228614_1001323_pt1 | contig 10705 bp, 20 predicted proteins | sample 15DmetaG_FD_190531 | JGI IMG/M metagenome (GOLD analysis project Ga0228614, IMG submission 190531) | Seawater microbial communities from Monterey Bay, California, United States - 15D | ecosystem: Environmental > Aquatic > Marine > Coastal | place: USA: California | collected 2016-10-13
CTACAAACACAAAACTAATAACTCGTTAATGATAGTGTGTGAAGAAGGGTTGCTGATTTTTAAAATTTTCTACAAAGGAGAGACAAGTGAAATTGAAAGCGTATTAATGTCTATAGCTGAAATGGAAGAAGGCGAAGGAAAAACTATTGTCAATTACTTGGATATAACTCAAATACATGAAGACTAAAAGAGATGAAATGGTTATAGAAATAGCCAATGAAGTAAGAAAGTTTGTGTTTGACAAATGTGAAGAGTATAACAAGAATGTTCCAAAAGATGAATCAGTAGGAATGGCTGCAATATTAGCTAGAGCTGAAAATGATCATGCGGAAGCAAAAAGAGCTTATTACTCCGGAATTAGAAGAGCAAAACGTTAAAATTAAAAACTATGAAAAAAAGAATGACTTATAGAGCTACAATAATATTGTTGCTAACTACTTGTTTTACAATTGCAGTTAGTTCTGCTTTTGTAAGTAATCAAACATTAGAGAACAACTTAAGACTATTGTCAATGTTAATTTGGCTTATAGGCTGTTCTTTTATGGCGTTAACAGAACATATATGGAAAAGATAAAATCACTAACAATCAAAATTCTTATTGGATATTTAGGGCTAGTATTAATGTTGTCATTTTCAGCAATAGTTCTTAATTTACTATGCACCCAAAACGCATTTGAAACATCAGAAATAATTAATATGTTCTGGCTTGATGGATTTTATTTTGGATGTATAAAAGCAATAAATATTCACGCAATAGTGATACTGTTTTGTTTGGCAATAATAGCTCAAGCAAAAGCCTAATACCTAATCTACAAACTACCATATCGTCTAGAGGCTAAGACACTAAGTACAACGGTACTAGAAACGCAAGTTCAAATCCTGCTATGGTAGCAATTAATTATTGAAAACTAAAAGAAGATGGCAGACAAAACTATACACGGAACTGAAGATGAAATGATAAGCCTAATAAAAAGAATTGATCCTGAAAAATTTGATTTTTATCATAAAGATGAAGATGACTGGGAAGAAGAATACATAAGATCAGGTGGTTATAATTGTATTTTGCTTCAAGTTCAAGAAAAAGATATTTGCTTTACAAATAGAGATTCTCATGAACGGGACTTGACATTTAAAAACAATAAAACAGAAATAGAAGAGTTGTTTGAGTTAAGGAAAACATTAAAATACTTTAGAGAAAAGATAAAAATATAAAGAAACGTAAGATATACAACACTTGAGAGTGATTAAAGTCAGTATAAGCCATCATTACAAATGGTCTGACACATAAACCTCTGATCCATGTAAAGATCATACCACTAATGCGGACTAGGATGTATTAGAAGTGTTATATATCTAAAGAAATTAAATGGGAAAGACTATTTTACTTATTGGAATACGCGTGAGTATGTTAGTACAAGAAGCTTGAGCAAGAAGTAAGGTATTCATACCTGAAAGGAATCAATATAGTGCATGGACCCTCTGAGAGGACGACAAACAGTATTTACTCAAGTACCATTTAAACAAACAAAAGGGAAAAGAAAACGTGATAACAATGGCCATGGGCCATGCAACACTAACTTCTAAGTACCTTTTTTAAACTAAAAAAAATTAATTAATCTATAAAACTAAAAAAATGAGTGTAAACAGAAAAAACAACTGGGGAATTATTGGAAACATTACAGGAAGATTTGTAAAAAACAAGAAAGGAGAACAAGAGTTCATGCCTTCTTTTGCAAACCCAAATGCAACAATCAAACAGTTAATGCAGTCTAGAAAAGATAAATCTAGGATTGAAATTATGGAAAGTGAAGGTTTAGTGCCACCGGCATTAGTAAAAGACCAATCTTCATTTAAGAAGTCAAGAAAAGAAAAGTCAGCATTAAAAGCTTTAAAGAATGCTCATAGAAGATATATTAGAGGAGCAGGATTTAATCCAAACAGAAGATTGAATGTAAGTGACCCTATGGTAATTAAAATGCGTTAAAACAGCTCTATGATGGATAAAAGTTATAATGAAACACTTGATAAAATCTTTGATGATTTCTTAGTAAAATTAGCAAACAATTCAGACGTTAGCTTAAATGCTTTTATTTATGTTGCAAACTCAATAAAAAAGTTTGTGCCAAAAGTTCAAGAGCAAATGAAAAACGCAAATCCTTATGTATGCAAGGCAATGATAGAGGCTTCTAAAGTTAGTCTGAGCCGTTATGATACTATAGCAAAGTTTTTAACTGACAAAGAAGTATAGGTGATGGTAACTACCTTTTAAGTGTGGCCAAATAGGTTAATAGTAAGGAGAGGGTGGTTCCTCTCCTTTATTATTACAAAAACAATTTAATATGAGAAAAGTAATATACGGATGCGACAATGAAGGAAATCATCAAGCACCAATATCAGAATGTATTAATACGGAAGACAAAACGTTTTCCTCATTAAAAGAAGCAGAATCATTTATCGTTGAATGTACTGTTGTTCATAATTTAGATGAAGTATTAGATCCAGTTCCTTTGGAGCTTATGCCTGATATTAATTTAGATTTAATTGAATTATAATAGAATTAACAATTCAACAAAGCTAGGTGTGTTAGAAATGTCAAATGAGTATCACTAGCAGTTGTATGTAAAATCTATTTTTTATTAACTATTAAAACAAAAACAATTATGTTTATTAAAGAACAATCAGTTGTTGGTAACTCTGAAGCTCAAGAGATTTATGGGGATAAATTTGGTCAATATGCCACTATGGTAATTGAGGAAATTGGTTCTGGTCAGAATGAAGGCATGTTACATGTCATCACTGAAAAGCATGAATATCTTGAAGATGGAGTTATTGGCGAAATGGGATGGGTAGATGCAAGCCTTATGGTAAGCGCAGACCAGGTTGCAATCTTTGGAGATTCTATTACGGAAGCTGTAAAAGTTGTAGCACCAACAAATCCAGTTGGCGTTATTGAGTTTGCAACAGTAAGTGCAAGCACTAGAAGAAGAAGAAGAAGATAGTATACAAGTGTATATTAACAAATTAAAAGGAAAATTTATTTATTAACAACCATTAAAACATAAAAACATGGCTGGAAAAACAGGAACATTATTAGCAATTGCAAAAAAAGAAATTGGAAAAAAAGACGAAGAAAAAGCTCTTGAGTTATTAACTGAAGCAGTAGAGTCTAATGAAAATGCTTTAGGGCAAGAGTTGTTTAGTGCTAAAAGAGCTGCAAAAGCTGCTGAAAAAGTTGTAAACGCATTAAGAGGTGATGTTACCGCTACTGGTAATCAAATTGTTAATGCAAAAAACGATGCTGAAGATTTAGCTGCTTACGTTGAAGATTTAGAAGCAGTTATTGCTGAAAGATTTTAAGATTACTTAATATCAAACCAAAACATCCCTGACTATTTGTTGGGGATGTTTATTAAAACAAGACTATGGCTGTAAAAATTGATAAAGAACAAAGAGTTGTTGACCTTGTTAAGAAAGTAGTTGCATATGTTGATAAGGAAGAGAAGATTATAGGCGTGTACAGCACTCCTCAAGATATGATGATGTCAAACTCTCATAAAGACGTTAAAGAGCTTATTAAAAAGTACAACTACAAAATTCAAATGGTAATAAAATAACAATTAAAATATGAATATAAACTTAGATATGAGACTGCTAAAGTCTGTAAATTTAACACCTAACCAGTTCTCTTATTTATACTATATACATAAGGAAACTGATTTTCCATTTAATGTTGCAGAGTCTTTTAAAACTGATTTAGAAGCAAAAGGCTGGTGTAAAAACCTGCCAACAGGATTGACGTTAAGACAACAATTTCTGGATTTAATAGGTACTGATGAGAAAACTCAGAAAGTTGAAGACTGGATACAGGAATGGCGAGAGCTATGGCCTAAAGGTGTTAAAACTATGGGTAGGCTAGTAAGAGGTGATAAGCAAGGTTGTTTGAAGAAGATGAAAATCTTTGTAAAGCAATATCCTGAATTTAGCAAAGACCAAATATTTGATTTAACAAGGTCATATGTTTATGAAAGGCAAATGAAAGGTTATGAAGCTATGACTTGTGCTGATTACTTTATTAATAAAAATGGACTATCAAACTTAGCTTCAATGCTTGAGGATGCTGATGGTCAAGTTAGTAACCTTAAAAGAAATGAAGATGGAGGAGGATTTAATCACAAAGAAATATAGAGACAAAGAAGGTCGCTTAAAACTTGGAACTTTAGTACATATTAGAAACCCATCCACTGATAATTCAGGGTTTAAATGCATTATAAGGGATTATGCAGGAACACATTTTGGAAAGCCTCTATACCTGGTGTCTGGAAGAATAAACAAATGGACAGAGAAATACATGACTGTTCTTGGTAATGAGCAGGAAGTAAAAATCAAAAACATTAAAATATGACAGAAGAAAACGTGGAAGAGGAAAAAATAAGTTTCTTTGATAATGCTATGTCATCTATAGAGCGTGGTAGAGAAGGTCTTAATCAAGGCATTCCTATACCTTTTAACAGGCTAAGACAATACTTGCCAAACATTCAGCAAAAAACTTACTATTTAGTAGGTGCTGGTACTAAAGTAGGTAAAACTTCTTTAGCTGATGATATCTTCTTTTACGGGGCTTATGATCATGTTGTAGCAAATCCTTCTGATATAGTTCTTGACATAGATTATTTTTCCTTTGAGATTGATAGTGAAACTAAAATACTTAAAGGTATAAATAGGAAATTATGGCATGATTACGGGTTAATCGTTGATGCAAGTACTATACTATCTAGGGGTGAGCATAAGTGTCCTCAAGAAATATATGACTTAGCAAAAAGCTATAGAGGTTACTTTGAGAACATGGAAGATATGGTTACTGTTCATGATATGCCTGAGAATCCAACAGGCATAAATAAATACCTGATTAACAAAGCAAAGCAACATGGTCAAATCATTGAAAAAAACATCCAAAAAGATCCTACAAAAGATCCTATAATGAGATTTGACAAGTACATTCCTAATAACCCAAATAGATACTGGATTATCATGATTGACCATATTGCTTTAATGCTTGAGGAAAGAGGTTATAATACTAAACAGAATATTGACAAGATGAGTCAGTATTTAGTGCAGCTAAGGAACAATTTCAAAGCAATACCTGTAGTGATACAGCAATTAGCTTTTGATAGTGAAAGTGACCAAAGACATCAAGCAGGAAGGCTTACACCAACGTTAAAAGATTTTGGTGACTCAAAGTATACAACAAGGGACGCAAACGTTATAATGACGTTATTTAGCCCTGCCAGGTATAATATTGAGAGGTTTCAGAACTATAACATTAATAGCCTTAGTAATACTTACAGAAATTTAGAGATACTGGAGAAACATTAACGGAAATTTAGTATATTTGTATTATGAAAAAAATAATAGGAATATATTGTATAGTAAACAGAACTAACAATAAGAGATACGTAGGAAGTTCAATAGATGTTAAAAATAGATTTCGCCAGCATAGGCATTGTCTAAAAAATAACAAACATTGCAACAAACATTTGCAAGCTTCATGGAATAAATATGGAGAAAGTAATTTTAGCTTTAGGATCCATTCAGTACTTGAAAATTCAGACAATATAATTGAAGATGAAAACTACTGGATAAACCATTATGACTGTATTAACAATGGATATAATCAAAGATTAGATGCCCATACAAATATAGGCGTAAAAAGAAGCGATAAATTTAAAGAAGATTGCCGGAAAAGAATGCTTGGTCACAAGCAAAGCTCTGAGCAAATAGCAAAACGCGTAGAAACTATGAGGCTTAAAAAGGAATCTGGAGAATACTCCCATGGAGGTTGGAAACTCACAGATGAACAATTAAGGATGCGAAAAGAAAAAGGAAGAACTAAAATTTATCAGTATACATTAGAAGATGAGTTAGTAAGAGTTTACTCTGCTATAAATAAAGCTTGTAATAATACTGAATTTAAAAGTTCTGGAATTTCAAATTGCGCAAGAGGTCATAGAAAAACTTATAAAGGTTTTAAATGGACGTACACTCCCATTGAAGAGTAATTTTCAATAGCAAATGCCGTGAACTCAAGGAAACCCCAGAAATGGGCAACCCTGAGCCAAGCCTGTTAGGGATAACAGGAAGGTGCAACGACTAATACATGGAGCCTAGAACAGGCGGTAAAGTAACACGAGTGCGGCACATCCTCAGTCCGGGGATGATGAGATAGTCTGAGCTGTATATATAATTTACAAGTAAAATACAGAAGTAAGGGATAAAGAGCCTTTACGATAACAAAACTGAACAGAGATGGTGAGCCTAATGTAAATGTTGGTTTAAATTTTATTGGCGAATGTGGTACTTTTAGGGAATTGCCTAAAGCTGCAGAAATGGGTGAAGCTCATTACAATTATGCTTTCAACAAACTAAACAACAAAAGTAAGTACATTAAAAATGAAGCAGGTTTATGGATTAATAGGCCAATAGAAGAGTAACAATCAGAAACATTAAAATTTAAAACAATATGGCAGAAGAAACAAAATCAATAGTATTGCCAACTACAAAAACGGCAAGTACAAGAAGAGACCCAAGACAGCTTATATTATATTCAGCACCTAAAGCAGGTAAAACAACGTTAATCAGCAAGTTAGATAATTGCTTGATAATTGACCTTGAAGATGGTTCTGAATTTGTAGATGCAATGGTCTTAAAGGCTAGCAACCTTGAAGAGCTTAGAGCTATAGGTAAAGCAGTATATGAAGGCGGAAGACCTTATGATTTTATAGCAATTGATACTATATCTAAATTAGAAGATATGGTAAATCCAAGAGCTATAGAAATGTACAAAGCAACTCCTATGGGTGGAGCTTTTGCAGGCTCAAGTATTCTAGAACTAGCTAGAGGTGCTGGTTATTACTGGCTAAGGCTTGCTTTTAAGGAGTGGGTACAAAAGCTTGGTCAACTTACAGATAATTTAATACTAATAGGACACCTAAAAGACACATTTGTTGATAAACAAGGAAAAGAGGTTAGTGCTAAAGAATTAGATTTAACTGGTAAGATTAAGACGATAACATGTGCTGACGCTGACGCTATTGCATACCTTCACAGAGGTCCAAATAGCGAATTGCTAATGAACTTTAAAAGTACTGAGCAACTAAATTGCGGAAGTAGATGTCCTCACCTTAGAGGTCAAGAAATTAAAATTGCGGATTATGACGAAGAGCAAAATGATATTATAGCTGATTGGAGCTTGGTATATCCGGATATTTACAGTAAAAAATAAAAACAACAAGAAATGGCAGAAAAGAAAAGAATTGTCGTAAGTGACATTAAAAATTATTTAAGCAACGGAGTAACTCGTAAAACATGCTCTAAAGGATACACTGAAGAAAAAAGCTCAATACAAGAGATTTATGGATTAACTAAGACAGAGGTTGATGAGCTGTTTCAATATTCAAAGTTAAAAGGCCTTAAAACTAAGTTCCCAAAAGAATCTAGCTTTGAGATTATTGATGATGAAGAAGATAGTTTAGTTGCTGAAAATACGGAAACTGTAGTGAGTACAGTACCACAAGTGGAGCCACCAATGGCAGTACAAGTGCCGGTACAAGGAACGGTACAAGATGAAATATACCAAGAAGAGCCTGAGAGTCAGGATATGAGTGCTGAATCAGAAAACAGCTTAGAAATTTCTGAAGATTTATTTTAAAAACAATTTATTAATTAACAAAAACAAAAGATTATGGGATACGGTGACGTAACAAGTGAAGATGGAAGAGAAATTCAAGAAAATGGAACAATGCCAACCTTAACAGGTGAGCAAGTAAAAGGTAATGAGATCGTAGGTCTTGAGTTTCCAGAATTTCAAGGAGTAGTAAGTCGTGATGCTGCTATTTTGACGTTTAAACAAGCTAATGGAGCTTATTTTAAGCATAGGATTAACGGTATGGATGCTCCATGGGCAATAGACCAAACTAAGAGAGAAATGATGCACATTTGCTCTAAGATTGTTCCTAGAGAAGAGTATCAGGCTGCGATTGCAGGTTCTGCAGGATTTGTAGATTTTATTAATAGGGTTAAGAACTCTGTAATTCCAAAAGCAGCAGGGAAGAAGTTTACGTTGAAAATTGTTTATAAGCTTAGTAAAGATAAAACAAAAGCTTATATCAACTTTCCAAATTTTCCAAACTTTATTGAATTAGATGGTACTGAGCCTACAACGCTTAGCACTAATCCTAAGTATGACATTTATGAAATGCCATCATTAGGTACGCCTGAGACAACAGGAGCTCCAATGCCAGGAGCTGAAGTGTCTGATGCGCCATTTTAATTAATCAAGAGGGGCTTTAGCTAGTCCCTCTTTTAAACCACTTTTATGTACGGAGCAAAAGACTTAAATATTGATAATCTCAAGGAGCTTGTTAATGATGATGATATCTTTAGGTATTACATAAACGAACCTTGGAAAGTAGGTGTTAAATTCCGTAGTGAACTAAGAACTAGTAATGGCAAATCTTGTTACATATTTCCTTATCAAGGAAAGTTATTGTACAAAGATTATAAAACAGGAAAGACTTACAACTCCTTTATGTATGTAATGGAAAAGTTTAGCTTAACCTTGCCAGAAGCTTTAGCGGTAATAAACAATGATTTTCAGCTTGGTCTTTATACAAGAATTAATAGAGTAGGATTATTTAGAGCTAAAGGTACTGGAACTAGGAATCCTGATTTTGACATTAATAAAGTCAGTAAGAAATCTGCTGCCGTTATAGAAGTAAACGTGCGTAAATGGAACGGAAATGTTGATAAGCAATATTGGGGACAGTATGATTTTACTGTTGCTGACCTTACGTGGGGTCAGATATACCCTTTAAATTATTTTACATTAAACGGTTCTCTTTACTCCGGTGGTAGAAGTTGTTACGGTTATTACCATGGACAAGCTAAAGACGGCAGGCATGCTTGGAAAATACTAAAGCCTCATGCTGATAAAAGCAGAAAGTGGCTCAGTAATGTTCCTCAAGACATGATGCAAGGATATAGTCAGTTGCCTGAAAGCGGAAGTCTGTTAGTAATAACCAAAGCACTAAAGGACATAATAGTTCTACACAAGCTAGGAATAGCTTCAGTGGCCCCACAAGGGGAGAATAATAACATAAGCGAAGAACAGATGACGGAGTATAGGTCAAGGTTTAAACAAATTGTAGTATTTTATGATAACGATGAAGCTGGCCGCAAAGGTGCAGAAAAAGTAGCAGTTATGCATGCAATACCAAAAGTGTTTATACCAGAAAGTACAGGAGAAAAAGACCCTTCTGACTTTGTGTTTACCTATGATTATTCTAAGTTCGTTGATGTGCTAAAAGGTATAGGGATATGGAAAGAGAATGGAGAGTGGAAATACCTAATTGGCAAAACTATTATCTGAGATCAAAAGCCATAAGACCCAAGTATTATAAAGTTGAAAAATTACCTAAGACCAGATTAGCTAAATGGAAAGCTGCTGGTAGTAAGTTGATTGGAGGCTACCCTGTAGATGAGAATCTAGAGCGCTTTATATCTAATCCGCGTAAGGCTGGAGAAGAGAATAGGTGGATACTTAATGGGCAGGAATTTTATAATCAAAAGCTAGATTGGCGTTTAAGGAAGAATATTGCGCTATGGTATCACGAATATTTTAGTGATTTTATCAAAGCGCAGCTAAGACCTATAGCTTTTGGAGAAAATGATTATCTTTCTGTTAGTTGCGACATATATGAAATAAAAAGAGACAAAATTCCTGACGCAAGTAATATGTGGCCATTGGAAAAGTTCTTTGAGGACGCACTACAAGAATGTAACATTATACCAGATGATAATCCTGATTATGTACGTGAAAGCGGCAGAAAAAGATATCATTGGGTAGAAAATCCAGAAGACAGGAAACTAGTATTCACCTTGAAGTTTTTATAGCAAAACAAAAGATATGAATTATAGTACAAAACTGTCAAATAAAATTAGGAATGAAATAAAAATAGACCCAACAGCATACACGCCTAACCAGGTTAGAGTTAAGATTGAAGATAATCTTGACGTTGCGGATGCGGTGTTTAAAAACAGCCAAGAAAAGGTTGATGTAATTGGAGTAAGTAATGACTTAGGAATAAGTTACCAAGGTGTAAACAAAGCTCAGGATTTATATTCTGAGTTTATGGAAGTTTACACTGAATACTTAGACGCTCAGTAAAGAGTTAAAATCAGCAATTTAAACAATTTAATTAATAATAAAACAAAAACAAAAAATTATGAGAACAGTAACAGTAACATCTACACAAGCAACACCTTCAAGAATTTCATTTGATTCTAATGCAAGTACTTGGGGAGCTTTAAAAAGTGAAATTAGTGCACAAGGAATGAGTCCTGATGGAATGAAGGCAGTTTTAAGAACTACTAAAGCTACTTTAGAAATGGATGATGCAGTATTGCCAGAAGGAGATGTAACAATTTTTCTCACTCCGGGAAAAGTGAAAAGTGGTTCATAACCAGGTAGTTACAAGATAATACCACACAGGAGGGGGCTTATGCTCTCTCCTTTTTTTTACCTTTTAAATAAAAAATTATGGCAGAAAAATCAATAAAAGAACTAGAGTTAGAATATCAGCAAGAAGTTGATAATTATTTTGAAGCTCTTAGATTAAACATAGAGGTAAGTCCTGAAGGTGAAGTAACA
>Ga0228614_1001329_pt1 | contig 10662 bp, 9 predicted proteins | sample 15DmetaG_FD_190531 | JGI IMG/M metagenome (GOLD analysis project Ga0228614, IMG submission 190531) | Seawater microbial communities from Monterey Bay, California, United States - 15D | ecosystem: Environmental > Aquatic > Marine > Coastal | place: USA: California | collected 2016-10-13
CACCATACTTATTGCTTTGGTGGTATCTGAAGAGGAGTCTTACGGCATATTCAACCTGCAAGGTCTTTTGGTAATGGGGTTATATTTACTGGGTTTTGCTGCAGCAATTCTTTCTGCATGGGTCATGAAAATTATTATCAAATCCAAAGGTAAAAGCACCTTTACTTTAGAGATGCCCATTTATAGAGCCCCAAGATGGAAAAATGTTGGGTTTGAAATTTTTAGCAAAGTAAAAATATTTTTATTTGATGCTGGTAAAGTCATTATTGCCATTTCAATTGTTCTTTGGGTTTTAAGCTCCTATGCACCTGGCAATAGATTTGAAGTTATTAGTGAAAAATATTCAAGCGCTCCTGATTCCGAAAAAGCAGCATTAATTGCATCCGAACAATTGGAAGCTTCTTATGCGGGTATTATTGGAAAGACCATTGAGCCAGCGATAAAACCTTTGGGATTCGACTGGAAAATTGGCATTTCTTTGGTCACCTCTTTTGCTGCAAGAGAAGTTTTTGTAGGAACAATGGCCACACTGTATAGTGTTGGAGATGCTGATAACACCTTATCGATTAGAGAAAAAATGATGGCTGCAAAAAATAGAGAAACAGGCGAAAAATTATATACCACAGCCACTACATTTTCGCTACTTATTTTTTATGTTTTTGCCATGCAATGTATGGCAACTTTGGCAGTGGTTTATAGAGAAACCAACTCTATAAAATGGCCAATTATACAAATTATCTACATGGGAGCCTTGGCCTATTGCTCTAGCCTTTTGGTATATACAATTTTTTCTTAGTGCAAATCGATTTTCAAATACTACAAAGTTACGTCCCTCAAGAAAGTATCCCAATACTTGAAAATTGGTTCAATCAAAAACCTTTTCTATTAAGAATCCCGAAAAAAAGAGTAAGCAAATTTGGCGATTTTAGAGCTTCACTAAAAAATGAACCTCACAGAATTAGTGTAAATTCAGACCTGAACAAATATGCTTTTTTAATCACACTAACCCACGAATTTGCTCATCTTTTAGTTTGGAACAGGCATCAAAACAAGGTTAAAGCGCACGGAATAGAATGGAAAACAGAATTTGCGACTTTAATGAAGGTACTCCTTAATAAAGGAGTGTTTCCTGAGGGATTAAAAAATGTACTTATAAAACACTTAAATAATCCACCAGCATCTTCAGGTAGAGATACCAACTTAGTGAAAGAATTGAGAAAGTATGATGCCCCAAAAAGTACCATTCAGCTTATTGACATCCCCGAGGGAAGTGCCTTTAGCATTAATAACAAACGTTTTTTTATTAAAGGAAATAAAAGACGAACGCGTTTTTTATGCAGAGAAATTTCATCAAAAAAAGACTACTTAATACACGGGGTAGCAGAAGTATTATTGATCGACAATTAATTCTCTTTATCCTTTTTATCTTATCAACTTTTTGATTTGGCTGTTAATAACTAATCTTGAATTTAAGGTTCACTTTAAATCGTGATTTACATAACTTCGTGCAAGTAAAATTATAGTATTATGAACACATCATTATTAGACCCAATTGTTAATCAGAAAGTATCTGAAATGGCTGAAAAATTAGTCGGTTCAGAAATAATTAAATTGGCTGGAGAGGTAAAAGAAAAAATTAAACAAGGAGAAAAAATTTACAACTTAACCATTGGAGATTTCAATCCTAAAATTTTCCCTATTCCAACAGAGTTAAAACAAGAGATTGTAAATGCCTATCAAAATGATGAAACCAATTACCCTGCGGCCAATGGGGTCTCAGAGTTGAGACAGTCCGTTTCTAGATACCTGCATACCCGTGCTGGTTTGGAATATGATGCCGATCAAATTTTGATTTCTGGAGGGGCAAGACCATTAATTTATGCGACTTACCAAACAATTTTAGACCCAGAAGACACCGTTCTTTTTCCTGTTCCATCATGGAACAATAATCACTACTCGCACTTAACAAGAGCGAAACAAATTTTAATTGAAGCTACAGCAGAAAACAACTTTATGCCCACTGCTGCAGATTTAAAACCCCACATGAGCGAAGCAAATTTAATTGCCTTATGTTCGCCATTAAATCCAACAGGAACAGTTTTTACAGAAACTGGATTGGCGGAAATTTGTGATTTAGTATTGGAAGAAAACAAAAAAAGAGGGAGTTCGAAAAAACCTGTATACTTGATGTTTGACCAAATATACTGGCAATTAACTCACGGGGAAACGAGACATTTTGACCCTGTATCCATAAATCCTGATATGAAAAACTACACGATATATATCGATGGAATTTCTAAGGCTTTTGCTGCTACAGGAGTAAGAGTTGGTTGGGCTTTTGGCCCACAAAAATTAATGAACAAAATGAAAGCCATTTTAAGTCATGTTGGCGCATGGTCGCCAAAAGCTGAGCAGGTTGCTACGGCAAAATATTTAGATAAAGATGACGCTACAGACGAATACTTATTCAAAATAAAGAATGAGATTAGTATGCGTTTAAATGCTTTGCACGAAGGATTTACCACACTTAAAAATGAAGGTTTTAGTGTGGAATCTATCCCGCCACAAGCGGCAATGTACCTTACCGTTAAATTTGACTTAACAAAAAAAATAACCGCAGAAGGAAAAACATTAGAAAATACTCCTGATGTTACCCAGTACTTATTAGATGAAGCAGGGTTAGCAATTGTTCCTTTTTATGCTTTTGGCGCTTCAAGAAAATCTCAATGGTACAGACTTTCTGTTGGTACTGCAGTTTATGAAGAAATTGATGACTTATTTGAACGCCTGAAAGGAGCTTTAAACAAACTAAAGTAAAATGAACAAAAACAACTATTGCATTATAATGGCTGGTGGTGTTGGAAGTAGGTTTTGGCCTATGAGTAAAACCAATCACCCAAAACAGTTTATCGATATTTTAGGAACTGGAGAAACCTTAATTCAACAGACTTACAATAGATTTAAACTCCTTTGTCCAGAAGAAAACATTTATATCGTTACCAACGAAATTTATAAAGACCTTACCAAGGAGCAGCTCATAGGAATTAATGATGAGCAAATTATTTGTGAGCCTACAATGAGAAATACAGCTCCTTGTATTGCTTATGCCAATTATAAGATTGCTGCTAAAAATCCCAATGCCAATATTATTGTTGCTCCTTCGGACCATTTAATTCTGAAGGAAACAGCATTTATCCGTGTTATGGAAATGGCTTTAGACCATACTTCTAAAAATGATGATTTGGTTACCTTAGGAATTGCACCGAGCAGACCTGATACTGGATATGGATACATTCAATTTTCTGAAAATAATGACTCAGAAATAAAAGAGGTCCTAAAATTTACTGAAAAACCAGATTTAGCAACCGCGAAAAAGTTTATTGAAAGCGGTGATTTCTCTTGGAACTCTGGGATGTTTATTTGGAGCCTAAAAAGTATTCAAAAATCATTTGAGACCCTATTGCCAAAAATAGATGGTGTTTTTAAAGCAGGTTTAGGAAAATACAATGGCCCTGAGGAATATGATTTTATTCAAAAAGCCTATGCTACTTGCGAAAGTATTTCTATTGATTACGGAATTATGGAAGGCTCAAAAAATGTATTTGTTATCAGTGCAGACATTGGCTGGTCTGACCTAGGAACTTGGGGGTCTATATATACCCACCTGCCTTTAGACAAAGAGAAAAATGCCGTTGTTGGCAGCAATGTGATGCTCTATGATTCTTCTGACAACATTGTTAATGTTCCTCAAGAGAAGTTAGTTGTTCTACAAGGATTGAAAGATTATATTGTTGTAGAATCCGACAACACCTTATTGGTTTGCAAAAAAGAAGAGGAGCAAAAAATAAAGCAATTTGTTACCGACATTAAGGCTTCAAAAGATCAACGGTTTTATTAGGGTTTCTTATTCATGAGCACAGAACAAAATAAAGGCGACATGTCATTCTTAGACCACCTTGAGGTTTTAAGGTGGCACCTTGTGCGTTCTGCAATTGTTATTATGCTGCTAACAATTGTTGCTTTTGTTTTTAAAGGCTTTGTTTTTGACACGGTTATTTTAGCCCAAAAAAGTGCTGATTTTTGGACCTATCAATTGTTTTGCAAATTCTCTCATTTAATTGGAAATGGAGACGCTCTTTGCATGGAAGACATGCATTTTAGTCTTATTAACATTACCATGAGTGGGCAGTTTTCTTTGCACATCATGGTTTCCTTGGTTGCTGGAATAATATTGGCCTTTCCTTATATTTTATTTGAAATTTGGAGGTTTATTACTCCTGCACTAGAGCAAAAAGAAAAGAGAAACGCTTTAGGCTTAGTTTTCTCAGGCTCCTTCCTTTTTATTTTAGGAATTTTGTTTGGCTACTATTTTGTATCCCCACTTTCGGTTCAGTTTTTAGGAAACTATACCGTAAGTAGCCAGGTTCAAAACCAAATTACATTGGGTTCATTTATATCTACTGTTACTACTGTTACCCTAGTATGTGGCTTGGTATTTCAATTGCCATTAATTGTCTATTTCTTATCTAAATTAGGATTACTTAGTCCAGAGTTTATGCGAAAATACAGGAAGCATGCCGTTGTCATCACGCTAATACTCTCAGCCATAATAACACCGCCTGATGTCTCCAGCCAAATACTCTTAACCATTCCGCTGCTTATCCTATACGAGTTCAGCATCTATATTTCTAAAATTGTAGGCAAAAAAGAGCAATAATATTCTTACAAATAGACTGGCACAATAAAAAAGAAGATTGTACCGTTACTGGCAATAACAGTTAATAATTCACTATTTTTAACACATGATTTTAAGAGCAGATAACATCGTTAAGAAATACGGAAAAAGAACCGTTGTTAAAGGTGTTTCTTTTGATGTAAACCAAGGAGAGATTGTTGGTTTACTAGGCCCAAATGGAGCTGGAAAAACGACCTCTTTTTACCAAGTTGTTGGTTTGGTTCAACCCAACTCTGGAGCGGTTTATTTAGATGATGAGAACATTACCAAATTACCGATGTACAAACGTGCTAAAATGGGTATTGGTTATTTGCCTCAAGAAGTTTCTGTTTTTAGGAAACTAAGTGTAGAAGACAATATCTCTGCAATACTAGAGATGATGCCACTATCTAAAACAGCCCAAAAAAATAGACTGGAAGAATTAATTGAAGAGTTTAGCTTGGGGCATGTTCGAAAAAATTTAGGCCATAACCTTTCTGGTGGAGAAAAGCGAAGAACAGAAATTGCCCGAGCATTGGCCTCCAACCCAAATTTCATCTTGTTAGATGAGCCTTTTGCCGGGGTTGATCCAATTGCAGTAGAAGATATTCAAACCATTGTTTACAAGCTTAAAGAAAAAAACATTGGCATTTTAATTACCGACCACAATGTACAAGAAACATTAAGCATTACAGACAGGGCCTATCTCTTATTCGAAGGAAATATCTTAAAAGCAGGAACAGCGGAAGAACTGGCTGCCGATGAACAGGTGCGCAGGGTTTATTTAGGTCAAAACTTCAAATTGAGGAGAAAAGTATAGTCCCTCTATTTTTAAAAACATTTCAAAATAAACTTCGTATATTTATTTGACCGGTATTTTCCTTGAAATAAATTTATGAAAGAACAGCATATTACAGGACCATTTGTAAGAAACGGAATAATCATGGGCCTCTTTTTTCCCGTATTTTCTATTTTATTTTGTATTTTTTACCTTACACCCAATAACGTTTCTTTTTCTTTTTCACAAATACACAGCGATTTCCCTTTGTTATGGGTAATTGACTCTGCACCATTAGTTTTAGGCACCATCTCCTACATTGTCGGAATTAAAGTTCATAGCTTTAGCAACCACTACCTCCAAAAGATAGAAAAAAAGAATAACGAAATAACTGAAACCAATACACAGTTAACATCATTAATCGAAGAAAAGGAAATTCTCTTAAAAGAGATTCACCATAGGGTAAAAAACAACCTTCAGGTAATCACAAGCCTGCTTAGCTTGCAAAGTAGTTTTATTAAAGATGAGGATACAAAAGGTCTTTTTAGATATAGCCAATATAGAATAAATTCAATGGGCTTAGTGCATGAAATGTTGTATAAATCTGAAGATATTTCTAAAATTAATTACGGCAATTATGCTTCAAATTTAGTCTCTAGCTTAATCACTTCAATGAAAGGGTCAGAGAACAATGTTAAATTAAAACTCAACATACCTGACATTAGCATCAACATTGATACAGCTATACCGCTGGGTTTATTGATTAACGAAATAATAACCAACTCTTTGAAATATGGAATTAGAAATGACAAAGCTGGAGAAATTCATTTAGAAATTTTAAAAATAAAGCACAATCAGTTTAAAATGGAAATTGGAGATAATGGTGCTGGGTTTTCAGAGCATGTTAACTTTAGAAGCTCAAGCTCTCTTGGATTGTTATTGATTCATAAACTCTCGTTACAATTAAATGGAAAAATAGAAAAAGACAACGATAGAAAAGGCACCAATTATATCATATATTTTGAAGAAATAGATCAAAGCTCTTAACAATTATGAAATTAGAAAAAATACTAATAATCGAAGATGACATGATCATCCAACTATTTATAAGTAAAGTACTTAAAAATGCAGGTTTCGAAATTTCAGGAGAAGGACGAAGTTGCAAACAAGCACTTGAACTAGTTGCAAAAACTAAACCTGACTTAATTCTAATGGACATTGGTATTGTAGGAGATAAAGATGGCATTGAAACGGCTGAATTAATCAATAAAGATTATGACATTCCTATTCTTTTTATGACAGGAAACTCCGATAGCACAACTACCGAAAGAGCCAGAGCAACCAATCCTATTGACATTCTTTTAAAGCCAATTGACGAAGGTCGGTTAAAACGCAAGCTACTCGATTTAAAGAATAGTTAAACCTTAATATCCTTCAGATTCAACTGTAAGGTTGTTCTTCCATTCCAATGATTCTCTTCTATGCTGTAAACCATGCTAAATGGTACACCCTCAGCCAAATCATCTAACAAATTCCCTAAACCAAAACCTATACAATTGAACTTAATTTTTGGGTTTTCTTCCTGAAAAACCTCTAATCGCAGATGGGTTTTGTCTTCTCCTATTTTTCTTGAATTGGATGTTATAAAAACATTATCACTCCTAAAAACAGGCCTCATATTCCCAGGCCCAGTTGGTGCAAATTGCTTCAATATAGCGTTAAATCTATCTGTTATTTGATGTAGTTCTAATTTAGCATCTATGCCAATTTGAGGAATTAATAAAGCTGGATTAATCTGATCCGTAACTACTTGTTCAAATTTAGCGATAAATGCATCCAAATTTTCTGTCTTCATTGTTAGACCCGCAGCATACTTATGCCCCCCAAATTGTTCCAACAAATCACTACAAGCATCAATGGCTTCATACACATCAAAATCTTTAACCGACCGGGCAGACCCAGTGATCTTGCCTTTGGATTCTGTTAAAATAATGGTTGGCCGATAATGGGTTTCTATTAATCGAGAGGCTACAATACCAATAACTCCTTTGTGCCAATTTTTACTATACAATACGGTTGTATTCTTTTTTTGCAAATCAGCATTCTCCTCAATTATTGCCAAGCCTTCTTTGGTAATTGTCCTATCCAGCTCTTTTCGTTCAACATTTAAATCGTTAATGTTTTCCCCAAAACCAAGTGCTTTATCTCTGTTCTCTTCTACTAACATTTCTACAGCCTTGTTGCCTGTCTCAATTCTTCCTGCAGCATTTATTCTTGGTGCGATTGTAAAAACAACATCAGTAACGGTCAATTCATTTTTCAATTTTGCCAACTCTACCATCGTTTTAATTCCTAAACGAGGGCTTTTATTCATTGCCTTAATTCCATAATAAACAAACACTCTATTCTCGCCAGTTATCGGAACAATATCAGCACAAGTACTAATGGCCAGTAGATCCAAATACTCCAGCAATTTAGCATCATCTTTCCCTTCTTTTTGGGTCCATGCTTGCATCAACTTAAATCCAACTCCACAACCCGACAATTCTTTAAAAGGATAATTACAATCCGCTCTTTTTTGATCTAAAACTGCAACCGCTTTAGGGATTTCTTTTCCTGGTCGGTGATGGTCACAAATAATAAAGTCAACGCCTTTTCCCGCAGCGTAATCAATTTTCTCAACTGCTTTAATACCGCAATCTAAAGCAATAATCAATTTAAAATCATTGTCAGCAGCATAGTCAATTCCTTCATAAGAAATGCCATATCCCTCGGTATACCTATCTGGAATGTAATAAGCAAGATAGTCATAAAAGTTTTTCAAATAGGAATATACCAACGCAACAGAAGTTGTTCCGTCAACATCATAATCGCCATAAATTAAAACCTTCTCTTTGTGCTGGATAGCTTTTTGAATTCGCTCAACCGCTAAATACATATCCTTCATTAAAAAAGGATCATGAATCTCCTCTAAACTTGGTCTAAAAAAAGTCTTTGCTTTTTCAAAAGTATCAATCTTTCGCTGAAGTAAAATGTTGGTAAGGGTATGGTCTAAATTATTAAGCTCACCAGATAGTGTCTCAATATCTTCTATATTTGCCTGTTCATTAACCTTCCACCTCTTTTCCATTAGTCTTTATTCATCACTTGAGTTTGAACACGAATAGATTCTTGATGGACAAGCGCCAACATTCTTTTAATAAACTCATCACTCAGCCCAACTTTATCAGCTAAAAACGAACGATTTTTTAACACATGTTCCCATCTTTCTAATTGAAGAATAGTTACATTATTTTCTTGCTTATATTGCCCAATTTTCTGAATGATAGACATTCTTGAAGAGAACTTATTAATTAGCTCTTCATCCAAGTCATCAATAATAGAACGCAATTGCTCTAACTTATTCAGGAACTCTTCACTTTCTGAATGTTTTTCACGAATGACTAATGCACTCAATAATGTTTCTAAGGCTAAAGGAGAAACCTGCTGCTCTGCATCACTCTTAGCGACTAAAGGATTGATATGACTTTCTATCATCAAGCCTTCCATATCTAAATCCATTGCCTTTTGAGCAACATAAGAAATCCGTTCTTTATCTCCTGCAATATGACTTGGATCACAAAACATTGGAATTGCTGGACACATTAACATCAATTCTATAGGAATTTCCCACATTGGCGTATTTCTATAGGATGATTTATCAAAAGAAGAAAATCCTCTATGAATAGCGGCCAATTTATTAATGCCCACTGCATTTAAACGTTCTAAAGCTCCAACCCACAAGTTAATATCCGGTGTAATGGGGTTTTTCACAAAAACAGGAACATCAACTCCTTTTAGCGCATCAGCAATTTCTTGAACAGAGAAGGGATTAACCGTTGTTCTTGCTCCGACCCATAAAATATCGATATCATTTTTTAAACAAGCCTCAACGTGTTCTGCATTTGCCACTTCTGTAGCTACAGGAAGCCCTGTCAATTTTCCCGCTTTTTTTAACCAAATCAAACCTTCCTCTCCTACCCATTCAAAAGAATTTGGTCGCGTTCGGGGCTTCCAAATCCCTCCCCTTAAGATGGAGACATTTTTAGCTTTAGAAATTGCTGCAGCGGTTTGAATAACTTGCTCTTCAGACTCTACACTACAAGGTCCAGAAATAATTATTGGATGCTTCTTCGGAAGCCAATTGTCGGTATTTGTTATGTTTAAATCTAGGTTCATTAAGCAATTATGCCAATGCGATATTATGCCAATGCGATATTCTCTTGTTTTTCTAACAACAATTTCACATTTGCAACAATCGCTTTTTCATCAAACAAACATTCATAGTATAACTCATTTTGAGTTCCATGATCGATAAACTTATCAGGAATCCCCAATCGTTTTACCTCAGCATAATAGTTGTTATCAGCCATAAATTCTAGAACGGCACTTCCCATACCTCCTTGAATACACCCATTTTCTAGTGTAATCACTTTCTTAAATTTCCCAAATACTTCGTGCAACAACATTTCATCAATAGGTTTAACAAAACGCATATCATAATGTGCAATATCAATACCTTCCTTTTCCAATTCAGCACAAGCTTTTACTGCCTTATTTCCAATATCTCCAATAGATAAAATAGCGACATCTCCACCATTCTTAACCCTTCTTCCTGTTCCTATTTTAATCTTTTTAAAAGGTGTTTTCCAATCAGCCGTTGTTCCGGTACCTCTAGGGTAACGAATAGAAAAAGGGCCATTATTTTCTGCTTGAGCAGTGTACATCAAATTTCTTAAATCCTCTTCATTCATTGGAGCAGAAACAATCATGTTTGGAATACATCTAAAGTAGGCCAAATCAAAAGCTCCATGATGAGAAGGCCCGTCAGCACCAACCAAACCGCCTCTATCTAAACAAAAAACAACTTGCAAATTCTGTAAAGCCACATCATGTATTACCTGATCATAAGCTCTTTGCATAAATGTAGAGTAAATATTACAAAAAGGCACCAATCCTTGAGCAGCCATTCCTGCAGAAAAAGTTACCGCATGTTGTTCTGCAATACCTACATCAAAAGCCCTATCAGGCATAGCTTTCATCATAATGTTTAATGAACAACCAGAAGGCATTGCCGGAGTAACTCCAACGATGTCTTTATTCTTTTCTGCCAACTCAACAATTGTATGCC
>Ga0228614_1001331_pt1 | contig 10660 bp, 7 predicted proteins | sample 15DmetaG_FD_190531 | JGI IMG/M metagenome (GOLD analysis project Ga0228614, IMG submission 190531) | Seawater microbial communities from Monterey Bay, California, United States - 15D | ecosystem: Environmental > Aquatic > Marine > Coastal | place: USA: California | collected 2016-10-13
CACACCCCGACCGTAGTCACTACGGGCGGTCAGCGCCTCACGGATGGGCTCCAGCGCCACCCCTTGGGCCAAGCGGAAGTTGATAAAGCCGGGACCGGCGATCTCGACGCCTGTGATGGCGGGATCGTTAGGCAATGCCGCCACCAAGGCTTGCGCCATTTCTCGGGGTGGCAGGCCCGCGGGCTTGGCCAGCATCAGAGCCAGGTTGCTGGCCCAGTCTCCGTGCGCGGGGTCGCGAGTCTGCTCAACCTGGATTTTGGGCGCGATGTCGGCGCGCAAAATTTCTTGCTGCTTCAGTTGCTCGATGGCTTGGTTTAACAGGCTTTCTACGGTGGCTTTCATGGGGCATCTCATGTGGTCAGGGCGCGATTATCCCGACTGCGCCCCGTGGGGTCAAAACAGATCTTGCGGATCGATGTCCAAACCGCGCCATAGGGTGCGCGGTGTTGCTGGAATGGGGGTGTTCAATACCTGTCTGAGGGCCTGGCGAGGGCCCATCAATAACAGTTGAGCATGGTATTGGCCGGCCCTCCGTTCCATCGGTGCAGGCGTCGGGCCCATCAGTTTGACGCCGTTCAAATGAGGTTTCAGGGCTGCGGCCAAGTCGTGCAGGTGTTGCATGGCCACCCCGGCATGGGCAGAGCGGGCCCGCCACAGCGCCATGTGACCGTAGGGCGGCAGGTGTCCGCGCTTGCGCATGGTCAGCTCGTCCTGGGCCAGGGCGGCGTAATCGCCCTGCATCAACCGCGGCCAAATCGGGTGATCCGGCTGGTGGGTTTGCACCCACACCTGGCCCGGTCGGTCGGCCCGGCCCGCGCGCCCCATGACTTGAACCAAGGTTTGCCCCAGCCGCTCGAGTGCGCGGAAGTCGCCGGAAAACAGTTGGGCATCCGAATCGACCACCACCACGCAGGTCAGATTGGGCAAGTCGTGACCTTTGGCCAGCATTTGGGTGCCGACCAGCACTCGGGGTGCGCCGTCCTGCGCCAGTTGCAACAGCTTGCCAGCGCCCCCGGCGCCGGCGGTATCGCGATCAATACGAGTGACCGGATAGGGGGCCATGGCTAGCTCCAGTGTTTGCTCCAGGCGCTGGGTACCCTGGCCTAGGATTGACAGGCGTTCGTCGCAACTCGGACAACGGGCGGGCCAGGGGGCCTGGTAGTCGCAGTGATGGCACCACAACTTTTTCGGTTCTCGATGCACCGTCGGCCGAGCGTCGCAGCTGGGGCACTCGGGGTGATAGCCACAGCTATGACAGGTCAGTACCGGCGCAAAACCGCGCCGATTTAAAAATACTAAGGCTTGTTCACCCCGTTCCAGGGTATCGCGGATGGCACTCAGCGCTTTGTCCGACAGGCCCTCGTGCAAGGTCAGGCCGCGCAGGTCAATCAGGGCTTGTGCGGTGGGCTGGGCCGCTCGTGCCCGCTGGTTCAAATAGCACGCGCCAAAGCGGCCGGCCTCGCGGTTGGCGATGGATTCCAGGGACGGCGTGGCACTGCCGAGCACCACCGGTACCTTGCGCCGGGCCCCCAATACAATGGCCAGATCCCGGGCGTGGTAACGCGGCGATTCGGCCTGTTTGTAGCTGCCATCGTGTTCCTCGTCGACCACGATCAGGCCCAGATCCGGCAAGGGGGTCAGCAATGCCGAGCGGGTGCCAATCAAGATGGATTTTTTGTTGCGGGCCATTTCGCCATAGCCCTGCCAGCGCAGGCCATCGGACAGGGCAGAGTGCAGGTGCAATACCTGGCCGGGAAAGCGGCGCTCAAAGCGGCCGACCAGCTGGGGCGTCAGCCCAATTTCAGGCACCAGGACCAACACCTGTTGGCCGGCCTCGACTAGGGGCTGCGCCAGTTGCAGGTACACCTCGGTTTTGCCCGACCCGGTGACTCCCTCGAGCAACCAGGGTTTAGGTGCGCCGGTGACCTGCTTGATGACTCGGGCCTGTTCGGCGTTCAGGCTCAGGGGTGTCTCGGCCGCTTGGCGAGGCATCTCGGCGGGCAACAAACTGCCGCGCTCGATCAAGGCCCGGGCCGGAGTCCAGCCGAGGGATTTGAGCGCCGGCACGGAAATCGGCGCTTGGCTGGCCTGCCAGATCGCCTGACGAACAGAGCCCTTGGGCTTGGGATGCTCGGAGTTCCAGCGCCAGGCTTGGGTCACGGGGGTGAACGGTCGACCCTGGCGGCCCCATTTGGGCAAAGCGCTTTGCAGTAGGGTCTCAAGACCCACGCCATAGTAGTCGCTGGCCCAAGACAGAAACGCCAAGTGCTCAGCGTGCAGCAAGGGCGCTGAGTCGATGACTTCGTCGATCGCCTTGAGTTCTGCCGCGTTGTCGGGTGTCTCCAAGGTGCCGGTCACGACCCCAATCGCCTGACGTTGTCCTAGGGGAACTCGCACTCGAGTACCGGTGGCCACCGGGCCATCATGGGTATAGGTCAGATCTCGGCCGAGCGGGGCAAGGACCCGGACAGACAGGGCAATCACAGATGTTGGCACTCTAATCCATTGGGGTGTAGTATTCGCGACCCGATGTGGTGCTGGGAAAGGGTCCCAGTGGCGACATCATGAAAACACTGAGGGCTAGCGCCATGCAAGAAGGTATCCATCCGGCTTACGCCGAAGTCAACGTGACATGCTCATGCGGACACGTTCACCAGATCAAGACCACGCTAAAAGACAGCTTTACCGTGGACGTTTGTGGCGAATGCCACCCGTTCTACACCGGCAAGCAGAAGACACTCGACGTTGGCGGCCGTATCGATCGCTTCAACAAGCGCTTTGGCAGCCTGACCGCGAAAAAGTAAGTTTTTCGACGCGTCAAAAAGCCCGGCCACGCCGGGCTTTTTTATGCCCTCAATAATGGGTTTAGGTTGGCGTAGATCCGTTTTTGGAATATCGTTCCATAAACTACCCACCACGAGTAATTCCCCCCATGGCGGACATCCGACAAGAAGCGCTGGACTATCACGAACATCCCCGTCCAGGAAAATTAGAAATCGCGCTCACCAAATCCACCGAGAGTGCGCACGACCTGGCTCTGGCTTACAGTCCTGGCGTCGCTGAGCCGGTGCGAGAGATTGCCCGGGATCGGGAAAATGCCTATCGCTACACGGCCAAAGGCAACCTGGTCGCGGTGATTTCCAATGGATCTGCCATCCTGGGCCTGGGCAACCTTGGCGCCCTGGCCTCCAAGCCGGTTATGGAAGGTAAGTGCGTTCTGTTTAAGCGGTTTGCCAACATCGACGCGGTGGACATCGAGGTCGATGTGGCCGATCCGTTGCAGTTTGTTCAGGTGGCTGCGGCCATTGGCGAGAGCTTTGGTGGCATTAACCTAGAAGACATCAAGGCGCCCGAGTGCTTTGAGATCGAGCGCTTGCTGTCAGAGCGCCTCTCGATTCCTGTGTTTCACGACGATCAGCACGGAACCGCCATTGTCACCGCGGCGGCGATGCTGAATGCACTCGAGGTCCAGGGTAAGACCCTGGAAACAGCGCGGATTGTTTGTCTTGGTGCCGGGGCCGCGGCGATTGCCTGCATGCGCCTGCTGATTACTTTGGGTGCCAAGCGAGAAAATCTGTTCATGATTGATCGCAAGGGCGTCATCCACCGTGGTCGCGATGATCTGAATCAGTACAAAGCGATGTTTGCGGTCGAGACCGGGGCTCGGACCTTGGCGGATGCGATGGAGGGTGCGGATGTGTTCCTGGGTCTGTCCGGGGCTAATCTCTTGAGCGAAGAAAACCTGATGCGCATGGCGCCCAAGCCTGTGGTGTTTGCCTGCTCGAATCCGGATCCTGAAATTTCACCGGAAATCGCCAATGCCGCTCGGGACGATCTGATCATGGCCACCGGACGCAGTGACTATCCCAACCAAGTCAACAACGTGTTGTGCTTTCCCTTTATTTTCCGTGGCGCCCTGGATGCCCGCGCCAGCACGATCAACGACGATATGAAGGTGGCGGCGGTCAACGCGATTCGTGATATCGCGAAAGAACCGGTGCCCGCGGAGGTTGAGGCGGCCTATGAAGGGGCGCACTTTGAATTTGGTCCGGATTACATCCTGCCCAAGCCCATGGACACCCGATTGCTGCCTCGCATCCGCGATGCGGTGGCGGCCGCAGCCCACGCGTCAGGAGTGGCGCGTTTAGCCCCCTAAAACAGCGAGGCGGCGTCTTTGACGCTGGGCCCTCGCGCTCGTTTCGCGGCCGCGCTCTGCTCTTCGGTTTGTGCGGTTTCTTGCTGGGGCGCGCCCTCGGCTAGGAACCATTCCTTGATGCCTTCGTTGCGCCCGTTGACCGCCTGTCCGGTCTGTGGATCAACCCGTACCTGAACAACGCCTGCGGTCGGTTCCAGCGGCACAATGGGCTGTCCTTTTAGTGCCACGCGCATAAAGTCGATCCAAATCGGCAGGGCTGCCGCTCCGCCATATTCCCTGCGCCCCAGGGTCTCGGGGTTGTCCAGGCCGACCCAAGCACTGGCGGCGACACTTTCGTGATACCCGTTAAACCAGGCGTCCACCTGGTCATTGGTGGTGCCGGTCTTGCCGGCGATGTCGTCACGCTCCAGCGCTTTGGCGCGCCGGGCGGTGCCGCGCTGAACGACGTCTCTGAGCATGGAGTTCATCAGGAACCCAAGGTCAGGATCCAGCACCTGGGGCGCCCATCGCACGTCAAAGGTTTCGGACACCAGGCGAACCTCTGGGACGGGTTCGAGTTGAGCGGCGCTGACCGGATCGACCGGGGGTTCCGGGCACAGATCGGTACAGGCCTTGGCCGGTCGGGTTTGCAAAACGACGCGGCCCAGGGCGTTTTCAACGCGATCAATTAGCCAGGGCTCCACTTGGTAACCGCCGTTGGCAAAAATCGCATAGTGGGTGGCCATTTCAAGGGGGCTTAGGCTGCCGGATCCGAGTGCCAAAGACAGGTTGCGCGGCAGGTTTTGAGTGTCGATTCCCAACCCAGCCATGCGTTCTAGCGTGGGCCGAACGCCCATTTTTCTGAGTAACCGTACGCTGACCAGGTTGCGCGAACGATACAGGGCCTCGCGCAGTCGAGTTGGGCCATAAAACTTGCCGCCGGAGTTTTGCGGACGCCAAGCCGAGGCCAGCTCGCCGGAGTCAAACACAATGGGGGCATCGTTGATGATCGAGGCGGGAGTGTAGCCGGCCTGCAGGGCCGACGTGTACAGAAAGGGCTTGATACCCGAGCCCACTTGGCGATTGGACAGCAGGGCGCGGTTGAATTTGGAGTCGGTAAAGTCAAAGCCCCCGATCAATGCCCGTATTGCACCGTCTTTAGGATTCACGGCCACAAACGCGGCCTGCGCGTCGGGCAATTGCGCCAGGATCGGTGGGCCAAATTTGGGTAAGCGCACCATGTCGCCGGGGGATAAAAAGCTCGTGTCCGCAGGCTCGCTGCCCAGGGCATCACGGTGCGCCAGTCGGGCTCGGGCCCATTTCCATGCGTCCGGTCCCAACTCATGCTGAGCCCCATCGGCGGTTAATAGCCGCAGGACTTGCGCGCCAGATTCCAACACCACCGCCGGCCGTAAGCCGCCGATATCGGCCCGCATTTGTTGCAACTCAGCCAAGTACTCGGTGGGATCGGTCAGCTGTTTTTCTGGGCCACGCCATCCGTGTCGGCGGTCGTATTCCAACAGGCCGGTCATGACGGCTTGTTGAGCGGCGGCCTGCTCTTGGGTGTTGATGCTCAGGTGCACTCGGTAGCCATCGGTATAGATCGCCTCACCCAGGCGTTGCTCTAACTCGAAGCGAGCGGCCTCGGCGACCCAAGGCGCCTCAAAGTCGAGCTCTTGCTGATAGACCGACGCGGTGATGGGTTGCGCAATGGCCTGGTCGTGCTGTGCCTGATCAATGAATCCCAGCCCCAACATGCGGCCGATGATCCAGTCTCGACGGATCAACGCCCGCTCGGGGTTGTTGACCGGATTAAAAGTCGAGGGGGCTTTGGGCAGTCCGGCGATCATGGCAGCCTGAGCCAGGGTCAGCTCGTCCAGCTTGGCGTTGTAATAAATTCGCGCCGCCGCCGCGACACCGTAGGCCCGTTTGCCTAGGTAAATCTTGTTCAGGTACAGCTCTAGGATTTCGTCTTTTGACAGGGCTTGCTCAATCTCCAAAGCCAGCAGGATCTCTTTGAACTTACGCACAAAGGTTTGTTCGCGGCTTAAAAAGTAGTTACGCGCCACCTGCATGGTGATCGTGCTGCCGCCAGATTGGATCGAACCGGTACTGGCCAGTTCGAAGGCGGCTCGGGCCAAGCCCAGCGGGTCAATGCCCACATGGCGTTCAAATCCATCGTCCTCGGCGGCCAAAAAGGCATGAATCATGGACTGCGGCACCTCGGCTAGTACCACCGGCTCGCGACGCTTTTCGCCAAACTCTGCGATCAGTTTTTGATCGGCTGAAAACACCCGTAAGGGGACCTGTAATCGGACGTCGCGCAAGGCCTCTGGGTTAGGCAGTTGGGGCTTTAGGTAGGCATACACGCCGGCGGCCAAAAAACCACCAAGGATGCCAAGTCCCAAACCTAAAAGCAGGCTGTATTTAAAAAACGTGCGCAAATCTAAGCGGCCTATTACAGGGAGTGAGTTGGATTATAGGGAAGTATTCCCTTCATAGTCATTTGCGAGTCCGGAATCTGTGTCCTTTACTTGATGGAGGTTTGCCCTTTGGGTCAAGCGTAACAGATCACATTTTGAATAGGACTCGGTCGATGCGAGTGGGTAAATCCCAGTCAATTATCGGATTGGATATTTCCAGTTCGGCAGTCAAGCTGATAGAGCTATCCCGCTCCGGACGAGCAGGCGGACGCCTGCGTGTCGAAAGTTATGCGGTCGAGCCGCTGCCCCCTGGGGCGGTGATCGAAAACAGCATCGCCGACGTGGAATTGGTCGGGGCTTCGATTCGGCGAGTAGTCGAGCGGGCCAAGACCAAGACCAAGCGGGTGGCGTTGGCGGTATCCGGTGCGACGGTGATCACCAAAGTGATTCACATGCCTATCGGTTTGTCGGACGCGGAAATGGAAAGCCAGATCGCCCTGGAGGCGGATCAATATATTCCATACCCGCTGGACGAGGTGGCCCTGGATTTTCGCGTGCTGGGGGAAAATCCCAACAACGCAGGCCAGGTCAACGTGCTGTTGGCCGGGTGTCGCCGGGATCAAGTCGAAGCGCGCACCGAGGCCTTGGAAATTGCCGGCCTAAAGCCTGCGTTTATTGATGTTGAGGCCTATGCCGTCGAGCGCTCATTCGAATTGATGGCCAGTCAGTTGGATCCGGATGTTGCGGCGGGTGTGGTCGGCATTGCCGACGTGGGCGCTAACAGCACCATGGTGGCGGCGTTAGAGCAGGGCGCGGTCAGCTTCACCCGAGAGCAGATCTTTGGCGGCCGGGTCCTGACCGAAGAAATCCAAAAGCGATATGCCCTAAGCCCCGACGAAGCGGGCCTGGCCAAGAAACAAGGAGGCCTGCCGGATGATTATTCGGCGTCTGTGCTGGTGCCTTTCTGTGAAAACCTAGCGCAACAAATCGGCCGTAGCCTGCAGTTTTTCTACGCCGGCTCCAGCCATGAAAAACTCGACACCTTGTTGTTGGCGGGGGGCTGCGCGGCGATCGATGAACTGCCGGGGCTGCTGAACGAGCGCCTGGGCGTGCCGGTGGTGCGCTGCAATCCCTTTGCCGACATGACCACCGCCAACGGTGTCAACGTCAACGGCCTGAAACAGGACGCTCCGGCCTTGCTGATTGCTGCGGGCCTGGCCATGCGGGCGTTTGAAGCCGAGGGCATTAACCTGTTGGCCTGGCGCGACGAATTGCGTCAGGTGCGGCAACGAAATTTCCTGGCGGGCACCGCCGTTTCGGTCTTGCTAGGACTGGGTGCTGTGTTTTCCGGGCTGCAGTTTTATGACGAGCAAGTGGCGCAGCAACAGCAGCGCAATCAATTTTTGACGACCCAAATTCAGCGAGTCGATCGTCAGATTGCAGAGATTCGCGAGCTACGGGACCTGCGCGGCCAACTGGTGGATCGCATGCAGGTAATCCAAGACCTGCAGGGCCGGCGCTCGGGCATCGTGTATGTGTTCGACAACTTAGTGACCTCCTTGGTCGACGGCTCGTATTACACCAGTCTGACCCGCACCGGTGAGCGTGTGCAGCTTGAAGGGCGGGCGGAAAACAACAATCGAATCTCCAACTTGATGCGCTCGATTGATGGTGCTGAATGGTTCAAAGACCCCAACCTGACCCAGGTTCTGGCGCAAAAGGCCGGCAGCCTACCCAACGTATTCAGCCTGACCGTGGCGCTGGACGATCCCAACCGGCGTGAGGAGCAACCATGAGCATGCTGTCTGAGTTGCGCGAATTTCGTGCGGATGACATGGACTTGGCCACCGCGGGCCAATGGCCCCGTCTGGTTAAATTCCTCTTTTGGTGTTTGTTGTTTGTCGCCATTTGCGGCGCCGGCTGGTGGTTTGTGATTAAAGGCCAGCAAGCCGAGCTACAGCGTCAGACGGCGCAAGAGGTCACGCTAAAACAGCAGTTTGAGGCCAAGGCATTTCAGGTCGCCAACCTGCCAAGGCTGCGCGAGCAAATGGCCGATATGGAAGCCCAATTTGGCGCCCTATTGCGCCAGTTGCCCAGCGACACCGAGGTGCCAGGCCTGCTTGAAGACATCACCAGTACAGGGGTTGGCGCGGGCCTGGAGTTTGACTCCATTAGTCTGCAACCCGAGGTGCAACGCGAGTATTACATCGAGTTGCCGATCCAAATCACAGTGCGCGGCTCGTATCACGAACTGGGCAATTTCGTCAGCGGTGTTGCCGGGCTTCCCCGCATCGTGACGCTACACGACTTCTCGATTCAGCCGCTGTCGGGCGATCAGTTGGACATGAGCATCTTGGCCAAAACCTATAGGTACCGTGATGACAGTTAGACTTTTAGGGATCGGCGTCATCTTGATGCTGGTGGGCTGTGGGCAAAACGCTCAGCTGTCGGATTTGGAACGTTTTGTGGCTCAGGTTACAGCGCGCCCGGGTGGCGAGATTGAACCGGTTCCGACCTTTGATACCTACGAGCCATTTGTATATCAGGCCAACTCGCTGCGCAGCCCATTTTTGGCGCCCGTCGAGGTGCGCGAAGTAAATCGTCCCAAGGCCGATCCGAATATCAAGCCGAACCAGGATCGACGTCAGGAGTACCTTGAACAGTTCAGCCTAGATGCGCTCTCGATGGTCGGTACCCTGGCCTTGCTGGACGGGCAAAGTTTTGCCCTGGTGGCGGACGTTGAAGGGCAGATCAGCAAGGTCACTATCGGTAATTACATTGGCCAGAACTATGGCCGGATCACTCAGGTCTCGGAAGCTCGCATTGAGCTGACCGAGATTGTTCCAGACGGCGGGCAAGGTTGGTTACAGCGACCGCGCACGTTGCAACTCAAAGACCCCACGCAACAGTGAAGGAAATAGGTATGACAGCCCTCGTGAAAGCAACCGCATGGCTCGCGGCAATATTGGTGTCCGTTGCGGCCACCGCCCGCCCCGTGGTCATCACGGACATGGCGATTCAGAGCGTTGCAGCGGGACAGATTCAGTTGCGCTTGGCCTTTGACGGCCCGGCACCGAGTCCGCGCAGTTACACCGTGAACGATCCCGCTCGAATCGCCATTGATTTAGAGCAAACCGGCAGTGCCCTGGACAAGCGTTACTACCAAGTGGGGGGCGAGGCTGTTCAGGGGGTGACGGTGGTGGAGTCTGCGGGCCGGACCCGTTTGATCGTAAACCTGAACGAAATGATTCCCTTCGATGTGGCCAACGATGGCAACCGTTTACTGGTCTCCCTTGGCGGGGACGTTGTGATGCCTGCCCAGGCAGAACCGGTGCCCATGGCGGCCGCGGTCGAGACTGGGGTGAATGACGTTGATTTCCGCCGGGGTGAGCAGGGCGAGGGGTTGGTGAAAATTGTGTTGACCGACGCCTCGGCCAGCCCCGAAATAGAACAGCAGGGTCAGGTCATTCGGGTGCGTTTGCCCGGTGTGGCATTGCCGCCTGCCCTGGCCCGGCGCTTGGATGTGGTGGACTTTGGGACCCCGGTTCGCCGTGTGGACGCCTTTGTCGAGGGTGGCGACACGATCATTGCGATCCGCCCCGAGGGCGCCTTTGATTACTTGGCGTTTCAAACCGATTCGACCCTAACCGTGTCGGTGGCCAAAATTAGTGCCCAAGAACAGCAGCGGCGCGACGAGGTGAATCAAGACCAAGGCGAAACCTTGAGCCTGAACTTCCAGGATATCGAGGTGCGCAAGGTGTTGAACCTGATCGCCGACTTCACGAACTTGAACCTGGTGGCTTCCGACACGGTCGGCGGCAACATTACGCTGCGATTGCAAAACGTTCCCTGGGATCAGGCGCTGGATCTCGTGCTGCGCACTAAAGGCCTGGACAAGCGGCAAGTGGGTAATGTGCTGTTAGTGGCGCCGGCAGAAGAGATCGCCGCCCGGGAGCAGTTGGAGCTCGAAAACCAAAAAGCGGCCGAGGAATTGGCCCCGTTACGCACAGAATTTATTCAAGTTCAGTATTCCAAAGCCTCTGACATTGCCGGGCTATTAACCGGCGCCGGGGTGGATGGCGCGGTCGAGGCGGGGGACTCC
>Ga0228614_1001335_pt1 | contig 10614 bp, 8 predicted proteins | sample 15DmetaG_FD_190531 | JGI IMG/M metagenome (GOLD analysis project Ga0228614, IMG submission 190531) | Seawater microbial communities from Monterey Bay, California, United States - 15D | ecosystem: Environmental > Aquatic > Marine > Coastal | place: USA: California | collected 2016-10-13
GACAAGGCAGAACCGGACACCCTCTGCCGTACATCAATCTAGGGTCCCCCTCACACGGAGTTCCTCCATAAGAATCAACACCTACACTATTAGCTTTCGTTACCTCATAAGTTCTATACTGCATAGCATTAACTACACCACATTGCGAAGGGCAATTAGTCCAGTTACTATATTTCCCTTCGCAATGTAATTGCCCTGCGGACTCAAGCATACCTCTTATGAAACTCCACGAAGCAAAACCCTCATATTTTTCTTTATTAAGAAAAATAATAATAATAATAATAATTATAATTATACTTATTTCTTTTTTATATTTATTTATAAAATTATAGATTTTTTTCATTTTACTTTTTTACTATTATATAAATATATAAAAAATTAAATATTAACTAAATATATAAAAAATTAAATATTAACTAAATATATAAAAAATTAAAATAAAAACTAAATAAATTTATTAAAATAAAAACTAAATAAATTTATTGTGTAGCACACTCAACTTGTTGTTTTCCACCCATATTTGGCATATGATTATCATCTTCGTCATTAAATAATTCTTCATCATTAATTTCATTCATTTGTTGTGGGGTAAATTTTTGACTACTACTTTGTTTTACATTAAAATGAACCATTGTTTTATTTACTATATTAGTTTCAATAGTGCTTTCTAATTGTAAATCCGATACTTGTTTTTTAGGTATTGGTAATATTTTAACTAAATATTTAGAGCGTTCTTCTTCTAGTGAATCTGGAAATACAATATCAAAATTAATTATTAAATCTCCATTATTTACATCAGTTAAACTTGGCATACCTTCTTCTTTGACTAACATTTTTTGATTAGGTTTAATAATTTCATTATGTGTAATTTTGATTACTCTTCCATCTAAATGTTTAAAATAAAAAATAGTTTTTGTTAATGCTTCTAAAAGTGATATAGATTTTTTCATTATTAAATTATTCCCTTCTCTTACAAATCCATTTTCTTCATTTTTACAATTTACAGATATAATTAAATCACCACTATCAATATAATCAGGCTCCCAATCAGCCTCATTTTTAAAGGTTATTGTTGTTCCTGGAACAGAACCTGGTCTAACATAACAATCTAAATGTTTTTTTATTTTCATTATTTTACTACCATTACATTTTTTACAATAATTATTAGGGTCTATCATTTTACCTTTTCCTTTACAGTTCCCACAATGTTGTATAGATTGTTGTATCATTGGACCCATTTGAACCATTTTCATAACTTTGCCTTGTCCATTACAGGTTTTACACGTTTTAACACATTCTTTACTAGAAGCACCACAACCTTGACATTTATCACAACATATATTTTTTTCTAAATCAATACCAATATTTTTACCACTATATACATCTGTTAATGATAAATTAATTGTTATTTTTTTATTAGGGCTTTTTTGTTGTTGTTTAGATTGTGTATTCATATTCATACCTGCAAATCCATTCATTCCTGGAAATCCACCCATACCACCCATACCACCTCCACCACCACCACCACCATTAAACATAGATTGAAACATATCAAATGGATTAAATCCAGGAGGCATACCACCACTACCATTATCTTCTCCATCAATTACACCAAATTGGTCGTATCTTTTACGCTTATCAGGGTCTCCTAATGTAGAAAATGCTTTACCTACTTCTTGAAATTTTGACGTCGCATCTGGATTATTAGGATTACGGTCAGGATGATGTTTTAATGCTGCTTTTTTATAGGCTTTTTTAATTTCATCATCGGTAGCGGATTTTGATATATCTAAAATAGTATATAATTCATCTTTTTTACTCATTTTAAATTTAATTTAAATGATTTAATAAATAATTATAATAAATTTATAATTATATAATTTATAATTATAAATATTTATTTTAGATTAAACATATTTATATATTTATGTTTAAATTTATATAATATTAAATAATTTTATATAATATTAAATAATTTTATATAATATTAAATAATTTTATATAATATTAAATAATTTTATATAATATTAAATAATTTTTTTACATTATCGTATTCAATATCACATAAATTTTTTACAACATTTTTTAAATAATATAATTTTTGTTTTTTTTCTTTAGTTATAGTATTACTATTTAATAAATGTTGTTCTAGAATAAAATAAATATTTTTAAAATAACTTATTATTAATTCGCTATTATTAATAATATAATCAGAACAAATTTTATAAATACTAAATTGTATAGGTGTTATATTTATATTGTTTGTATTGTTTGTATTGTTTGTATTGTTTGTAATATCAATCATAAATGTATCTAGATATTCTTTTGTTTTTTTATTAATTTTTATTTTATTATTTACATATTCAATGTAATTATGAGATATATTATTATTTTCATTATCATTTTTATTGTTAATATTGTCTATATAATTTATTAATACAGTGCTATCATATTTTTCTATACCTATTTTTCTAATTAATTTTAAAAATAATAAAATAAGAGTAGATGATTTTATATGTGTTATTGCGAGTTTATGTGGTCTTATAAATAAATTAAATACTTTTGGTTTATCTATATTATTATTATTATTATTATTATTATATTTTTCTATAAAATGTAGCATTAAAAGACATTTTAGATTTAAACATAATTCTGTTTTTACAACAAATTCTACTAAAATATTAATTATTAATTTTAATACATTTACATATTTTATTGTATCTATCATTTTTATAGGTTGATTATTTAGTCTATTATGTTCATTTTGTTTATTGATTTCAATTCTTTGACTTATAATGATTTCACATAATTTAGCATCACTATATATATTAATTACATTTAGTATTACTTCTGTTGGTATAAATGATGTTTCTAGAAACTTTAATAACATAAAAGAAATATAAGATATATTAAAAATATTAATATTAATTATATCTTTTAAAATGTCATTAAATATAGTTGATGAGTTTGATGTATCTAGAGTATTATTTGTATTTTCAATATCATCTATAAGTTCTTTTTTTTTATCATAAATATATTTATTCCATTTATTTATATCAAATAATGTTGTTTCCATTTCTATTTATTTTTAATTTTATAATTATTATTATTATTATTATTATTATTATTATTTATATTATATACATTATTTATATTATATACTTTATACTATAATTAAAATTATAGGAAAAACCATATATATATATATATAAAATTGATTTTTATTATTATTTATAGAATATAATATATATGTTTGTTCTTGTAACGTATTGTGATATGTTAAAATGGCTACGAATAATCACTCTACTGGACGGAATGAACCAAGCAAAGCAGACTTGCTTTTAATGCTTTCTGAAGTTGTCGCACTTTTAGAGCAATATAAAGCAGAAAATCAACAACTTAAAACAGACTGGGAACACGCATTTTTACGTTTAGAGCAAAATGACTATACAATTCGCAAATTATCTGAACAAAAAGACAGACTAGAAAATGAAAATGTTAAATTAATTGCTAAAAATAATACATTAGAAGCACAGCAACGCAGATGCTCTCATAAGCATCAATAAAGTTAATATTTATTATTAATAATTTATTTGTGTTATTTTTTATTTTCTATAATTTATTAAAATAATTTCATTAATTTATATATTATTATTAATAAAATATTAATAAATAATAAAAAATCTTAATAAATAATAAATAATAATAAAAATATAATAGGATATAAAAAATAAAATATTATATAATTATTTAAAATAATAAATTAAAAATGCCTTGTGAAAATCACGGACCTAAATGTAATGGAAAAGAATGTGCTAATCAAAATTTGGATAATGGTTTAATGACTAGATTATGGGGACCAAGTGGTTGGTTATTTTTACATTGTGTATCTTTTGGTTATCCTTATAAAATTGACCCTAGAAATAAAGAACATATAGAAAAACAAAATGATTATTATCGTTTTTTTTATTATTTAGGTAAAGTATTACCTTGTAAATATTGTAGAATTTCATATATGGAGTATTTTACAAAACATAGCCCAATGAATAAATTAGAAACACGTAAAGACTTTACAAAATGGTTATACGATGTTCATAATATGGTTAATGAAAAGTTAGGTGTTCCAGAATGCGAAATACCATCATTTGAAGAAATAGAAGAAAGATATCAAAGTTTTAGAGCATCCTGTAAACCTTTAACAACAAAAGAAAAAGATGATAAAGCAGGTAAAGGATGTATTGCTCCTGAAGATGGTAAGCCAAAACGATGTGTTATTAAAGTTGTTGAATATGAAAAAAATCCAGAAAAGACAGAACCTCTTCAATCTTATCCAAAATCAGATGATTATTTTGTTATATCAAAAAAAACTACATATTGTATTATTATAATTATTTTATTATTATTAATGTTATATTATTGTTGTTCTAGAATAATTAATAAAAAATAAAACAATTAAATATGAAAATTAAACTATAAAAATTAAACTATAAAAAAATTAATATAAACATATTTTCTTTTAAATTATATAATTACTTAAATTATTAGTTCAATATTTTTTATTATTTTAAATAAACAATATAAACAATATAAAACATTACTAATATAATATATATAAATATATTTTATACATAAATTATATTAATTATAACTAGTTATCACTACTAATATTTAATAGGTTAGACTTATTTTTGTATCTATTAATTCTATTAACTCTTATTAAATACTATTTTAATATCCATTTATTTTTAAAATGGAATCTAATTCTAATACAGACACTGAAAGTAAAAATAATAATGAAAATCAAAATATGAACGAACGGCAAAATACTAGCGGGCGCCAAAATACACACAATTATAATGTAAATAAAACTAATAATAGACAAAATTATAATAACAATGGACGCAATTATAATAATAACGGACGCAATTATAATAATAACGGACGCAATTATAATAATAACGGACAAAATTATAATAATAACGGACAAAATTATAATAATAACGGACAAAATTATAATAACAACGGACAAAATTATAATAATAACGGACGGAATTATAATAATAACGGACGGAATTATAATAATAACGGGCGGAATTACAATAACAAAGGACGGAATTACAATAATAATGGTCAAAATGATAATTATGGGAATAATAATTCTTATAATGAATCTAAACCTGAAACTATTAATGAAAACAAAGAAACTATTAAAAATGAAGACTATGATGACCCTAATACAATGACACCTGAAAATATTATTAAAAGAGAAAAAGCAATTGAACCCATTGAAACATTTGATGACCTTTCAGAATTAATTGATTTAAAAATTATTCGTGGTGTAATGTCGTATGGTTTTGAAGACCCAAGCCCAATTCAAAAGAAAGCAATTAAACCTGTTCTTGGTAAATTTGACCTTATCGCCCAAGCACAAAGTGGAACTGGAAAAACTGCTACTTTTTGTATTGGAACATTAGGACGTATTGATTTTACTAAAAATGAAACTCAAGCCATTGTTTTAGCACATACATTAGAATTAGCCCAACAAATAGAACACGTTTTTACAAATATTGGTAAATATACTGATTTACGTTTAACAACTGCTGCCAAATCATCAACAGTTAGAGAAAATATTGAAACTTTATTAGGACGTAATAATCCTGATGGTTTATTACCACACGTTGTTATTGGAACACCAGGTCGTGTTTTAGATATGATTAATAAAGAAGCAATTAATATTAATACAATTCGTTTGTTAGTATGTGATGAAGCCGATGAATTATTATCTGAAGGTTTTATGTCTCAAATTAAGCAAATTATTGGTTCTATTACTGAAAAAACACAAATTGCTTTATTTTCAGCAACAATGGATGCTAGTTTTTTTAAATTAACTGAAAAATTTCTTCGTAATCCTATTAATATTTTAATTAAAAAAGAAAATTTAACATTAGAAGGTATTAAACAATTTTATATTGATTGTGAAAAAAATGACTTTAAATTTGAAACATTGTGTGATTTATACGGATTATTTTCAACGTGTCAAACAATTATTTATTGTAATCATCATCAAAGTGTAGAAATTTTAAGTCAAAAAATGCAAGAACAAGATTTTAAAGTGTCTTATATTCATGGAGGGATGAATATTGCCGAAAGAGAAGAAGCAATGAAAAAATTTAGAAATCTAACAACGCGTGTATTAATTTCAACTGATTTATTAGGTCGGGGTATTGACGTTCAACAAGTATCTATTGTTATTAATTATGATATTCCATTTAAATCTGAAGCATATATTCATCGTATTGGTCGTAGTGGTCGCCACGGACGCACTGGAACAGCAATTAATTTTGTCACAAATAATGATATTAAACGTATTCATGATATAGAAACATATTATCATACACGTATTTTACCTTTACCTTCTGATATGGCTGATGTATTTCAATCAAATTTTTAATTAAATTAAATTAAATTAAATTAAATTAAATTAAACTTTATTTTATATTTTTCATATTTTTCATATTTTTCATATTTTTCATAATTAAATAATTATTTATTTTATAATACTTATATTTAAAAATTAAATTCGTTTATATTATTAAATAAAAAACAAATATTTAAGTAATCAATATATAAAATTATATATTTTATTAGTTATACTATTGTTTAATAATTTCAATTTCAACTATGTCTCAACCTAATAATCTTTCTATTGTTCCTGGTGCTGATGGTGGTAAAAGTGCTACTCCTAGTTTAACTTTACCAACAGAAAAAACTCTTCTTCAAGCAACAAAACTTTCTTTGAAAACAAAAAAACCAATTTGTTTTTATTTTTATATTGATTCTCTCAAAGGTAAAATAACAATTGTTTCAGATGGTGAAGACCGTGTCATTTTTAAAAATGAAGACGAGCACACTTCTCCAATTATTAACACTTATAAATCAGAAAACTGTTATATTGTAGTTACTGAAAATACTATATATATTATTAGTTCTGAAACCCAAGTTCGTTAATTTAAAAAAAATATTTTTTTATAGTTTTAAATTTTTTATTAATTAAATTATTAGTTTATTAATTCATAGTATCATTATCACTATCATCATATTCAGATTCGCTGTCATCGTCTTCACTATCATCATTATTCATATAAAAATCATAATCTCCATTTAAATACTCTTCGGGAAGTTCTATTTTTGTGCATTTTTTTATATCACCATTAGCATTCATTGTCCCTATAAAAATACCTTTTAGTTCAGAATTATTCAAACGATAATAGGTAAATTCACCATTACACTCCCAATTATTAATAAAACCTTTTAAATAACCAGTAAAACTACCACAAAAATTAGACACTTCTAAGTCTGTTGTGGAAAATTCACCACTAATATCTGTGTTGTCGTTGTTTGTAGGTTGAGTTGCCATTATTTCTTTTCAAGTTTTTGAAATTATATTGAAAATTATTAAAACTATAAAAATCAATTTTATATAAAAAAAATTTTAAAAATGTTAAAAAATGTTAAAATATGTTAAAAATATGAAAATTATTAAAACTATAAAATTAATTTTTATTTAATTATTGTAAATCAATCATTGGATAAAATGAACTATCTATAATTTGATTATTACTACTTTCTTCAAAAAAATCATCATTCATATCAAAACCACTACCTGATATACCATTTGGTGAAATATAAATATCATTTCCTAACATAGTATTTTTAGATAGAAAATCATTAAGATTACCTTCATTATTACTACCTTTTAACATCATACCTATATTAAAATCATTTGAACCTAATGGATGTGGTTGTGTAATTGAGGGTTGGGTTGTAGATGGTTGTGATGTAGAGGGTTGGGTTGTAGAGGGTTGTGTTGTAGAGGGTTGTGTTGTAGATGGTTGTGTTGTAGAGGGTTGGGTTGTAGATGGTTGTGTTGTAGAGGGTTGGGTTGTAGATGGTTGTGTTGTAGAGGGTTGGGTTGTAGAGGGTTGGGTTGTAGATGGTTGTGTTGTAGAGGGTTGGTTTGTAGGTATATATTCTGTTGTTAATAATCCTAATCTCATACCTATAGGCATAGGATTTGAATTATCACATAATGGTGTTTCGTTATCTACAAAATAAGTTTTAAAATTATCATTACTAATAATATTATTAGTATTATTATCATTAATACCATTATTTAGTCTAATATAATATTTAATAGGATATACTCTAATATATTTACATTTAATAAAGTTTTCAATTAAAATACTATATTTTTTATTATAATCAACAATTTCATATGTTTTTATATCCGGATAATTTGTTATATTAGACTCATTATTTGGGTCATTATTAAGTATTTGTATAACTTCTTCAACTTCTAGTATGTATCCTTGATATACTTTTTTTATAGTTTCAATAATTTCATAATCTATATGAAAAAGTTTTGGTTCTGTATCATTATTGTTATCTTTTAATACTTCCCAAATAATACCATCATTTGATGTTTCTACTATAAAATCTGAAACTAAAATAATGAACTCAAACATAATAAGTGATTTTATAATGATACCATTTATTATTCTTTCATTAGTTAATTCTATTTCTATATATGGTTTTTTTTCTTCATCATATATATCAATCCAACCTAAATTAGAATCTAGTTTAGAATTTATTAAAGTATTATTTAATTCATTTAATTGATGTATTTGTCCTTCAGTTAGGTTTTGTATTTCTTCTATTGTACCTAATATATTGTCCCCTATGTTATTGAGAAATAAGTCTTTTTCTTCATCACTTACTATAAATTCTATATTTATATCAAGTATATCCATTACTATATTAATATTGCATTTATAATTATTACTATATCTTCTTTCTTTTTCAATAATACTATTTTCATTATTTATTCCACTAATATCATAAACATTATTATTAATTTTAATAGTATTATTAACAATATTTGTATCTTCAATTATAAATGAATTTTGTAAAAGTTCTAGATTAATATCTTCAAATTTTTCTTGTTTATTTAAAAAAGTGTATAATAAATATACAATTATTAATAAAATAATTAAACATATAATTTTATGTAATATTTTCATTTTTATTTTTATTTTAAATATATATTTATACTTTAAAGATATAAAAAAAATAAAATAATATGAAAAATATAATCAAAATAAATATACAAATAAATTATTTAACTTAATTTTTATTTATAAAAAATAAATTATTACCAAATACGCGATTTTTAGCAACAAAATCATTAAAATTTCCAGTATTACCTCTACCATTAATTAACATATTAACTCCTGATAATTCTTCAAAATTAATATCATTAATAGGAATACCATCATCAGTATTAGCAATATTATCAAGTTCATTATTTAATAATGAACCAGTTCTCCACGCACTTCCAAAAACAAAACTTCCGGGAGATTGATTACCAGATGGCGTTTTAGTAGGACTAGGTAGTGCTGTTCCTGAAGTTGTTGTTCCTGTTCCTGAACCTGAACTTGAACCTGAAGTGGTTGTTCCTGTTCCTGCTCCTGCTCCTGTCCCTGTTCCTGATGTTGTTGATCCTGTCCCTGATCCTGTCCCTGAACCTGATGTTGTTGTTCCTGAACCTGATGTTGTTGTTCCTGTTCCTGTTCCTGCTCCTGAACCTGATGTTGTTGTTCCTGTTCCTGTTCCTGCTCCTGAACCTGATGTTCCTGCTCCTGAACCTGATGTTCCTGTCCCTGCTCCTGAAGTAGAAGATGGTGATGTTGTTCCTGTTCCTGCACCTGTTCCTGCTCCTGAACTGGATGTTGTTGCTGTTGGGTCATAATTAGGATTAAACATTTTTCTTATATCATTTATAATATTAGTTGTATTAGTTGTATTAGTTGTTGTATGAGTATCATCATATAATTCTAATATTGAATATTTAGCATTATTTGATGTAATTAATAAATTTTGATATTTCATTAAATTATCAGGTAATGTATATTCTTCATTACTAAATGTAATTTTTTTTATTGTTAATGGTTGTGTTAAATCAGTAATATCAATGTATTTTAAGTTTATTTGTCTTGAACTAAAATCAATATCATATATATAAAGTATATTATTATTAAAATAAAATTTAGGAGATGTGTATGATGAACTTAATAAACTTAATTCGTTAAAATCACTAATTAATATATTATTACTATAAAATTCTATTTTATTATAATGTATTTTATATATTGGCTTATAATTATCATCATTAGTTAGTGATATTATAAATAAATAGTTATCATTTATAAATATATCTTTTATATTTTCAACCATTACATTACCTATTTGTGTTGTTTTCCAATTAGAGGCATCATTTGTTTCAGGTATTCCATCTGTTAATTTACAATAATATATAACTTGAGTAGTTTCATAACATCCTACAGCAAATAATACATCATTATTTACAGCCATATATTTAATAGTATCATAAGGTGCATGGGGCTTATCCCCTGGTTGTGTTGTTAATGGTAAATTTGAAAGAAGAGGTAAGCGTAAGCATTTTAATACAACTTTATTATTATTTAATATAGGTTTTCCATCTTCATCTAATGTAGAATAATATAATCCATCTATATTAACATTTTCCATATCATT
>Ga0228614_1001340_pt1 | contig 10598 bp, 9 predicted proteins | sample 15DmetaG_FD_190531 | JGI IMG/M metagenome (GOLD analysis project Ga0228614, IMG submission 190531) | Seawater microbial communities from Monterey Bay, California, United States - 15D | ecosystem: Environmental > Aquatic > Marine > Coastal | place: USA: California | collected 2016-10-13
AAACTCGTAAGAATATAATGGATAAACTTAAAACACTAACAATTTCTACATTAATTGAAAAAAGATATAATCTAATCGAAACCAATATAACTGAACGCGATATAATTGAATATGCGTTATTCGCATTAGACTTAAATGAACTCTGCATTAATATATGTAATGACGCATTATGTAAATCGTGTATTGAAAATGACAGTAAATGTGACGGAGTCTGTACTGATTTTAAAAATATGCGTAAATCACGCAATGCTTATGAAACAACCAATTTTTGTGGGATGGGCTTTATGAAAAATTATTCTGATACTGATAATACATATTACTGTAAGAAATATATTGATATGGCATCAATAATTCGCCAAGTGCGAAATAAATTTAAAACTACTAATCCTGAGTTATATGATTATTTAAAATATTTTGATAATGCTTATAAAGGAGAATACACTATTGATAAGGTTAAAGAATACTTAAATTCTTATAAAACCCAGCAGAATAGTATACCATTACAAAATGGAAGTGGTAATAACTATAAAAAATCAAAAACACGCAAATCAAAGAAAAAAGTTAGAAACTTTTTATAATTCATATTCAAGTCAATTTATCTATAATACTTTACTGCTGTTTCGCGTTCTCCAAATACTTATTATTGTGAGTGATATGCTATTCCTACCACAATAAAAAACAGGGCGTCCCCTGGGATTGTTTTCTGAGTTACAGATTCCGCACAATCTACAGACAAGCTATGAGACCACACTTGATAATTATTTAATTATTTATTGCCGGTAAACGGAGTCATAAATTTAAATTTATCCTTTTTACGATTAGTACAATCCAAACAAATCATGTGCATCATATCCATTCAACATTATCCACTGACGAGGAATTAACTAATTTAATTAGTTAAACTTGGTCGAGACTATCTTCTTGTCAAACCGGGCAAAGGGAGTGATCAGTTCCACAGAGGGTTTATCTGCATACGACCGGTTAAGATAATATGCGTTTAACAAGTCAACAACAGAGTCACGTTAAATTTCAATTACACAGGTTTTCATTACTCGACCTGTGTCTAACTTTACAAATTACCATTGAGCCAAGTTAGAAGCTCCCTATTAATTTACTACCAAATAAGTTTTCAATTTTTCTTTTATTTTACTGCTGTTTCGCGTTCTCCGAATACTTATTGTTGTGAGTGAGATGCTATCCCTACCACAATAAAAAACAGGGCGTCCCCTGGGATTGTTTTCTGAGTTACAGATTTTCGCAGTATCTACAGACAAGCTATGAGATACTCTTGATAAAACTCAACCTAATATGGCTATTTTGTTTTATCCCTATATAACGATTAGTACAATCCAAACAAATTGCCTGCATCATCTACATTCAACATTATCCACTGACGAGGAATAAATTAATTATCATAATATTGTAATTAAATTTAAACTTGGTCGAGACTATCTTCTTGTCAAACCGGGCAAAGGGAGTGATCAGTTCCACAGAGGGTTTATCTGCATACGACCGGTTAAGGTAATATGCGTTTAACAAGTTGACAACAGAGTCACATTGAATTTCAATTACACAGGTTTTCATTACTCGACCTGTGTCTAACTTTACATATTTATTAGTTGATAGTTTGCGCGCTGGATACAATAATATGTATCAGCTAACAATTAGTTTGCTTGACCGAAGATACATCGGCACTATCAACAACCACTATTGAGCCAAGTTAGAAGCTCCCTATTAATTTACTACCAAATAAGTTTTCAATTTTCTAATACTTTACTGCTATTTCACGTTCTCCTAATACTTATCACTGCTGTATGTTACTCTTACATAATCTGAAGCATCTCCATTTTGTTCCACAGCAGCTAAACATATTTCTTCAGTTTGATGTTTCACGTACTTTAACGCGAATCCGTCAGTTTCTACCGCAGCTAAACATATTTCTGGCGTTTGTTCCTTCACATATTGCAGCGCGTATGCATACTGTTTCACAGCAACTAAGCAAATTTCAGGGGTTTGTTCTTTCACATAAAGCAAAGCACACCCATTTTCTTCCACAGCAGCTAAACATATTTCGTGGGTTTGTTCTTTTACAAACGCCATATATGTAGACATCTTGTTATAATAACACTTGTAATGAGTTAAATTTATCTACTATTATTTCACGAAAAGTAATTCAATTTTTATTACAACAGTATTTCGCTTTTACTAAGTTGCGGTTTTACATTTTTTGTTATATTTTTCCAAGTCGTATATATTGCCTCTGCTACTATTCCTATAATAACTACACCTATTATACATATCACCATAACTAATATAACGGGCATTTTGTGAGTGTTATATTTATTTTATGTAAATATACATAATATAAATTTCTAATTCAATTTTAATATACAATAAAAAACAGGGCGTCCCCTGGGATTGTTTTCTGAATTACAGATTTTCGCAGTTATCTACAGACAAGCTATGAGATACTCTTGATAAAACTCAACCTATATGATATTTTGTTTTATCCACTATTCATGAGTTAGTACAAATCCAAACAAATCATGTGCATCATATTCATTCAACATTATCCACTGACGACTTATAATGTATGACCATAAGGTGGTGCGTACTGACCTTATTATAAGGTGGTCGTCACTGACCTTAGGTCATAAATTATAAGGTGGTCGAGACTATCTTCTTGTCAAACCGGGCAAAGGAAGTGATCGGCTCCACATAAGGGTTTATCCGCAGTTCTCCGGTTAAGGGTAATATGCGTTTAACAAGTTGACAACAGAGTCACGTTGAGTTTCAATTACACAGGTTTTCATTACTCGACCTGTGTCTAACTTTACAAATACAATAGAGCCAAGTTAGAAGCTCTCTATTAGTTTACCATCAAATAAGTTTTCAATTTTCTACTAATTTACTAATATTTTGAGTTCTCATTATATGAAAAATTGAAAACCTTTTTATATAAAATATAATAGCATCTACTATCTGACTATTATAGTCTAATATTACAATGAATAAACGTGCTACCGCAGTAAGAGTAAGGTGTGTGTTTTGCAACAGTCTATCTCATAAGATGGATAAATGCAATAGCACATTTAATGGTCGTCGCGAGTCACTCGACAAAGGTTGGTACTTTCTAATGGACGATGAACGTCCTAATTTTGAATATCTTGCCGCAAATGAGTTACGATATATTGCGTATCATTACGCAGCATACGAGGGGGCGATTCACGACTGGAATCAGAAAAACACTCAACACTACAACCGCAAATTTAGATTCCGTCCGATCGACTTCTCGCTTTCAAAAGCGCAACTCATTAAAGAACTTGCCAGAAGGTGGGAGGGGTTTCAGTCAGTGCGCGACCTGTATCAAACCAAACCTGTATCGTCGGAAGACGACGACTGTCCTATTTGTTTGGAATGTACTACAACATCATACAAATGGGTGCACACCGTTTCAAACTGGTACAAATGTAGTGACAAAGTCACGACGGAATGTAAGCACTCCTTTTGTAAAAAGTGCTGGACCAGTCATACTGAAAAGAATCGCCGCTACGATTATAGTGCTACTGGTAATCATCATCATGCTGGGGGTAATATGTGTGTGAATTGTCCGATGTGCCGACATAAAATTTCTGTAAAATAAATAAACAACTAACCAGGTAAGTCAAAAAACGAACTTTAGTTCATTTTTTTATATCATTAATATATAACTAACTATATGCAAGATAATACTATTAATTTATTAAACGCGTTACTTGATCAAAATATACTACATGAAGATGATAAAACACAAATAATCCATATGTATAATACTATTACAGAATATCCGTACGATAGTTTATTTACAAACAATACTAAATTTAATATATTGCATTATTTTAATGGACAAACCGACACAGAAGATCTTAAAATTATGATGAAAGACACAGACAGTTTATATACATTACAAACATTAGTTACTGATAATATATATCGTGGAACCATTATATCTGATGATAAAACTACTATATTTAAAACTTTTATAATAGACGCCGAACATGTATGGAAAGAGCAGTATTGTTTTACGTATTTAATAGAATTGTATTTTACTCTACAAATTAATTCTATATTAACAGATAACGATATTATAAGTAGTCCTCCAGTACATAGATGGGGAAAAGTTAATATTAACAATCGTCTAATTATGTATTTTTTTGAATTACCATATTATGATACAAATACAGCAGTAGATAATTCAAATTTAACAAAAAACGACATAGAATTAATAACCGGTACTTATATAAACATATTAAACCAAAATAATTTATATACACCAGCAATTACACATTTTTTGTCAGATATATCAAACATAATTAATAATGAACAAATCATAAACATGTTACATGATCGCGGAATAATTGTATATAATAATAAATTTTATTTTATAGACCATAAACATGTTTTTAGAACTCATGCTTGGGCTGGTCTTATATATTCATTATGGACCCCTCGATTTAAATTTAATAAGTAATACAATAATAAAATATATAAACAATTCTTGTATATTTTATAAACATGCAAAATATAAATACATGGAAACTTAATAATCAGGTACATGATACTAATGACCGTTTGATACAAGATATAAATAGAATTATAGCGAAAGTTTCTTGTATCAGATCAATAAACCCAACATACATATTAGACTTGACAAAAACAAAATATTCTCTTATTGAAAAATATGTGTATGATATAGCTATGTTTCATTTCGCACGATTAAATATACAAAATATAAAAGACCATCATGTAGAATTTTGGTTTAAAGAAGATAAGCATAATAATAGTCATGAATTACATGTTGATTGCGACGAATGTTTAAAAAAAGAAATGAGAGAATATAAGTATCCTATCCTTGCAACGGTTACTTATTTGAATGACTTTTATGATAGTCCTACAATTATAACTAATGTAGACCTTGATACTTATAATAATAAGGATTTTAAAAATCAGACTGAACTAACATTATCATTACCTGTAGTCAATAAACATATTTCTTTTCATGGTAATTTTTTTCATGGTAGTACAAAATTATCTGATATCGAAAATAATACATCAAGATATATAATAGCCATTAATTTATGGGATACCCTCCCTTTAACCGACCATGACTATTGTCAAGATTTTAATGCTTTTACTGATCTAAATATTAGATCTATATATAATAAAAAAGAGAATCCCGTAGTTTCTATACATAATGATGATAATTTTGCAGATATTGTTGTTGACAACAGTATAATAAACGAGCAGTTCTTCGATGATATTTTATATAATCAAAAATATGATACCACATGTTATAGATTTAATGATATAATTAAACAACACTACAACAAATCTATTCATACATTTAAATTTATTTTAAATAAACAAATTGATACGAATTCTAATATAAACTCTAATGGTATACCTACGTTTATAATTAATTTACAGCATAACTTAAATCGAAAACTATCTATGATCAATAAACTAAATTATACAAATATTAAGAACTATAAATTTATTAATGCTGTTGATGGAAAAACTGACTTAGATAGCTATAATTTTAAAATAATGCCAGATTGGATTGACCCTATCTTAAAACGAAAAATGAATTCTCATGAAATAGGGTGTTTCTTATCACACTATTCTATTTGGAAATATATAATAACCCATAATATTGATGTTGCGTTAATTTTAGAAGATGATTGTATATTTTTAGACAAGTTTAATAATGAATTCGACGAAATATTACATTTAAACCCCACTACATATGATTATTTTTCACTTGGACGAAATAGAATGAATGATAAATACAATATGGGGCCAGAATTAAGTATTACTGATAAGTATGTTATTCCAAAATATAGTTATAATGCTCATTCTTATTTATTAACAAAAAATGGGGCTAAAATATTAACTAATAAATTAGCTACTGAAAATATTATACCAGTAGATGAATACATACCTATTATGTATAATAGTTTCCCGTTTTCAACATATAGCGATTATTTTAAACATATACCAAAATTAAAAGCTATAGGTTTTATTGACGATATTACCATACAAGAATAAACCATTATTTCATAATATTTGCTAATCATGTAACACCTTTTGGTTATTATATCCATATTCATATAAAGTGTTTGTCAATGATTTTGGTTCAAATAACACATTACCATTGTATTTGAGTTTATATAACTTATGTTTAATTATATAAAATAGGCTATACATAAACTGTTTATACTCGTGTGGTCCATTCCCATGAATAACTATTGGATATGTATCAAACAGTTTATTCTGTATTATGTTTGCATCATGAAATACTACATCTTTTATTGAATTATTTAATGCTTGAAAAATATAGCAATTATAGTCCAATATTATTTTCTCTTTCAATTTATCATTCAAATATTTATTTGTAAAAAATAATTGGTCGTCATCGGTATTAGATATAGTTGCGTCACGAATAAGCGAATAAATATTATATGCTGTACCTATAAATCCTCCCGAGTTAAGGTATAAATATGGCGAGTTATTATTTGGATATTTACATGCCAACGATATATCAGGCCAGCAATCCTTTTCTGCTGTAAATAATACGCAGTTATGTTTGTTATATTTTGTCATTGCGTCATAGTATCGGTTCAATATATTGTTGTCAGTTGAATTAATTAATACATCATATGAATCTGTAAATAAAAGTATTGTGCTATGTATCGTATTTATATCCCATCCTGACAACTCTTTTTTTAATAAATTAATTTTATAACCACCACCCATTCCCTTTTCCATGTCTCCACCCTTCCATGAATCATTTAAACCTAATATTTTATAATTTATTCCATATTTACGTAACTGATGAATATAATTTTTATATCCAATATGATTTTTATCCGTAGCCACAGAAATTACGATCAAATTATACGAATTATCTACACATAACCCTTTTTTATATTGTATCATTTCTTCCATAATACAATATAAAACTACACTTTTTATATAAATTCATCAAGTAATGATATATTCAAAAATGCTACTAACGCATATCGTACCCCCTTTGTAACAGGGGTTACGCCATGTGTGTGCCGAATTGTATGTATAACCATATCACCCTTTTCAGCATAAGATATTATATCATCGGCATATATTAATTTACCACCTTCAAAACCATCATTTAATAATATACTGATTGAAAAATTTGATTCATTGCCGTCTATATGCATATCCAAACTATTTTGATTTTCCGCATCATATTTTGCAATAAAAATGTCTTTTATATCTATGTTTTTTATTTCAACATTATAAGATTTACATATTAAACTATCTATTGTCGTTAAAAATAATAACATAAATGTAAAAACTGACTGTATCTTATCCAGAGATATATCAGTTGTTGGATATAAATCATGTCTTGTGGTTTCCCATCCATTTTTAAACGCGTACTGTTCTGCTTCGTGAATTATCCAATCACACATTATAGGTGTAAATACTGCTTTGTGCGTGAATCGTTGAATAAATTTATCATTTTCATTATTCTTTTCATTATTTATTATATTCTTTTCATTATTTATTATATTCTTTTTTTCATCTTTTTGAACTTTAAACAATGAATGTGTTTTTTTATGTTCTTCTAACAATTGACGTATACAATTAAATGCTTTATTATCTTTTAATTCGAATATTTGTTTACATTCGTCTGAAAAAGTTTCACTGTTTACCAAAATATCCATTGAATTATCTTTTGTTTTTGACGTAATTGTAAAATCAAATATATTTGATTTTGTATCATTATTGGTAACTAATTCATATTTAGGCTTATCAAATACCTGCGATATAATTGCACTATGAAAATCATAATCAAATATTGGTATATTTTTAACGGGTGTGTTTAATATTTGTATTACCAACGAATAGTTTATTGTTTCATTAACACTTAAAAAATCATCCGTACAAAATATGTTAATATTACCATATACATATTGATTTGGATCAAATGTTATTATATTATTTGGGTTTGATACACATATATCACATTCTCTAATATGTTCTATATTTTTATTTTTATAGTCATTATTAGTCAATTTAAAAAATATGAATGGCTGTACCGTAGAATTCGATAAATTTATTATTGATGTCATACTACTATTTTCAACGCAATTCATATTAATAGTATCGCAACAATTTATATCATTTTTTACAAAACTAAACGCAATATGATGCTCTTCTTTATTAAATTTTTTTTGTAAATATGTATCAAATTGCGTACACGCTATGTCATATATATATTGTTCTAATATACTATATTTATTAGTATCATCTGTATTTAATATATATTGCAGTTTGTAAGGGTGTATATCATTTAATAAATGTAAATAATTATAAAATCGGCTTTTTTCATCTGAAGATATATTTGTATAGTCAATCCTATCTACGTTGATATTATTCAACATATTGTTATATAAATTATATAGAACAATATACCATTATATTTATATTAGTACCATGAATAATAATAATGCGTTCAAAATTAATATTTTCAAAGATTTAAAAACACATCTAATAATTTGCGAAAATATATTTGAAAATCCCACTGATATATGCAATCACGCATATAAACAATATAAATATTCTATTAGAAAAGCCTTTGGATATGTGTGCAATTGGGGAATTATTACAATGGATATGTTACATCTTTATTCAGTACTACTTAAACTAAATATTTATTTAAAGGCACATCATTTTTTATTTATATCTACAGGGTTTAATCCATATCCACATACAGATGGAGTTTCATTAGTTGACCTAAATTTTAAATCTGAGATGTGTTTAGCTTCTGTTATTTATTTAAACCCTAAGTTAGATGAAACTAATTATACAGCATTTTACGAACACTACAAATGTACTAATAGATCCGAATCTGTAATAGCTAATATTACATCATTTGTTGGTAATAGATTCAATAAACTTGTAATATATGACGGTCTACAATATCACAGTGCAGGAAAAGGATTTGGTAATGATATTAATAACCCTAATGATATTAGGCTAACTGCTACTTATTTTTTCGATGCATATCATTAAGATAATATATAAAAGATATAAATATATTAGATCAATTATATTATTATGTATAACTATAAAGCAGGCGTTTATATAGATGAAAATATAAAAGTCGTAAATAAAAATTTAACTCGTAAATTATATTTATATGATAATTTTTATGAAGATAATAGCCAAATATGTACACTGTTTAATTTAGATAGTGATAATTGTAAAAACAACAACATAAATGAGTTAAAAAATAGTCTTGAACATATACTCAACAAAAAAATCAACACATTACAAAGTAATATTATTAAACTAACTGAAGATCATATTATAAATCCAGAGAATAATGAATGGATTGCTGTCGTTTTTTTAAATCCGAATAATTCGGTAGATAATGGAAATGGTTTAGCTTTTATGCAAGAAAATTTTAACTCTAATAATAAAATAAATAATACGAATACAAATTCTACCAAATTAATTGTTGAGGATTTTTTTTACGGTAAGTCAAATCGTATTATTATTTTTAATAGTAAATACTACCACAAGTTAATGGTAAAAATACCTATATTAGTTGAAATTATACACGTAAAATTAATATAAATATAATCTTTGGTATAATATATTAACTATGTCACAAAAATATAAATATAAAGGTGTAGATTTAACTGATTTATTTTATAGTCAGAGTGGTACTATTTCTACATCATATGGTTATACTAACTTTCCTAATTTTCAAAAATCTAGTGATGCACATAAAATATACGATTCAACAAACCATGGATTATTTAAATCATTCGCATCTACTACTCCAGGATACACATCATCAACAATGATAGGACATACAACCATCGCAAAAGAAGTAATACTCAAGACAGGTAATACAAGTACTACTGTTCCTACGTGGGCAAAAGCTGTTAAATTTGATATACAAAATATTAATGGAGATACAGGTGATACAAGTACTACCAAAGGATCACAAGGAGCAAAAGGATCTACAGGAGCCGGTGGATCAAACGGACCCAATAATGGGTCCGTTTGTTTCTATTCAGGTTGCTGGACAAACTATCAATATTATGGTGGACCTGGTGGATGGGGTGGATCTGGTGGAGCTGGTGGAGAAGGTGGACAAGGTGGAGATGGTGGAGCTGGTGGAGCTGGTGGAGAAGGTGGAACATCAAGAATAAGTACTATTATTGAACTTAGTGAAACTAACAGAAATATTGTTTTCGAACCAACGGTAAGCGGCGCACTCAATGCTAACCGCATTACGATGTACGATAAATATAACCAACAGACAGTGTTATCTTTGTATAAAGGAAAAAAAGGAGCAAAAGGAGGAAATGGATACAATGGAGGTACAGGAGCACAAGGAGCAAAAGGACACCAAGGAGGCGGAGGATATGGTTGTCAATTCGAACACGGTGGAAAATCAGGCAGGAATGGAGGTAGAGGAGTACAAGGATCTACAGGAGCAACAGGAGCACCAGGATATACAGGATCAAAAGGAGCACAAGGAGCAAAAGGAGCACAAGGAG
>Ga0228614_1001341_pt1 | contig 10588 bp, 17 predicted proteins | sample 15DmetaG_FD_190531 | JGI IMG/M metagenome (GOLD analysis project Ga0228614, IMG submission 190531) | Seawater microbial communities from Monterey Bay, California, United States - 15D | ecosystem: Environmental > Aquatic > Marine > Coastal | place: USA: California | collected 2016-10-13
CAGATGACACTATTGAAGATTTAAATGGTTATATCATATTAGATTCAGAAGCTATTGAATTAACAGATGGTCAATATGCTGGTGATTACTGTTTAAAAAGTGAGGCTTGGAGTATTGCTGGTGATAATATTATACATGAAGATGATGTGGAAGATTTTAAAGATAAAAACCCTGTAAAATTAACAAAATGAAAAAACAAATAAAAAGATTACTAAGAGAAGGTTTAGAAAGTATAATTACTGAAGATAGGATAGCTGCTAAATCCATAGAAGGTTTCAATTTAGTAGTACCAAACGAAGTTAAAGTGATGCACAAAGCATTTGTTGATGCTGGTCATGAAATATATGTTGTTGGTGGTGCGGTTAGAGATGCGTTGAATGGAGTAGCACCAAAGGATTGGGATTTAGCTACGGATGCACATCCAGAACGCATAATGGAGATACTTAAAACAATACCAATCGTTAATTCAACAAAGTTAGTCGGTGAAAGGTTTGGTATCATAATGGCGGTTACTGATAATGATGAATATGAAATAGCAACTTTCCAAGAAAGAGATGAATCTAATTTACAATCTACTGGTGAAATAGATGTTAAGTTTTCGGATATGAAAGGTGATATATCAAGAAGAGATTTAACAATTAATGCGTTGTTTTATGATATTGGGACTGATGAGGTTGTAGACCTTGTTGGTGGTATTGATGATGTTAGAAATAATGTAATTAGAAGTGTTGGTAAACCAGAAGATAGGTTTGAGGATGACTCTATTAGGAAATTAAGAGCAATTAGATTTGCGGCTAGAACTGGTTCTAAATTAGACCCAGACATTGATAGAGCACTTAAGAATGACCCAAGTATACACCCAAAGGTTGCAAGAATACCAATTAATGATGAATTTTTTAAGGGTATAAAACAAGCTAAGGATGTTAAGAACTACTTAAGTTTATTAGATAACTATGATATGTGGGAATATATTGTACCTCCTAAATTTGGTATTAACTTAAATGGTTATGTTAATGAAAAAGATATTATGGTTTTATTGGCTGTATTATTTAACAACAACAATCCAGTAGAACTTAGAAAAAAATTAAGTGGTAAAGGAGATAGTATGAATTATAGTTCTGGGTTGGCCAATGGTATAAAATACCTAATCCAACTTAAAGGTTTAAATTCTGATAATGCAATATTATTTAAGAAAAATCAAAGTGCTAGTGACCAGCAAATAAGAACTTTTGCTAGGTTAATGAATTTAGATATGAAACTAATTGAAGCTTTAATTAAATTTAAGTTTACAGTTACTGGTGCTGATGTTAAAAAGTTAGGTGTTAAGCCAGGTCCAGAAATGGGTGTAGCAATAAAGAAAATGGAAACAGATAACTTTAAAAAGTTATTATGAGGTTAAAAATATTGATTTTTTAATTAAATTATATTTCTTAAACGATGTTTTATATATTCTTTTATAATATCGGACCCACCTCCATCTAAATATTTTTCAAAATCTGATAGTGATTTAAAATATGGGTTTGGTTTTATTTCACCAGTTTCTGGGTCGGTGATATTCATTAATTTATCTTTCTTTTTTTGTTTCATAACATCCCATACATTAGATTTAACTCTCATATGGTTTTTAACGATAAATTTTATTTTATCAACATCAGTTCCTTCAAAAGATTCAATCCAATTTCTAAATTCTTCAACATATTTTTCACTTTCTTTTTCATGACCATGTGCTGTTGGTTGATTTGTTTTTGGACTTATTTTATAGGTATCCATTTTACCTAAATCATGAAAAAGCGCAGCCAATACCATATTTGGGTCACCCCCATATTTTGCATATGCTCTTTTTATGACAATAAAAATATGTTTTAATGTATTACCTTCTGGGTGCCATTTTGGGTTTTGTTTTGCACCCCATTGCTTAAACAATAACTGTTTAAGGTCGTTTGGTAATATTCTTAATAATTCTTGCGGAGATTTTGGTAATTTATTTTTTTTCATTAAAATTATGTTTTATAATTATAAATAGTAATTTATTTCAAATAATTCACCATTAGCAAAATAATTTTCTCGTAATGATATTGCTCTGTCCATGTTATATTTCATCTTATATTTAGGGTTACCATTTTTATAAAACCCTTCCCAAAATCCATTCATTTTTCCTTTTGTATAAGTTCCAGACCAAAACAAATTTCCATTGGGGTTATAATGCTCCCATAAACCATCTCTACATTTTTTATTGTTAATATAAATATATTTGCTCATGTTAAATGATATTCAATCGTTTCTAGTTTTTCTTTGTTGTAATAATAATTAAAACCATAATTTAATGTAAGTCCTGTTGCCTTTCCATGTGTATAATCTTGTTTGTATATTAAATCCCCATATACATAAAAACAACTCCAACATCCATGTTTTTCATCATTTAAGTAATTACCACTATTCATTAATAAACCATTTTCATAGTAACTTTCCGAATAACCATTTAATTTACCGTTAATGTAATTATAAGAAACCCAAACTTTACCATTATCGTGATATTCTTCCCATGGACCATGTCTTTGACCTTCTCTATTAAATTTATTCATATTAAGTGATATTTTATTTCTTGTATTTTACCATTATCCCAATAACTTTCCCATGGGCCATGTCTTTTACCATTAACATAATTTGCTTTATACACTAACTTACCATTTGAATAATACCTTTCCCATGGACCATGTAGTTTACCATTAACATAATTTCCTTTAGACCTTAACTTACCATTTTCATAATAAGATTCCCATGGACCATGTAGTTTACCATTAACATGATTTTCTTTAGAGCTTAATTTACCATTTGAATAATAAGATTCCCATGGACCATGTAGTTTACCATTAACATAATTTACTTTAGACACTAATTTACCATCTGAATAATACACTTCCGATAAACCATGTATTTTACCATTAACATAATTTTCTTTAGAGCTTAATTTACCATTTGAATAATAAGATTCCCATAAACCATGTTTTTCACCTTGTTCGTTATATTTGTTCATGTTATATGATTAATTTACTTTATGTAAAATTAGACCTATTAAATAAATGGATGATATAATTGATAAAATGTAATGATAAACCATTATATCTTTTGGGAAAAACACATATGAAAAAAGTAATAATAAAAACAATATACAATAGAAGTGCAATCTATTTCCTGGTTTATAAATATAATCTAATATTTTCTTTATCATAATATAAATTCTATTAAATTTTCTTCATAGTCTGCACGTAGACCTACATCAATACCTTTGTGTTTTTTAATTACGGCATAAAGTTCACCATCTCTTCTGTAATGTCTCCAAATCCCAAATGATTTACCATTTTTTTGATGACCTACGTGTTGTAGTTGACCATTATCAAAATATTGTTCAAATAACCCATTTTGCTTATTGTATTCATATGCTATTCTAAGCCACAAAGAATCTTTAGAGAAGTATCTTTCTTGAATACCATGTAATTCTCCGTTAATATAATGTGTTTTAGAGTCTAGAGCACCATTTGAGTCATAAGATATCCATGTTCCATGTTTTTTTCCGTTTAAATTATATTCATTCATATTACATTAATTTAAATTATTCGATAATATAAGTTTAATAGTCTACCATTTTCATTTATGTGTTCCCACAAGCCATTCTGTTTACCATTAACATAATTTCCTTTAGAGCTTAACTTACCATTTGAATGATACCATTCCCACAAGCCATTCTGTTTACCATTAACATAATTTCCTTTAGAGCTTAACTTACCATTTGAATGATACCATTCCCATGGACCATGTAGTTTACCATTAATGTAATTTGATTTGAATCTTAAGTTACCATTTGAATAATACCATTCCCATGGACCATGTAGTTTACCATTAACATAATTTTCTTTAGAGCTTAACTTACCATTTTCATAATAAGATTCCCATGGACCATGTTTTTCACCTTGTTCGTTATATTTATTCATATTATAAAAAATAAAAAAGGGTTCAATTAAGAACCCTTTATTGATTAATCATAAGCATTTTGAAGCTTTCTTGTGACTGGGTTCAGTTCTTGCTGAACATATTTAATCACATTTGGTGATTCGGTTTTAATTGTTCCATGTTCACCATGTGTTACAATTCCATCTCCTTGGATTTGTAATTTCATAATACCATTACCTAAGTCTTCTTTGGTAATGTTTTGCGCATGAAGCGTGTGTGTGTTTGTTGATGGTTCAAGTACTTCTTTTTTAAAATTTTGCATTTGTTTAAATATTTAAATAACGTTATATAATTAAGATTGACATGTTAACAATGAAAAGTATTGTTCAGAAGTTAATGGAACTATTTCACCCTCTGGTTTAACATCTTCTTCCATTTCAACTAATAATACATCACCTTGTCTTTTTAATTCTTTAATATGTGGTATAAGATTTTCATGAATTCTAAACGTTGATGCAACCGCTTCTAAAGGTGAATCTTTATATTCTTCTTCAATCCATAACCAATGTTCTTTATTTGTGGTTGTACACCAACATCTAAGGGCATATAAATCTTCATTAAGACCTAATTTTTTACCATTTACTTTATGTACTTCATAAATATTATCATATTCATTATAACCTAGTAATTCACCTGTTTCAGAGAAAACTTTATGTTTAACAGGTTTTCCATCTGTGCATAATCTTTCGTGACCAAGTTCTGAAATCATTTCAACAATATCAATACTACCAAAAACTAAAGTTTGAAACTCTTGGGTTTCTAAGGCAAATGCTTCAGCATATGTAAATGCTTTTACATTATCATATAGTTCTAATAATTCATCCATGTTATCATCGCACATGAACATTTCTGGTTTAGTTTCTTTATAAAAGTCTAATTCACCATTTTTTTCCATTTCCAAAACCTTTCCATAAACGGATTTAATTTCATTTATGAAGCGATGTTCAAACCTATTTTTGTTTCTAAAAACACCCTTAAGGTATCTAACTACATCTTCATTTGATATTGTACTATAGAAGTTATTTTTAGTTATATTGTAACTAAGGTTAACGTTATTCTTGTCATAAATAATTTTAATATCTACCATTTTTAAAAATTTAATTAAGTAATTAAGTAATTAGTGTAACACAAATATAAGTGTTTTTATTTGAAAACAAAAATATTTTTTAATTTTTTATTTTTTTCTCATGAAACCCATTTGAATACATTATAATGTAAAGACCTCTATATCTTTCGATATCGTGTATTAATACACCATTTGGGGCAAAATACTTCTCTGGTTGATAAATTATGTTAACATTTGAATTTAATGCAATTATTTCTGAATTTATATCACCATTAAGTCTATAATAGGTTATTCCATTGGAAACATCAGTGTGATTATAGTTACCCTCGTAAGTTATGTATTGTTCAATTAATACCCAATTTAGCGCATCTTTACTCTTTTGTAATTTATAGGCCTTACCAGAAGATTCGGTTATATCCCAATATATTTTATTAATATTATTGATGTTTTCTCCACGAAAATTTAAATATTCATTATTAAGTAAGACATTACATCCACCTGTTACATTGTTTAGTGTGTATGAATAATCGCACTCATCTCCAGCAAATCCATCTACGATTAAGTATATACATTCTCCAGCTGATACGTTAAAATTAGTTGATGTCCATGTTGAAGCAGGTGCCGATGGTGATGGTGCATCTTCTACAAGTGTTAAATTTGTTGGTGTGCCTCTAAATATGGTCATTTGAAGACCACTTGTAGTTCCTTGTGTACAATTAGATATATTTGTAAAATCTATATTCCAAGTACCATTTGTTGTTGCACAGAAATAGAACCAAGAATCATTATTTACGACATAAGTTACATCTTCACCAGCTGTTGCGCAGGTTGGACATTGTGTTGTCGCATTGTTGTCAAGGTTTTCATTGCCAGGTAATCCATTTGTTGGTGAATATCCAATGTTAGTTCCGTTTATTACCACACCACATTGGTCAATAATACTTGCATTGTCTACGTTATTATTTGTTGGTATGGGGTGTACACTTATGCAGTAATCGATAGTTCTATTGTTTGCTCCACCACAATCTTCATTCATTATTTGAATTAGATAATCAGAATTTTGACTTAGGCTATTTAATTGAAAATGAAATCCAGGGTCAAACAAATCTAGAAAATCCTGACAATATATTGATTGTGCTGAGGTTGGTACGCACCCTGTTCCTGGTGTGAATGGACCATATATGGCAACGTGATAACCACAATTTGTACCAATGTTTGGTCTATTTATTGAAAGATTTAAATCAGTAAATGACCCAGCATTAAATCTGTACCATGAACTTCTTGGTGTTACGCCACCACCACCAATTGGATTGCATGGAAAATTTGTAGCTTCACCAGTTTCAACGGTGTTAGTTGCGGTTGTTCCGTTTGTACAAGGGTCACCGATGTTAATTACAGTTGCATTTACACAATTATCATTAGCGGTTGCTATATAAAATTCCGTTTGAAATGTACTGTTATATATAGGTGTTCTATCCCAAACCCATTCCATTGTACTCTCTGAGTATGGAAGTGTTTGTGCTTTTGGTTTAACTTGAATTAAGAGTGTTAAAAATAGTGTAAAAAATATAAATTTCATGAAATTTAAGTTTAATTAATAATTATTTTAATAATAAAAGTCACAGATAACAAATATTAAGGTTTTTTTTCATAAAAACAACAAATTCAGAATGTCTTTTCCATTTTTCATTCTTAAAAGACCTTAAAATATGATTTAAACATTCTTTTTCTGTTAAATCATATAGATACTTTAGGTTTTTAATCAGATTTTTAATGATATTTAACAGTTCATTTGATAATTTAGTATTAAATTCAAAACAATACTTTAAATTATTACACAATGAACCTAAACTTGTATAATTCGTCTCTTTTTTTAAATCAAAAAGGAATTCGTAAATTGTAAAATCAATAATTTCGTTAAAATCTTCTGACATATTTATAATAAATAGGATTTATGAGCAAAAAAAAAGTTTTTGACCCGATAATGATTGGGCTTATGTTTAATTTTTTAAAAAATTTATACCCTGTATTAAGAATAAAGAGTAAAAAAAAATTTAGAAGGGGTGTGAATTTCAATGGTATTAATTTTGTAATACCAAGAGATTCTGATATGGTGTATAGTAAATTGTTTTACATTTTAAAAGAACTATACTCCGTTGGTGACGCTGAAATTAATTATGTTTTGAAATCTTACTATAAATTTTAGTCTGGGAATTTAAACCCAGACATTTTATTTATAAAAGATAATGGAACCATAAATTTTTCCAAATCATCATATGATTTTTTGTTATCCATGAAGTATGGAACAATTGTTTTGACATCATCCTTGAATAAGTAAAGTATTTTAAAGAAATGTTCTGGTACGGAAACATCTTTTATCTTCTTTAAATCTGGTGATAGTATCGGCCCAGTTATTACAACAATACTATCATATTCAAAAGTTATATTTCTAACATAATTTTCTAGTTTTCTCCATACCCCTCTATTAAATGATGGGTTTTGTGGGGATATATTGACCATATTAAACGTTTCATCCATTTTTTCTTGATTGCATGGTTCGTCAGCGGCTGCTTTTAGGTGTCCTCTATCATATCCAGACTTGGTATAGTCTTCGTCATAAGCGGATGCGGTTTCTATGGTAAAATCATCCTTAAAATAGTTTTTTCTGGTGGCCAAATCAGTACAGGAAAGGGTTTCTTTTTTAAGTGTGTATAAAACCCAATTGGATTGTTCGTGTAGCTCATTATATGACACTGTAAATCCATTATATTCTTTAATTTGGTTGGTTCTATCTATCTTAACTGGTAGAACTTGTGCAAATAATGCGCATGTTGATAATAGTAGTAACGTTAGTAATTTAATCATGATTTTTTTCTCTTTTTTTGCGCTTCAGTTATTAGTTTTTTTGGTATTTTATATTTTTCATTTAATAATGACAAATCTATATGCCATTTATATTTAGACCTGTCCATCCATTGTCTCATCACTTCTTTTAAGTGATTAACACAATCTCTATGATTCCAATTATTTACCTTTTCAAGGTGTTTAAACGCTTCTGGTTGTTTACCAATGGCACTTGTTCTACCAAAGTGTTTAACTTGATGACATTTGGGACATAGTGAAATCAACCCTTTTAGTATTTGAACCTTAAAAACACCATCATAATCCCATATTTCATGACATTCTACATTATGTCTATATCCTTGATTTTTACCTGTGTCTCCACATATTTCACACTTATGGTTTGCTTTTTCGTATGATTCTTTTCTTAATTGGTCCCAATATTTTTTTGGTAGTAGTGTTCTAACGTTGCTATAAAAACAAGTTTTGGGTACCAATTCAACTTTTAATTTTCCCATTTATAATTTACATTAAGTATTTTGAAGTGTTTTTTATATAACTCTCTATTAATTAAATACCCTTTAGTTTCACTTTTTTCGTCACCAGCATTAATGGTTATAGGTAGTTCATTCTCTTCTATTAATTTTTTTAAGTTATTGGTTAATATGAACCAAGCTTCTTGTAGATATGGAAAATAAGTAACAAAATATTTTGCTTTGGTTACTACTATTCCAGAGTATTTACCTCTGCACTCAAATTCAATGAATAGGTTTCCACTATCTCTATTTTCTTTAACAATTCCGAATGGTGTTTGTATTTCTTTTTCGGGTATACACCATACATCTGTTTTTATTTCAAATTTAACTTCTTCATTAGCTTTATTAAGGAGTAGCGCATCGTATTTATTGTCTTTATTAAAACTTACAAATTTATACCCAAAGGATTTTAATTCATTGACTATTATTTTTTCACCTTTTTCACCGTATTCTATATCTAATTTAAAATTATATTTCATTGATTACTTTTTTTATGATTTGGTCAAACTTGACTTTTGTTTCGTAATCCATATCAGCGATTGCACTATGTGCTCTTAGGTTATGTAGTAGGATTGATGGGTTTTTCTTTGTTGGTTTTTCTTTTTCATTACCTGGTGTACCAGATAATTCATTGAACAAATCAAGTATGTTTATTTCATAATGTTTACCTCGTTCACCTTTTAATTTAAGCAAAATACTTTGGTTTTTGGTAATAGTTATCATTATTTCTTTATCCTTTGCTTTGAGAGATGTTTCCCTTGTTAAGTCTTTATCAAGTTTTGTGGCCATTTTAACTATTTTTGACATATTTATAATAAACAAAGATAATATTTTTTCTTATAGAAACAAATTATGAAGACATATATAAAACAAAGACTTAGGGAGTCTTTAATAGAAAATAAGAAAACAACCGATACTGGTGGAAATAGACCAGCACGTGGAGGAAGAGGGGATGGCGTTTATTACTTCAGTTATGGCGATTTAGAAGATTTTAAAACTCATTATAATCAAATAAAAACTGAAATATTTGATAAGTTAAGTGATAAAGAAAAAGAACAGTTATTCGCCAAAGACGAAAATTTAGAATATGGTGACAGATTTAGATTTAAAGTCAGTATTAATTCTAATGGTGGACCTAGAATACAAGGTTTAGAATCTAGTGCTGTTCGTAACAATATTGGTAGTAAAGTAAGTCAGACAGGTAATGTTAAATTTTTCAATAAATCTGCACCAATAAGGTTTAAACAAAACTTTTTGGGTAAAATGATGAAGTTTACTCTAAAGAATGGTAAAGATGTTATATTTAAGGTTGTAGGTCAATTTGGTAATGAAAAGATATTCTTTACAATTTGTGATAATGATAATGTTTTATCAACTTTTTTTAAGAACAACATATATGTAACTGATTTAGCTTCACTTAGTTCCAATATTGTTAAAACCAATTATGTACACATTAAAAACGTATCTGATATCAAGAATTACACCGAAAAAATAGATACATGGAAACCTTATACATTTAAGTTGTTAAAATCTATGGATTTATATTCTGATGATGGTACACCTAGATGTAATTTAACTGATATTATTAGAGAGTTTAAAGGGTTACCAGTGCCTTTTGTCCCTATCAGAGATTACTTGACCAAAATAGATAGAAGCCCATCTCCACATTATTATGCTTATTTACATTTATTATACGCTGATTATAATAACATAATTGATTTTGTTGATAAGGGAGTTGGTTATTTAGATGATAAAGCTGCTGATATAGCTAAAGAAAAAACGCCTGGAGAATTGGAATATAAAAGGTCAAAGTTAGGTAGACATGAAAAATCGGATAAACTTAAAAAAGCCTTGTATGGTGATACTGAAATTCAAGCAAAAAAAGAAGAGTTAACTAATAAGTTAACCATGATTAAAAAAAGTATAAATAAAATGGCTAGAGAACGAGAGCCAGGATATAAAGAAGCTATTAAGATTTATAAAAATGTTGAGCAGAAAATAAAAGATGATTTAAATGAATTATTATGAAAAATTATATTAAAGAAAAACTAAGAGGATTATTAATTGAGAGTGAACTTAAAAAAGCGTTGTATGGTGATTCTTACATAGAAGAAGAAAAGGAAAGATTGACAAATGA
>Ga0228614_1001346_pt1 | contig 10550 bp, 5 predicted proteins | sample 15DmetaG_FD_190531 | JGI IMG/M metagenome (GOLD analysis project Ga0228614, IMG submission 190531) | Seawater microbial communities from Monterey Bay, California, United States - 15D | ecosystem: Environmental > Aquatic > Marine > Coastal | place: USA: California | collected 2016-10-13
AGCGCATCGGCGGTGATGCTAAGCGTCGTGTCACCGCTGGTGTTGCCGGTCACGATGGTAGTGCCTGTGCCTCCCGTCACGGTGACGCTTCCCGCGACTAGTTCGATGCTAGGGTCCAACAGATCGGTTAGAACCAGATCATAGGCGGGGGCATCGTGGGCTTGGACTGGGTTGTCGACCTCAATGGTGTAGGTCACCGTCTGGCCCGCGCGCACCCCGTCGTTGGGACCTGTTTTGTCGATGGTGAGCTGCGGCTCAATCAATTCAACCCGGCTGGAGACATCTTCGCTGACGCCATCCGCCACAAACTTCGCTTTGTTGGTGAGTTGCTCGCCCGCCTCTGCGGTCTGCCCGCCAAGTGACTGGGCCGTGACTTCGAAGGTAATCACATCATCGGAGAGGAAGTTGTTGCCCAGATTAACCAAGTCGCCGACGTCAAAACTGACGCTTTTGTTGTCGCTGGCCACGGTCCCGAGGCTGCCAAAGGTGATCCCGTTTGATGATGTTAAGGCATTCGTGTTCCAGCCGGTGATAACCGCCGAGAGCATATCAAAATCGCCAAACACGCCGCCATCACTGACCTCATCGGACAGGATGACATTTTCATAGCTGCCCTCAGGCAGATTGATGCTGACCTCAAAGGTGAATTCCTCACCAACCATGACTTCATTGGCGCGTTGTACCCCGATCTCACGACCTTCAAGGGTTTTGACGATGTCGACCGCATCGACCTCTGCCTTGGCGGTATCAGTCAGGCTGGCGTCGGCGCGGTTGATCGCGGATGTGCCGCCTGAGCTTTCAAAGGCAGTGAAGTTCGTAACAGTGGCCGTGTTTTCCATCACGTCGCCGGCTTTTACGGTTTGCTCGGCCACAAGGTCGTAGGTGATGATCACGAGGTTCTCACCGGAGGTGCCGTCAAAGGCCGACAACGCGCCCTCAGAGCTGCGATCATCCAGAACCATGCCGCCAGAAAACAGATCGCCAGTGTATGTGATTGCACGGGCGCCTGTGCCGTCCGTCACCGACAGGTTCAGCCCACCGGTGGGCACCGCAAAGCCCGCAGGCAGGGTATCGGTGATTGTGACGTCAAAGGCCCCACTGGGCGCTTTGCCTGTGTTCTCGACTACAATCGCAAAGGTCACAAGATCGCCCGCATCGATCCCCTCAAGGTCGGCATCAATGGGCGTTGTATCGAGGGCATCTGAACTGATCGTGCCGCTGAACCGTGCCCCACTGTTGCCTGGTGCTGTGAACGTCACCGGGCCTTCGGTCGCGGAAAACGCCACATCAGGGTCCGTGCTGTCGGTCGCAATCACGCCCTTAGTGATCGCCAGTTCCGGCTGGCCGTAGATAAAATTCGCGATGGCGGTCGTATCGACCATGCCGTTGACCACATTGTCCTCAAATGCCGTTGCTTGGTTGGTCAGCATCAGACCATCGGCAAAAATGGCATCGATCACGGTGGTGGTGAACAGGATCTCTATCCGCACGGTTTCGCGGGGCTCGGCGGTGAAGGTGCCGAAATCGTAGTTGATCTGGTTGTCATTGGGCACGCCAGACAGGGTTGGGGGGCCACCGCCTGCATCCACATAGTCCTGCGACGCCAGACCAAACTGCGCCACCCCTGCTGCGGGGGGCGTGCCGCTGACGATACTGTTGAATGTGGTGATTTCCGTGGAATCGAACACGTTCTGTGGCAGGTTATCGATGATTTCGAGGTCTTCGTATGACCCAAGAGGGGCCGTGTAGATGATGCTAAACGTGACCTCATCGCCCGCCGAAATCGGCAAGCCGGGCGTCGGGGCCGCGCCGTTGATGAAAGATACCGTCTTGCTGTCGATCTGCCCAAAGGGTGTTTGCAGGGTGGTGCTGGTATCGTCGGTCTCGGTCCCGAGGGTGTTGGTCGGATCGCTGTTGTCCCGAACACTGGCCGAGATCGTGGCGGTGTTGCGCAACAGATCACCCTGCGTGAACGGGATTTCGCCGATGTTGCCATCGTCCGTTAGGTTCCCAAGGATACGGGCGTAATACGTGATTGTCGCCGTTGTGCTGGCACCGCCGGGCGTGCCGTCTGCGTCATCACCGCTCAGGATCGCATCAGAACCGGCGCCCACGAGCGCTTGGCTGATATCCCAGACCACCGTCGTTTTGCCGGTGTTGCTATCAAAACTCGTCGTTTCTTGCGGAAGCAAAGCGGCGTTCGTGACGGCGCCACCGCTGCTTTCGGTGGTGGTTAGGGTCGGGACGTAACTGCCGGTGTTCAGATACTCCCACCCATTGCCAAGAACATCCGTGACCTCAAGGTCGCCAAAGGTAAAGTAATCGGAGACCTGAACCTCAAGCGTCAAGCGGTACACGTCATCGGGGCTGATGACGCCGGTCAGATTGGTGTCATCCACCAATGTCGCGCTCTTTTGGACGGCGAGCGAAACGGCCTCTTGGCGGTTGGTTGCGGTGGCTGAGATCGTCTCAACTGGGTCGTTTGTGTCCAGCGGATCCCACTGGCCGCTGCCTGTCACAGTGTTGATCACGCTTGCAGGATCGCCTGAGTTCACGGGGATGGTCGGGGTCGTCGTCCCGGCAGCCGTTTCATCGATGTAGTAGTCAAATGTCACGACGGCGTTGCCGGTGGCCGGATTGCCCACAATGGATGCGAATGTCAGATCGAGCGTATTGTTGCCTGTGCCTGCGGGCTGGCCCACGGTTGGCTCAGTATTGATCGTCGCCGTGGGCGACATCGTGAGATTGCCCATGTAGACGATCTCGGGCGGGAGCGTGTCGACCAGATTGAAATCCGTCAGGGTTTGTCCGGGGGCTACGGTGACTTCTAGCGTGTATTCATAGATGTAGCTTGGGCCAGTGGCGGCCTCATTCTCTGGTGCGCTGTTGGTTTTGGTCAGCTCAAACAGTGTCTTGCCGACGCTTGTTGTGGAAAATGCGCTAAGGGTCGAAGGGTCGGCCGTCGGATTGTCGAGCGGGTCATTGCCAAGCGCAAAACCAGCCCGCGTTTTGAGGTCAACGGTATGGTTCAGATCGGCCTCGTCCGAGAAATCGAGCGTCATCACCACGTCAACGGCGGGGTTCCCCGGTGAGAACGAGCCGTAGGGCAGGGTGAAAACCAGCAGTGTTTCACCCGGGGTGCCCGTTACGACCATTGGGTCGCCAAGGGTATCGGTGGCAATTGGGTGTACGGCCTCACCGGCGAGGTCGAACACCAGTTGTGTTGTGTCAATCGCACCGCCCAAGAATGTGGCGCTGTCGAAGGACACGCCGTCATACCCGTCTGGGCCAAGCGTCGGCAGTACGACGTCGATGAACGGCAGGTATCCCGTGTCGGTACTGTGCACGTTGTCGAAGGTCAGGGTGAACTCGACATCTTGGGCACCTAGTTCCACATCCGTGGGGCCGGACACCGTGACTTGGGCCTCACCGTCCAGAACGATGCGGTCTTCTAGTGGCTCGAAACGTGGCAGATCCTTCATGATAAGGACCCCGCGCAACTGTGGCATTGGTGCGTGCGGCGCATTGTCTTAACCATCACGGCCGCTCCGCACGAGCTGGTAGGTCTGCTCGCCTCGGATATCTCGGGTCAGGTTCATCGACAGGCCCCAACGGTCCAGCAACAAACCCCGCGCGCGGGCCAAATTGGCGGCTGAGATTTCGCGTGTGGCACGGGCTGTGGCAACGGCTTGCTCACTGGCTTGGAGGTTTTGATAACTCGTCAGCAGCGCCGACAGCAGTTCGATCCCGGCGTCGCCGATGCCTTCGTCCCAGCGGGCTTGGATGGCGTTTGTGTCGGCTTGTGCGGCCTCAAGCGCGCGTCGCTGGGCCACCAGATCATTGCAGGCCACAATGTATTCGTTCGCCGATACGTCTACTTCCAGTAACACGGTTGAGATCGCGGACATGACCTGACGCTCTTGCTGGACCGTCTCGATCCGGCGGCGATGATACCGCGCGTCGCGTTCGTCAAACCCCAGCGGGACCGAGAATTTCAACCCGACCAAGGTCCCGACGTTGCCCGATTGATCGTCAAACGCATCCCCTAGGCTGCGCCCTCCCGTGCCCCCTTCGCTGCGGGCCTCTAGGACAAGGTCCAGTTCGGGCAGGCTTTCGTTGGCGGCCATCCCTTCGCGCAGAAGGGCGGCTTCGTACTGTAAAATCGCTTGCTGGATTTCAGGGCGGTGGATGAAAACGGCCTCGATCGTATCGTTGGTGGACAACAGATGCAGCGCACCGTTCGGGGCCGACGTGGGCAGCACCTCAACATCAGCGGGCCCAAGCCGCTTGTCATTGACAAGAGCCGCGAGCCGGAATTCAGCGTTCTCCATTGCGGCTTTGGCACGAACCATATCGGCCCGCCACTGTGAGGCCAGAGACCGCGCGCGATTGATCAGGACTGGATCGGCATCGATCCCCTCACGGTTGCCGATCTGCTCGGCGATTTGGGCACCGTGACCGGCCAGATGACGGCGCTGCGCATAGACAGACCGCGCGACATACAGGTTCCAATAGGCGCGCTCGACCTCCAACAGATGGGCCGAGGCTTGACGGTGGAATTCTTCTACCGCGATCTGGGTGTCCATGTTGGCGATGCGCCGGGTGCTATCGGTATAGGTAAATCCACCACCGCGTAGGAGCGGTTGCACATAAGTTAGCGCGGTCTGAGACACCGTTTGTTCACCGGGGATAAACGCGGTGTCGTTGGTGTCAGTGGTGGTGAACCTTTGAGACAGCGAAATCTCACCACCAGTTTGAAGACGGCTTCGGACACCAAATTCGACATCATCCTCGTCCGTGGTCAGACGAGTGGCACCGCCGGCACTTGCAGGACTTGTGGCGAACTCATCGCGGCGTTCAATGCTGGCGTCGGCAAAGATTTCAGGCACGAAACGGCCCCGGGCCTCTTGGATCGCTGTGCCGCGAATGGCGGGCAGGTCACCGAACGCTGCGATTTGGAATGAGTTGCGGACGGTCGCGTTGATGATGTCCGGCAATGAGATTTTCTGCGCGCGCTGTCTTGGCAACAGATCGCCGCGATGGGCCGACCGCACCCACCATTCACCAGCTGTTGAGGGTGCCGAAATATGTGCCACGCGGCGCACCCCGTTCAGCGATGTGCCCAGGCCCCGCTCGCGGGCTTCGATCAGGGCATAACGCCCCAACGCGCGGCGAATATAGATCGCCCGGTCCGATGTGTTGCGAAAGGCCTTATAGGTGATGGTATCGACGGGCCATTGACCGTTGCTGAGGTCTTCACTGGACAGGTCAAATTCACCATTGCCCGGAAAGCTATCAAGCCGTGTGCGCGCCTGCGAAGCGTTCATGAACACACCATCGCGGTTGGCGTCCAATTCTTCGCCAACGGATGGGTTCATCGCGCGTATACCCGGCACGTCCCCCGGCGATAACCCGATGGAGCCTTCGCCAGTGCAACCCGCGACAAAGGCCAGCGCGGCCGCAGCCGCCATATACTTTCCGGACATGAATAATCCTTGCACTCAGTGTCTTAAATCAAATTTACTATCTTTTGAGGGCAACCATTAACTATTTATAAATTTATTATTAACCTTTATTAACGCCGATTGAAAAGGATTGTATTTTTGCAATCATTTGCCCCTCTTATGCCGTGTTTCGGGGCTTATTGTGTCTTTTGCGGAAATGGTTTTCAGGTTTGGTATCAAAATTGCTGAGCATTCTCGCGCGTGCGCGCGACGGCTCCGAACCGTTTAGTGAGTGCGTCGGAACTATGTTTGGAAGCTACTCATTTGGCCGTCCGTATTTGCGCGGCATGTCGATGGGAATAAGGGATTTTTATGGGTTATTTGAGATCGACGGCCGCAGCCTGTGCCGTTTATAGCGCGATAGCAGCCAGCGTCATTAGCGGCGCAGCAGGGGCAGACGTGCCGCGCGCCTTTAGCCAAATTATTGTCAACGGTAACGCGCGGTTTAGCGACCAAGATGTCTTGGCCACGGCCAACCTTCGGCCGGGTGAAATTTATTACGCCGATGATCTGCGCGCCGCGATTGAGGCCTTGGAATTCACCGGTGAGTTTGACTTTATCCGCATCCGGTCAGAGGGCCCACGACTGATTGTGACCGTCGATGAAACCCCATCCTATGAGGGGCTTCTGACGTTTGGGCTGGGCTATGACAGCGATACGGGGGTGTTTGGCGGGGCTGTCCTGTCGCTTGAAAACGCGTTGGGATTGGGGGCTGACGTTCTGGGTGAAATCATCGTCGCCCAAGAGGTGCAGACCGCGCGACTGCGTGTGTTTGACAATGATGCCCTGTCCGAAACTACCGGGGTTGGCGTGCGCTTGTTTTACGGCGCCTATGAATATGACAACACGTTGTTCGACTACGAACGCATGTCTATTGCACCCTATGTCCAGGCGGATGTGGGCGGCGGCCAAATCGAGGCGCGTGTGACATTCACCGAGACAGAAATCAGCGATGTCGCATCCACGGCCTCGGCGATTTTGCAGGGCGATACGGGCACGCAGGACGCGACCGAATTTGGTCTTTCGTACCGCTTTGGGGTGACCAATCCGAACGCTAACCGCTTAACATGGGGCGCGTTGGTCAGTGTGGACTATGGCATTGCCGGGGATGCAAAACTGGTACGGAGTGAGGGGCAGGTCAATGTGTTTGCGCCCTTGCCTGCGGGATTTGCGCTGCGCTCAACGCTTGAGCTGGGGCATGTTGCGGGGCAAGGCAGTGCCGTGACGCGCGCGACTGATCGCTTTGTTTTGGGCGGGGCATCGTTGCGCGGGTTTGAGCGTGGTGGTGTCAGCGTGCGTGATATCGATGGCGCGGTCGTGACCGATCTGGGCGGGACCCGGTTTGGCGCGCTTCGCACAGATGTAATGCTGCCCGTTTTGGCAGATTTACCCGGCGTGGATGTGTTTGGATTTGTGGATGTGGGCCGCGTTTGGGGGCTGGATAGTCCCGTTACGCCCTCGGGCACGCTGCAAAACACGTCCGATTTGCGGACCTCGGTCGGACTAGGCGCGTCCTACGATTTTGCCCTTGGACGGCTAGAGGGATATCTCGCCTCTCCGACCTCAAAGCAAACTGGCGATCAAGAACAGGCGTTTGGCCTGACCTTTCGCGCGCAATTCTAAGGGGCGGCTAGCCGCGGTACACAACACCCACGGATGCGCAATCGGGGTACACGTCCGGTTTGCGTGAATAAACGCGTGCTGCCCGGCACCACGCGCCATTACGTGGGCGTGGATCATTGCGGTTAATTCTTCCTGTGTCTCGATGCGCTGTTGGTTAAAGCCGCGCACGTAGTCGACCACGTGATCATAGTCGAAAAACTGGCCCTGAGAGACATTAACGCCCTCAACATCCAACTCGATCGAGATGAACACGCGCTGAGTTTTTTCCTTTTCAAAGGCGTGCAGCCCAAGGAACATCTCAACGCAGAGATCCTCAATCTTGATCGTGTAGTCAGTCATCGACCAAACCTTCCTTCACCAAAAAGGCAACGTCCCGTGGCAGCTTCCATAGGGTCTGGCCGCCGTCGATTGTGAGGATCTGATCATTGTAGCTTTTGGTGTTCCACATGAACAAAACGGTCTGAGCGATTTCGCCTGGGGTAACTTGACGACCCAATGGATTGATCCGGCTGCTTTTTTCAAAGTTCGCCTGAGATTGTTTGCCGCTAATCAATGTAATGCTCGGGGCGATGCCCGCCACGCGCGGAAAGCCACCGAACCGCATGGCTAACATTTGTGTCGCTGTGAACAGTGCCGCTTTGCTTAGCGTGTAGGTGAAAAAATCGGGGTTCATCGCAAAGACTTTGTTGTCCAGCATGTTGACGATGAGGCAGTCTTCCAACCCCTGCGATTGTGCTGCGGTCAGCTCTGTTAGGTAAACGGGCGCCTTAAGGTTAACGGCCATGTGGCCGTCGAACTGTGCCTCCTCAATGGTGCCGATGTCATCGTTCATGAACATTGAGGCATTGTTAACCAGCAAGTTGAGGGGGCCAAGCCAGTCGATCACATCCGAAAAGACGCGGGTCAGGCTGGCTCTGTCGCTCAGATCACCTTGGAATACGGCGCAGCTGTCTGCGGTGATCGCGTTCAGCTCGGCCATTAAGGTCTCGGCCTCGCTGTGCGACGAATTATAGTGCACCGCGACCTTGAAACCGGCGGTCACTAAGGCCCGGGCAATCTCGGCCCCGATGCGTTTCGCGCCGCCAGTGATAAAAGCCGTGGGCATGGTCGTGGTCTTCCTTGGGGTAGGGGGCTTGGGCGATGCGTCGCCCGATGCAGTAAATGTATCGCCTGCGGCTTAAGGCAATTTTTCTTTGCAGGTCAATGACAACGCGGTTTGCCAAAATACAACTTTGGCGGGTTTCTGTGGCCAGGTCCGCAGTCATCAGGTGGCCTCGTCGAACCGGCCAAGCGGGGTAAATCGGTATCAGTTAACTCTCAATAGGCTAATCAAAATGGCGGTTTTTTGGTTATTTTTGCCCTTAGCTTAAACGCTTATTGCGCTCGTGCTGGATGTCGTATTTTATCAACAATGTCGTTTTTGAGCTATTTTCCATCTTCGATCAATGGGTGCGACAACCGCGCTCTGAGCCGCTTTGTAACCTGATAGGGGGCGCGGCTCCCAAGTTTTCATCAAAACCGAAGAGCGTTGCATGACCGATCCAAAACACATCCATTCCGCTGCCCGCGCCTATGCAGATGAGGTCCGCGCCGGAACCTTGTCACGCCGTGAATTCTTGACCCGTGCGACGTCTTTGGGCGTCACAACTGCGGCCGCGTATGGCTTGTTGGGGGCTGCACAACCCGCGCGTGCCGCCGCCCACGCTCAGGCGGGGGGCACATTGCGCATTGAATCAACTGTGAAGGCGCTGAAGGATCCGCGTACATATGACTGGCCGCAGATGTCGAACTTTACCCGCGGATATCTGGAGTACCTCGTGGAATATCAGGTGGATGGCAGCTTTGAGCCGATGCTGCTGGAAGCTTGGCAAGTCAATGCGGATGCCACGGAATACACGCTTAAGGTCCGCCAAGGCGTGACGTGGAACAACGGCGATGCTTTCACCGCTGAGGACGTCGCGTTCAACATCGCGCGCTGGTGCGAGTCCGGGGTTGAGGGCAACTCCATGGCCTCCCGCATGGGCTCGTTGGTGGACGCCGAAACCGGGATCGCCCGTGAAGGTGCTATCACGGTCGTCGACAATAGCACCGTGCGCCTGACGCTTGGCCAACCCGACATCACGCTGATCGCAGGGTTCTCGGATTATCCAGCGGCGATTGTGCACCAAAGTTTCACAGGCGATCCGTTGGAAAATCCCATCGGGACGGGCCCCTATTTACCTGGCGATTTTGAGGTCGGCGTAAAAGCGGTCTTGGTCAAGAATGAGAACCACGCATGGTGGGGCACCGGCGCTTATTTAGATCGAATTGAATACCTCGACTTTGGGACGGAGCAGGCGGGTATCGTGGCGGCCGTGGACGCGGGTGAAGTCGATATGGTTTACGAATCCATCGGCGATTTCATCTTGGTGATGGATGCTATCGGGTGGTCCAAGTCTGAGGCTGTCACGGCAAACACGGTCGTGATCCGCGCCAACCAAGAGGCCGAAGTAAACGGGATCAAACCCTATGCGGATGCCCGCGTTCGCAAGGCGCTTGCGATGGCCGTAGATAACGCGGTTCTTTTGGAATTGGGCTTTTCGGACAACGGTCGCGTGGCCGAAAACCACCACGTTTCCCCGATCCATCCCGAATACGCCGAATTGCCGGCGCCCGTGTTCGACCCTGCTGGCGCAAAGGCCCTGATGGCCGAGGCTGGGATGGCTGATTTTGAGCACGACTTGGTGTCGATCGACGACACTTGGCGCAAAAATACCTCAGACGCCGCCGCTGCGATGATCCGGGATGCGGGCATCCCCATGCAGCGCACGGTTTTGCCGAGGGCAACCTTCTGGAATGATTGGGCAAAGTACCCGCTCTCTACGACGGATTGGGCGCAGCGACCTTTGGGGGTGCAGGTGCTCGCGCTGGCTTATCGCTCTGGTGAGCCTTGGAACGAAAGCGCATTCGCGAACGCAGAGTTTGACGCGCTTTTGGCGGATGCTTTGGCCATTGCAGATGCAGATCAACGCCGCGAGGTGATGGCCAAGTTGCAAAAGATTATGCAGGATGAGGGCGTGATTATCCAACCCTATTGGCGCTCCATCTATCGTCACCACAAAGCCAACGTGATCGGAGCGGACATGCATCCAACGTTTGAGATCCACGTCACAAAACTGGGCCTCGCGATCTAAGCGAGATCCAACAACACCCCCCGACGCGGGCCTCGCTGGCGTCAGGGTTCGGTTGGAAGCCGCGGATGATTTGAGAGAAGCAGCAGTACGCTCGTCAGACCAATTGCGTCTATGAACAATCCGACGGCGCTCGAAGTGGTGTGGGTGGCGGAGACGAAGGGATTCGAACCCTCGAACGCTTGCACGTTACTCCCTTAGCAGGGGAGCGCCTTCGACCACTCGGCCACGTCTCCGCCGCCGTGTCTAAGGG
>Ga0228614_1001349_pt1 | contig 10535 bp, 3 predicted proteins | sample 15DmetaG_FD_190531 | JGI IMG/M metagenome (GOLD analysis project Ga0228614, IMG submission 190531) | Seawater microbial communities from Monterey Bay, California, United States - 15D | ecosystem: Environmental > Aquatic > Marine > Coastal | place: USA: California | collected 2016-10-13
TGCTAACTTAGAAAACACTATGGAAGACCTAACGGTTGACCAAAGAGCAGCGGAGTTTCAATTGCAAGCACAGCAACAGGGGCAAGCTAATATTATGGATCAAATGGCTGGCGCAGCTGGTGGATCTGGCATAGCTGCATTGGCGCAAGCTATGGCTAACCAACAAACGCAAGGAGCAGCACAAGCCGCAGCAAGCATAGGACAACAAGAAAGATCTAACCAAATGGCACAAGCACAAATGGCCGGGTCTCTGCAGATGGCTGAAGCTAGCGGAGCTGAAACAGCAAGAGGATTAGAATATAAGAAAACAGGTACACAACTTGGAATGGCGCAGGAAAGATTAGGAGCGGCTAAAGCGGCAAGAGCGCAAGCTACACAAGCTATTATGGGCGGCATTGGAGAAATGGCAGGAGCTGCAGCCCCAGGAATAGGGGCGGCAATTGGCGGCGATGCTGGCGGATTTATGGGTGCATATAAATAAAATATTATGGCAAAAAAACAAGGTATTAGTTATTCCGCAGACGCAGGTTTGATACGTGGCGAAAGGGCTATGCGACAAGCTGGCGGCTTTGTTGACGCTGCTAAAGAATTTGGGGAAGGATTCGATAGATCTTCTAGAGAAATGGCTAAAGGATTGGCCGCTAGAGAGAATAAGCAAGCAAAAATTGACGCTAAAGTAGCAAATTCTATTAGAGCAATGAAAGGTAATGTTGACGTTACCGGGCTTACTGCAGCTGATCAAAAAGCTGTTAACACTTTTTTAATAGAGCAAAAGGATATATATGCACAAGCAGCAAACCTAGCGGCGACGTTAAAGCCAGGTACTCCGGAATATACCGCGCAAGTTGATATTATGAACAATGTTAACAATAGCTTTGTATCTTTAAAAGAAAATTTAAACTCTTACGAATTAGGGCAAACACAGTATACAGATAGCTCGAAAGATTTTTCAAAAGGAAACAATATAGATAACGCAGAGTTTAAGGCAGATGTATTTACTGGTAAAAAATCATTTAAAGTTGGAGGAGGTGGTAATTTACTTTTTTCAAGTCCTAATGGGGAAGTTGATTTTAAAGATATTAACATGCCATTTAAGAAAAACTACGAGGCTGCATTAGAGTTGGACAACATGTATAAAGCTGTTTACTCGTCTGGAGGTTTTGATGCATCTCAAAGAAATTCTTTTGAAACTAAACTAAGGGCAATGGCGGCGTCGAACCCTGACGCTTTTAAATCTGTTGCCGCAGATGGTTTAAATTCTTATGCGGATTACAAGCCAAGTCTTGTATATGTTGATGATCCTGCAAAACAAAATGAGTTTATAGAGGAATTTATACAAAATACTTTAGATGGAGCTGCAACCGCCGCAGCAAATGGTAAACAAGCAAAAATAAACAATCAAAAAGAGTCCGCCCGTGTCAACGACTATATGACTTACGCAAATCAAATTAGGAATAACGGCGGTGGAAATCCTCGTATACCCATGAGAAACGTAACGAATCAGTATTTAAAGCCTATTGGCAATAATAAATACATAGTGGTTGATCAAGGAGGTACGAAAATTCTCGCGTTTAATGGCAAAGAATTGTCTATAGATGAGGCTTTAAAACTTAGCGGGTATTCAAATTATTAAATATAATATAATATGAGCGATTTTAAAAAGGGTGATTTAATTATTACAAACGAAGAAGCTAAACTTTCCGCTGAATCGATAGGCCTTAGTGTAGAGGAATGGGCCTCGAGGTTTGGATGGGAAAGCGACTTAAAAGATGATTTTCAAACCGGGGTTGCGGGGACGGATGCGCCTGTAACTCCAGTAGCAACACCAAGCAGGGCATCCATAATAGCGAAGCCACAAGAGAGTACGGAATTAGACTTGGATCCTGGTTTATTGGAATCACAACAAAGAGCTGATGGATTTAAATTGCCTAACGCAGATGGTTTACTTAAAATATACCAAAGCGGCGAAGGTTATAACCCAATAACAGGGGCTACGCGTAAAAAAGAAATAATTTTATCAGAAGGAACTCGCAACGAAAGAAAAGGAATAGGCTGGGAAGAACCAACACCAGAAGAAGCAACGGCTTGGAAGCTCTATAACTATGGGCAAGCAAAAACAAAAAGCAACAAGCGCGGCCGTGAAATTGAAAATCCTCTTTATGTAGAGGAAAAAGATATTAACTTTTTTGTAAACGAAACAATAAAGCAAGAAGATTTAGATATTGCTTACGATAATTACGCTTATAATAAAGGCAAGACTACAAATTTCACTGACAAGTATTACCCAAATCTACCCGAGTCAATAAATAAAGTTGATTTCCAAGGCTACTTAGCTAGAAATGGTTACGACGAAGCTATTACTGATTATGAGCAGCAAGGCATGTTTGATCAAGAAACATTAACATATTCGGATCTTGAAGAGAATGCTTTAGAGGAGGACAAATTATTTACTATGCTAGTCGAGTATAATGAGCATGTAAATAGACGTAATCGCAAAAAGGCGGCGCTACAGCACGCTAAAAGCAATCCTGACTTATATAAAGATGCTGATACAATAGACGAAATTGAAAATATAGCTTTTGACATTGATCAATACAATACAAATAAGCAAGGCAAAGATGCTTATGTAAAATTACCCAATAAAGACTTTTTATATGAGTCATATGGTTGGTCTGAGGAAAACCAAAAAAATTTAGCTGCATATAATGAATCTGTTCGCAAAAAAAATCTTGCGGATTACGAGCAAGACAAGGATAGAAATATAGTTAGAAAGGGATTTGATGTTGTTTTTAACCCATTTATAAGCGCTATAGAGGGGTTTGGTCAAGAATCAGTTGATTTTGGTTTGTGGGTAACAGACTTAATAGGGTTTGATACATGGTCTGAAAATCAGTCTGCACTTAGGTCTTTACGCAGACGTAATGAAATTAGCACAATGGATTACCGCTACGCAAACGGCTTAGAGGCTGTTTATACTGACGGTAGAAATTATATATTAGGTGAAAATGGCGAGATTTGGGATACTAAAGCCGAAAAAGAGATTAGCAGAATACTAGACTCAAAAGATTATGAAAAGCTAAGTAATTTTTTACAAGAAAACGGAGAAGAAGATTACCACATAAGCGCAAGAGGCTCAAGCAAAATATTCGGAACAACTGTTGGCAGCTTAGGGTTTCAAGTAGCAGGACCTAAAGGCGTTGGGCTAGCTAGAACAGCGGTAGGCGCAGCGAGAGCAAAAGCATCTTTAAATATGCTAGCTAAGGCTGGTAAATTAGGCAGATTTAAATCCGCTACTGAGTATGCCAGGTATGCTAAAAGAGCTCAAGCGGGTAAAAACAAAGGAGCTTATTTAGTTAAAAATACAGAAACCTTTGGTATTAAAATGCCGAAAGTAAAAGCTTCACCCGAAGTTATAAATGCTACAATGTTCCAAGGTTTATACGGAGCTTCTCATGGTTATAACAATACTATGAGAGCAGCTTTGGATGCTAACATGTCCACAGAGGACGCTGATGAGCTAGCTAGAATAGCAAGTGCTGAAATGGCCGCGCTATATACACTTACAGGGCCGTTAGCCCCTAAGGTTCCACAGCAAAAGCTTTTAGGTAGATTGTTTGATCCTAAGAATAATGTATATAAACGTTTAACAACAGCTTATAATACGGCTAAGAAAGGCAAAGCAAATCCATACGCTGCTGTTAAAAATGAATTTTCAAGAGCAGTACAATCTGTATTTAATAAAAAAACAGGTGGGCTGTTTGCCGCAGAGGGCGTTAAAGAAGTTGTGCAAGAAAACGTACAACAATTAGGTGAAACATTTCTTGTTAACCCAGACATCAATCTTAGAGCGGGTAAAGATATTTTAGAAACAGAATATACTTTAGAGCAGTTTGTGGAAACATCAATATTGTCTTTAGCTGTTGGTGGGCTATCCGGTGGTATATCGGGGGTTAGCTATAAGTATAATCCTAATAAGTTAATGGATTTAATGACCGTTAGCGCAGATACAGAAGGGGCTTCTACAAGACTTGATTATTTGGTTAATGAAAACCAAATTACACGCCGGCAAGCAAATCAAATATTAAAAGATGCCGATGCTGTAAAGTTTTCTTTTGGAAACAAAAAAGTACCTGAATATATGATCGAGTTAAATCCCGATACATATGTTAAAATGGCTAGAAATTCATTAAAAATTAATGAGCTAGAAACAGAAAAAAGTCAATTAGACAAAGGGCTGCAAGGCGACTTAGAAGCTCAAATAGATAAACTAAACCAAGCACAGAAAAAATTAGCCAAAGGTGAAAATATAGCAGAAATATATAAAGACACTAAGTTTCTCAAAAAAGTAGCCGGCAATGATGGTGTGGTCGTCCTTAAAAATAAGGCTGAAGCTATCGCTAAGAAGTATAAAGGTAAAGATTTGTTTAGCAATGGTTTTATGGAGGAAGACGGCAAGATTGTTATAATGTTGGATGTAGCCGCGGAGAATAGCCAAATTTCAGTGGCGTCGCACGAACTCTTGCACAAAATACTAAAGGCTGAATTTACAAACGATGGCAAGCCGACAGAGTTGCAAACTAGAATATTAACAGAATTTAAAGGTATACTTAAAAAGAATGGTTTATTAAAAGCCATTGAAAAGCAGCTAAAGCTAAATTACTCGGATATAGACACGGTACATATGGACGAGTTTTTTACAGCGTTTTCTGATATTGTTGGTACTAAATTAAAACTTGGACAAGATGTTAGTAAGCTAGGCGAAAGCTTTTGGCAAAGTGTAGGTAGATTTATAAGCAGGTTATTACGAGGTAGGCTAGGCACAAAACAAACATTTGATTCTGGTCAGGAGGTATTTAATTTTATTATAAATTATCAAAAGAATTTTCAAAAAGGTAAGCTATCAAAACTATCATTAGCTAAAATAAAAGCAGGTGAGGGCATTAAAGGTAAAAAATCAAAGTCAATTACGGCACCTGAGAAGTTTACTCAAGAAAATAAAGATGGCATGTTCCAAGATGGTAACAAAGCCTTTAATGAAGCGGCTGGGCTTTATGGTTTAAATTTAAAAATAAACCCCGATGGCACACCCAACTTTACAAAAGAACAATGGGACGCCGTTGATGACGATACTAAACTAGGTATTGGATTTTTGGTTGGTGAACAATACGCTACATATGTAGCATACAGAATGAAATCCAGAGATCAAGTCCCTAGATACGATGAGCTCAAAGATGAAATAATAAATAGAGCCGCAACAGGTATTCAAAAGGGAGATGACGGTATACCTTTCTTAATAAAATCATACGACCCCGAGGGTGGTACAAAGCTTAGTACGTATATATTTGGCCAAATAGACAATAGGCTACAAGGGGTAATTAATAAAACTCCAGGATTTGGAGAAATTACTACTGAAGCAGCCCCTTCCGAGCCAGGTAAAAAACAGCTTGTTGGCGACGAAAGCGCAGAGCAAGAGATTACGAAAAAAACACGTAAAGGAAAAGAAAAGAAAAAGGTATTTAAAAAAGCAGCGGATGAAATAGTTATTATTGGTGATGATAATAAAATATCTACAATAGACGAAACGTTTTCTACTTCCTTTGCTGAAAAAGTTAAAAAGCTTTGGGCTACTGGTAAATACAATATTGCTGATTTTGGTTTTAGACAAGCGCTACTTAAAGACGGTAGGACTATGTTTGTAAACCAGATTAGAGACATGATGGACCGAGCGTCTAACTGGAATAACTCTACTAAAGTTGGTAATAAAGACAAGCGCGCTAACTATGATTCTTTTGTAGATGCTAATTTCCAATCTATATATAATCTGATGACGGTTGATCAGGTATCTGCTAGATTCCCGTTCTTAATAGAAACCGCTTTAGATGAAAACGGAAAAGAAATACCAATGTCCGTTGATGAGGTTAAAGCATACAACGATGCAATTGATCGCGGCGAAAGCCAAGCTAAAAAAATAAAAAACATATACGCTAATAATAAGCTGCGTATTAAAAAACCATATAGTGCAGAGGTAAAGAAAGAAGGTACTGAATATCTAAAAGCAAATGATAGACCTACCAATGTACGTAACGCGAGGAAAGTATCTTTAGCTGAGGTTATTGCTGATCAAATGCTTAAAGACGAGTTGCCTGACGTGTTAAGAGCAGAAGGCTTAGAAAACGAAGCAGCTATACAAGAAGTTGAAACGCAAATTGGTAGACGTAAATATTCTATATCTAGTTTATCGCCAACTGAATTTAATAAATTTGAACTTAATAGAGCTGAATTTTTTAACCAGCTGAGAACCTTAATGGGCGGCAAATATACTGAAGCCAGTATAACTAGAGCTGTTAAAAATGTATATCCCGATTTTTCAAAAGAGCAGCACAAGTCTATAGGTAAACAATTTTTTAAATTGCTTAAACCTTTATCACCTGATTTTGAATCAGAGCTTAAAGCAGAGGGCAAAACATTTGAAGACTACCTAAATGATATTGCGGCAGATATAGATGGCCAATCGACCATTACAGCAATGACTAATGCCTACGATTCTGTTTCAAGTATGTTTACAGACTGGAACAACGTAGAGCGCTCCCGGATTGTAGTAGAATCCGCTTTAGAAACTATGGATATACAAACCGCTGTTGCATTCACATCGGCTTCTTTTGCTAATTCAGGCAGGGTGGGAAGATGGATTGATGGCGTTTTGGTTCCTTCGAAAACGCATAGGTCAGATTTATACGCCGGTCAAGCGCAGGTTATAGAAGCGCTTAATAGAGCTGGGTTTAATATAAAAAGTATATCACCTACAGAGATAGAATTAAATACAGGTAAAGTACTTAAAAGAAAATATTCCGCAACAGGTAATGTTCTTAAGGGACATTTAACCGGTAAGTTTGACGCAAAAGCTGATAAAGCAAACGCTGAGGCGGCGTGGAATTACACAACAACAATATTACAAAGTATTAAGGGAGCAGACGCTGCGGTGCAGGCTATGGTGATGGCTTCATTAAACTCTGGTACCAATACAGCATTAAGATCCGCTGCCCCTGTTACTTACAGAAGCTCAGTACTACCTACTATGGAAACTAAAAAATATAGGTATGAGCACGGTGTTCCAGCGCGGGTTGTGTTAGCTCATATGTATGAGGTTATTGTGAAAGGCAATAAAGACATCGATCTTGATGCGCTAAAGTCAGATTACCAAGTTGCTATTATACCAGTTGAAATGGATAAAGTGATTGGCAAATCTGGTTATCAGCAAGTTATGATAGCAGGGTATAAGCCAGGCGAAACACCTTGGTGGAAAAGATATTATAATTTCGCTACAAGAGGCAAAGTGCAATACGCATTAGAGTCTTTAGAAGATGGATCTATTATTGGCCAACAGTACGCTGATTATTTTAATCAAAAAGGCTTTAAGCCTGAGGTTAAAAAAGACGCTGAAGCTGAAGTTAAAAAAATAACGATACAGCAAAAAGCTATAAACAATGCCCGCAAGCGTTCTTACACCTCGAACCCTAAAGGTATTAGTGTATATGACTTTGATGATACACTGGCGTTCAGTAAAAGCCAAGTGATTGTAAATAAAGACGGTAAGACATATAAAATAACACCTGCAGAGTTTGCTAAAAATAGCGAACAATTAACCGCTGAAGGAGCAACATTTGACTTTAGCGAATTCAATAAGGTTGTTAAAGGTACACCAGGCCCTCTTGCCCCAAGGCTTAAAAAAGCGATTGAAAAGTTTGGTAATAAAAATATATTTGTATTAACTGCTAGACCTGCAGAATCGGCAGTTGCTATACACGCATTTTTAAAAGGTATAGGCTTAGAGATACCTCTTGAAAATATAACTGGACTTGCTAACGGCGCACCCGCCGCAAAAGCCGCCTGGATGGTTGGCAAGGTCGCGGATGGGTTCAACGATTTTTACTTTGTGGATGATCACATGGGTAATGTTAAAGCTGTTAAAGAGGTGCTTGATGTATTTGACGTTAAAGGGAAAGTGCAGCAGGCAAGAGTGAAAAGGAGTATGGGATTATCGCAAGATCTTAATAAAATGATTGAGCGTAATAAAGGCGTTGCTGCAGAAGCTGTATACTCTAAAATTAGAGCGCGTAAAGAAGGTGCTAAGAAAGGCAGATTTAAAGTTTTCTTACCGTATGGAGCAGAGGACTTTAGAGGGCTAACGTCATACACATTAGCCGGCAAAGGCAAGCAAGGCGAAGCTGATCAAAAATTCTTTGAAGATAATTTGGTCGTGCCGTATATGAGAGGTATATCTGCTATGGAAAAAGCTAGACGAGCTCTTAAAAATGATTTCGCTATATTATTAAAAATGTTTCCCGGAATGAAAAAACGCCTGGGCAAACAAATTGGCGATACAGATTACACCGTCGATCAAGCTGTGCGTGTATATTTATGGACACAGCAAGGCCAAGAAGTTCCCGGTATATCTAAAAGAGACCAAAAGAAATTAAATAGCCTTGTGGCAAATGATCCTGATTTATCAGCGTTTGCTGATGGTCTTCAAACAATATCAAAGCAAGAACAATGGCCATCGCCCGCGGAATACTGGGTAGCAGGCTCTGTATTAAGAGATATTAATCAAATAAACGAGGTTGGAACAAGATCTGAATATTTACAAGAGTTTAACGATAATGTAGATATTATATTTGACGAAAAAAATTTAACTAAGCTTGAGGCTTTATACGGTACTCGTTATGTAAACGCTTTAAAAAACTCTATAGCGCGAATGAAGTCTGGTAGAAACAGACCGGCACAACCTGGCGCTTATGAGCAACAATGGTTAAACTGGGTTAACAACTCCGTAGGTACTATAATGTTCTTTAACCGTAGATCAGCAGCAATGCAGATGTTGTCATTTGCTAACTTTGTAAATTGGAGTGACAATAATCCGTTAAAAGCTGGTTTGGCATTTGCTAATCAGCCGGCTTACTGGAGTGCATGGTCGAAGATATTCAATTCCGATAAACTTAAAGAACGTCGGGGTGGTTTAAAATCAGACGTACAAGAGCAAGAGATAGCTAACCAAGCTAAAAACAGTAAAGACAAAGCAAGCGCTGTAATTGCATACTTATTAAAAATAGGTTTCACACCTACTCAAATAGCGGATAGTTTTGCTATTGCAACAGGAGGAGCTACGTTTTTAATTAACAGAACAAAAACTTATAAGAAGCAAGGTTTATCACAAGCAGAGGCAGAAGCAAAAGCATTTGAAGACTTTAGCGCTATATCCGATGAGACACAGCAATCAGGTGACCCTATGCTTGTGTCTGCACAACAGTCGAGCCATTTAGGGCGTCTTATATTGGCTTTTCAAAACACGCCGATGCAATACACTAGATTGATGAAAAAAGCTGGCCAGGATCTTATAAACGGCCGTGGCGATGCTAAGACCAATATTAGTAAGATAGCTTATTACGGGTTTGTGCAAAACCTTATATTTAGTGCATTGCAAAATTCATTATTTGCATTAATACCAGGATTTGATGATGAAGAAGAAGACGACGAGCAATACGAAAAAATCATTAATACAAAGACTGAAAGAATTGTTAATTCTATGGTGGACACTATTCTTAGGGGATCCGGACTAACAGGCTCTGTTATATCAACATTAAAAAATGTTATTAATAGATATTACAAAGAAGAGAAAAAAGGTTATAACGCTGATCACGCTTATACACTATTAGAACTAGCAAACGTATCACCACCTATAGGTTCTAAGATGAGGAAAGTATACGGCGCAATTCAAACTAAGAAGTTTGACAAAGATGTAATGGAAGCTCAAGGCTGGGATGTTACTTTAGATGGAAGATTTAACATATCACCTAATTACGAAATATTAGCATCACTTTCATCTGCTGGATTAAACCTGCCGCTAGATAGAGCTTTAGCTGAATTAGACGGTATATCCGAAGCACTTGACGCCCGTAATACATCTTATCAAAGAATGATGCTAGGTCTTGGCTGGAGAACATGGGATGTTAACGCTAAAAAAGAAGAGGAAGAATTTGTTAAAACAGAAGGTAAAGCTAGAAGAAAAGCTGAGGGTAAAATTAAAGCCGCTAAAACTAGAATAGAAAACAGAAAAAAGAAACTAGCTGATTACGCTGCTATGACACCCGAGGAAAGAGCGGATTATGACGCTGAGCAAAGAGCAAAACGAAGTGCGTCTGCTCGTAAAGCCGCGGCAACCAGAATAGAAAATAAAAGAATAAAAGATTCAATAGATTTCGAATCAGGAAGAAAAGTAAAATTTTAATATGGAACCATTTAACGTAAAGATACAAAACGCAACGCAAGGTAAAAGTAAACCTGTTAACCAAGAGGTAACGCAAAATGCCGATGGTTCAGGTGGTCCTATTAGTATTGCAAAGAAAAAAGATGCATGTTACCGAAAAGCTAAAGCAAAGTATGATGTATTCCCATCTGCCTACGCTTCTGGCTATATAGCTAAATGTAGAAAGCGAGGAGGTAAATTAGGATAATGGCATACAGACAAGAAGGGTCTGCGT
>Ga0228614_1001357_pt1 | contig 10500 bp, 17 predicted proteins | sample 15DmetaG_FD_190531 | JGI IMG/M metagenome (GOLD analysis project Ga0228614, IMG submission 190531) | Seawater microbial communities from Monterey Bay, California, United States - 15D | ecosystem: Environmental > Aquatic > Marine > Coastal | place: USA: California | collected 2016-10-13
TTTATTTTCATTTTTAATATCTTTGTTTTCTATTTCTAAATTTCCACAATATTCTTCCAATTCGCTATTTTTTAATTTTAAATTATCAATATTTTGTTTAAAATTTATATTTACTCCAAAAAAATCCATATATTTAATTAATATAAATTTAATATAAATTTAAATATATAATATAATAACTTAAAATTGATTAACTAAATATAATATATAATAGTAATGTCTAATCCACAAGAAACTATGTTCCAAAAAGTTAAATTATTTAATAGTGCTTCAGGAGCAGAAGTATATGAAACATATAATAAAGAAAATTTTGAAAATGAAAAGCTATTAAATTTAAGAACCTCGCTTATAAAAGAAGAAGCAGATGAAATTAGCGTAGCACATAAAGAAAAAGACTATGGTGAAATAGTTGATGGTTGTTGTGATGTAATTTATGTTGCATTAGGACTTATGGATGCTATGGGATTAGATGGAGATAAATGTTTCCAATATGTTCAAGATTGTAATATGAGTAAATTTTGTGATAGTGAAGAAGATGCTAAAAAATCAGTTCAAAAATATTTAGATGATCCAAATAAAATTTATGATAGTCCAGCATACAGATTTAATGAAAAAAGTAAAAAATGGATAATTTATAATAAAAGCACAGGTAAAATTTTAAAAGCATATCATTTTAAACCACCAGATTTTAGTAACTTAGAACATTTTAAAAAATAAATTAAATATAAATTTAATTCATATAAATTGGTGGAAAATCATCTAAATCTGCTAAATTCAGACCATTATTTTTTTTTTTAATAGAATTATTATCTTTAATTATTTTTAATAGATTTTTTGGAAGTTCTGGACTTAAATTTTTTCTACATAATGGACATTCTGGTTTATGTAATAATAATATACATTCTATACATAATTTATGATTACAATTTGTTGTAATTTGATAAAATTTATTATTTAAACAAATAGGACAATCACTCATTTTATTTTATAATATAAATAAAATAATCAATTTTATTATTTATGTTTTATATCAATATATAAATATAAATATAATATTATATATATATGAAAGGTCTTTATGTTGCAATAATTACACCATTCACTGATAATTTTGATGTTGATTATGAAAGTTTAAATAAATTATTAAAACATTTATTTGATTCTAACATTTCAGGTATAGTTGTTTTAGGAAGCACAGGTGAATCATCAACATTATCTGAAGATGAAAAAATAAAAATAGTTGAATATATATGGCATTATAAATTATTTAATAAAATTGATAAAAAAATTGTAGTTGGTATTGGTGGAAATTTTACAAAACAAACTATAGAATTTGGTAAAAAAATAGAAAATTATTGTGATTATATTATGATTACTGTACCACATTATAATAAACCTCAGCAACGTGGTATATATGAACATTTTAAAATAATATGTTCAAATTTTGAGAATAAAGAATTTATTTTATATAATATTCCTTCTAGAACTGGAATAAATATGACACCTGAATATATTTCAAAAACATTTAATAATATTAAAAATATTGTAGCTATAAAGGAATCATCGGGATCTTTAACACAAATTATGGATATTAAAACATTATGTGATATTAATATATTAGCAGGAGATGATTCATCTCTTATATCTACCAACTCTTTAGGTGGTGATGGTTTGGTTTCTGTTATAGGTAATTTGATTCCCAATGCACTTTGTAAACTATTTTATTGTGAAGATAAAGATGAACAATTAAAATTATTTTATAATATGTATGATTTAATAAAAAAAATATTTATTGAGAGTAATCCTATTCCTGTTAAATTTTTATTAAAAGAAATAAATTTAATAAATACTGATAAAGTCAGATTACCTTTAGTTCCACTAAGTGAAGAAAGTAAAAAAATTTTAATAGATTCTTATAGTATTTTTTTAAATTGATAATATAAAAAATTAAAATTGATTTTTAATTTATTACATTTTATGATGGAAATTTATAATAATTTACCTATTGATATTAAATATTTAATTGTAAGAATATATTATAAATTAGAAAAAAAAGAAAATTTTGAAATATGGGAAAAAAATTACAAAAAATATAATGCTAAAATGATATTACAATATTCATCATATATAAAACATTTAGATGAATATATTATTCATAATAATGATTGTTCTTTAGTTTGGTTTAGTGCTTTCAAAGGATATTTTGGATTAAAAGAAAAAAATTTATTCATTTAAATTTAATTTTAATTTTGAAAATAATCTCCAAATAATTCTTTATATTTTTTTTTACAATCATAATAATCTAAATCTATATTCTTTTGAATTAATTCTGGATATTCTAATTGTATTCCATTAAAAGATTTAATAGAATACCAAGGTCCATAACAACCCATATCAGTTTCAACTATATCTTTATATAATTTTAAGTCAAAAGTATTCACTAAATTTTTATGTAATTGCTCTAATCCGTTGTTATGCGAAGAACAACTTCCAGTTAATTTTAACTCACCATATGGTGTTATTAAACTATTAACTGAACCATAAGAGTAATAAATAATTAAACCTTTTTGGGTTTTAGACCAAGTTGTAAATCCATCATTTGTATGTTTTTTAGCATTATACGATTTAAAATATGGTGTATTTTCACAAATATTATGAATTTTTTTTGTAATATTAACAATAGTATTATCTATTGACATCCTAAAATTTTAATAATAATAAAATCAATTTTAGTTATTTAAAATTAAATATATTACTATATGTATGTATTTATTTTTAATTTTATTTTTTATAATTTTAGTTGATCCACAAATTTCTAATACAATAATTATATTAGTATCTAATTATTTTTATACCTTTCGTTATTGTTGGTACTATACATTATATTCTTTAACAATAATGATTAATAATTATTTAATATTTTTATTAAAAATGATAGAATTTTTAACTACATATCCTAATAATTTAATATGTTGTATTACATCAGTATTTTTATTATATATTATTTATTTAATAATAAAAATAATAATTTAATTAGTAATTTTTTATATTATTTTTTAAGAATGATTATCTTGTGGATTATCTTCCCATATATCTAGTACATACCACTTTAGTCGATTCTCTTCATCCATTTCTTTTATAAAATTCTCTGCCTCTCGTTTTTTTTTAAATATAATAGGTCCTTCGACAGTATTTTCGCTATTCCATATTCTATGAAATTGCACTGACTTTGCAAGACTAAAGTTTCTTTGTGCTATACCAAATTTGGGCAATTCACTATTTATTTTTTCTTTTTTATCAGTTATACTTTTTAATAAAGTATTTAAATTATAATCATCACTCATAACAATTATATAGTCATCCTCCATATAACTACCATCTAAATCTTTATATATTTTAGTATTCTCTTTTATATATCTTTCTGCTTTTGATAAATCATCACCAAAATCAACATCAAGCCAACTAAGGTCTCTACGATTCCATATTTTAAAACTTGTTGATTCCATTTTATATAATAATATAATATATTTTTAAAATATAAATAAAATTTAAATTATTGATTAAATAATTCTTCATATTTCTTTTTAATATCATTAAAATTTATTTTACTATGTTTTGATTCATAATGAATTTCCATTGATTTTAGACTTGGTAAAAGAACTTTACATATTTCACAAGGTTTTGATATTTTAGTACATGCTATTTTTCTTTTTTCGGCACCTTCGTTTCCTCCACCAGCTGCACCGGCTTTATGTTTTGCTGCTTTGTGTTTACCTGCTATTTCTTTAGCTGTATGCTTTTGCGTTTTTCCCTTACGCCCCATATTTTATATACACTATTAGTAGGTAAAACCTTATATTATTTATTATATTAAATTAATTTAATTTTAATATTTTTATAAATATCAATATTTTTTAAATTTAAAAAAAAAAATATATTTGCTACCACGCGGGATGATGTTACGGACGTTCGATAAAATTCCATCAGATTTTAATTTTAATGAAAATTCTTAGGATAAAACTAAAACAGAAGAACATATGTTAATTATTTCTATAAATATATAATATTATCACCTTGAAAAAACACTAATACGCAGTCGCTTTTTTATACCAATCAGGTATTTTAAATTTTTTATTTGTATTTCTAAATGTATAATTCAAATTTCCTGAGAATACAGAATCAAGATTGGTAGGATTCCACTTATTCAAATCTTGCTTGAAATTTGTTGCATCTTTGAACATCGCAATCATAGTCGTAACTTTACTAACATTCCATTCACTGATATCTTGATTAAAATCACTTGCATTACTGAACATGTAATTCATATTAGTTACATTAGAAGTATCCCACTTACTAATATCCTCATTAAAATTTATATTATTATCAAATAACTGGTGCATATCAGTAACATTAGAAGTATTCCAATCACTAATATGACCATATTTTTGTTCAGCATCTATAGGATTTTTAGACCAAGTATTAGCAGCTTTTCTAATATCATTATCAGTTCTAGTTAGTTTTGCTTTTCTTTCTAAAATTTTTTCTAATGCATTTTTTTGAATAATATTTCGAATATCTGGACTTAAATTTATATAATGACCAAATCTTTCGGTATTTGCAACTTCTTCTGTTAAATTCATACCACCTTGAAATTTATTTTTAGCATTAATATATTTTAATTTCATTTCTAAATATTTTGATTTCCAATTAACCATATATATATATATTCAATATTTTATTTAATTAATTTATTATAAATTTATATAATAATTTCAAATTAAAAAATTAATTCACATATCAATTATAACGAATTAATTAAAACCTAGGAACAACAGCATTGCTACAGAATTTACACCTTCAACGTCCCAAATTGAGCCTTATACGCAGAATTGATCTTTGCGTTATTCATGTGATATGCATCGTTACCTATCTTTAAAGCAAGCAAATGCATTCTGGTGTAAGTTTCAATTTTAGATTTCGACATACGTCCTTGGTCAGCATGAAACTTTATGCTTCCACAGTCGTTGTTTGTTTCACCTGGGTTTGCCCTCTTGTTTTTTTCCGCACGCTTGCATGCTCGCTCGTAAACACGAATTGCATCTTGTATACTTCCACCCTTACCTAACGATTTTTTATTTGATTTAGATTTTCTTGATTTTCTTTTTGATTTTTTACTTGATTTTCTTTTTGACTTTTTAACTGATTTCCTTTTAGGTTTAGATTTCTTCGCAGATTTTCTTTTAGATTTTTTCTTTTTAGATTTTCTTGATTTAGATTTTCTGGATTTTCTTGATTTTTTAGCAGATTTTCTTTTGGGTTTATAATCACGCACGCAAAATTTCCGTCTATCTGGTGGTCCTGTTCTCCATCTTCCATTACTTGAATTACAACATTTTCTAGTTTTAACTCTTTTTAATCTACTTGACATTTTTCCACAAAGCTTATCAGCAGATTTTTTTTTTGTTTTTGATTTTTCAGATTTTCTTTTTGACTTCTTCCCACCACCAAATAATCCAAATAAAGATAACATTTATATTATTATATAATATTTTTATATTAAATTATTTAAAATTGATTTTTTATAAATTTATATATAGCGATGTCATATCCAGGAAAAATTTATCGAATAACTTATCAAGGTTGTAATGCACCTTATTATGGTTCTACTAAGTGGAGTATTGAAAAAAGATTTGAATTACATAATAAAGATTATAAAAGATATTTAAGTGGAAACAAATCATATGTAACTTCATTTGAAATATTAAAAAATGAAAATTGTTATATTGAATTAGTAGAAGATTATCCTTGTAAAGATAGAGGAGAACTAGAAGACAGAGAACAATATTATATAGATAATAATATTTGTGTTAATAAAGATAATTGTTCTAAAAAAAATTCAGATAAAAAAAAATATGATTATTCCAAAGGTAAAATATATATGATAACTTATGAAGGTTGTGAAAAACCTTATTATGGTTCAACAATACAAAAATTAAATAGAAGATTTACAGGAGGTCACAAACCAAAATATAAAAAATATATTGAAAAAAGAAAAGTAGATTATTGTGATTCTTTTGAAATTTTAAAAAATGAAAATTGCTACATAAAATTAGTAGAAGATTATCCTTGTAATAATGATGAAGAATTAAGAATACGCGAACAATATTATTTAGATAATTTTCCTTGTATTAATAAAACTAATGCTTATGTTTCAGAAAAAGAAAAAAAAAGACAAGATAATTTAAAATCCAAAAAATGGAGAGATAAAAATAAGGAAAATACTAAAAAAAAAGAAAAAATTAAATGTGAATGTGGACACACTATATCAAAAGGAAGTTTATGTAGTCATTTAAAAACAAAAAAACATAAAAAAGCTATGGAGAGTTTAAAAAAATAAAAAAAAATTATTTGCCTCCAACAGGAATCGAACCTGTGTCGGTGCATTACAAGTGCACTGTTCTACCACTAAACTATAGAGGCAAGAATGTGGTCATACTGGGGCTCGAACCCAGGACTTAAGCGTTATTAGCACTCCACTCTACCGACTGAGTTATACGACCTATTTTGAGAACCTAACAAGTTATGTTATATTCTATATTATATTATATAATTATCTTTAAGTAGTTATATATATTTAATATATATTAATATAATTAATTATAAATTTTACATAAAAATCTTGATAAATTTCTACATACACAATGACAAGTATCAGATTTTTCGTAAAAATCATCTGCTTTATTATTATAAGGATAAAGATATTTATCATTTATTGTAGTAGGTTTATTAGTTTGATGTCTTGAACAACATTTACAATGCGATAAAGTAATAACATCTTGTTGTGCCTGTTGTGGTGTAAAGTTTTCTAACAACAAATCTGAATAACTTAGATTAATATTTTTTCTTTGAATGAATTGTTGATGAATATGATTCTGTTTATTCAAAACATTTTGAATTTCTTGAGTTGACATATTTGTAAAATTAATTAATTACAAAATCAATTTTATTTTATTTATTACTTATAATATATAGCATAATACCTACTATTCCAATTATATTTAAATAAATAATAAATATTAATACACTTGAAGATGATAACTGATTGTGATAAATAAAACTATCAGTATTAGTATTATTATTAATTATTATAATACATTCATCAGAAACACTATTATCAAGAATACAATAAATATGTCTCCATTTTTTTTTTAGATTAATATTGTTTGACATTTCAAATATGTAATTAAAAAAAAATCAATTTTACCAATATTTTAAAATAATTCATTATGATTTAGACTTATAAAATATTTAAATTCTTCTAAACTTATATTATCATTCTCAGTATTTTTAGAATAATTTTTTATTAATTTTAAATAATAATCAATATGTGAAGAACTAGGATCAAATCCTAAACCTCTAAGCCAAGTACCTATACTATTAGGATCAACCGTCCCATTTTTTGAACACATATAATAAAAATCATTCTCAATCATAATTACCATTACAAATATTTAACAAAAAAAAAATCAATTTTATATACTTAAAATTAATAAAATTTATTCAAAAACATCAGAAAAACAAAAACATAGTGCTCTAGAAACATGTCTACAAGTACATTTACATATATTTGGATCATCATAAAAATTATCATCTTTTTCATTAAAAGGATATTGAAATCTATCTGTTAAGTTTTTAGGTTTTTTTTGTTGATGTCTCTCACAGCAATTACAATGTGCTAAATTATTAACATATCTTTTAGCATCTTTTCTATTAAAACTTTCAAATAAAAGACGATGCCAAGGAGTTTGATTTTCTACTGAATGATATATTTTATTAACTTTAGAAAATTTAATAAAATATCGATAACGATTTAAATTATAAAAACTTTTTAAATAATTTTTATAACTATTTGATTTTTTATAATAATAATTCAAAATTTCCTCTTGAATCTCATAAGGTAATTTTTTCAAAATTATTTTATAATCCATTAAATTATAAATTTAATTTAAATCAATTTTATAATCATTTTTTTATTTTAATATAGTATAAATGAATAAAGATAATAATTGGAAAACAAAATTTTTGAAATATAAATTGAAATTTAAAAAATTACAACAATTAAATATTCAACAAGCTGGAACAAAAAGAAGTTGTGAGCAATGTAAGAAACGTTTTAATTTATCAAAAAATTATAAAGGTAAAAATATTAATAGAACATGTCCAGATTGTAGAACACAAGACACAGTCAGTACAGCGCACAATCCAACCACTTTAGAAATATGGCAGAAGATAGATTATGACGAATGGTGGGAGAAATACGGTTTTAATGAAATTGACTTTTTAGTAAAAGATATTGAAAATCTAAATGATGAACCAATAAGTTATCTAGCACCCAAGACATCAATAGATCTAAAATGTAGGAGTTGTGATTTTAAAAAAATGCCACCTTTAACTACTAAAACTAATTTAGTTATAGAACCAGAACATAAAGATTTTTCAATATTTGATAAGAATGGTAACCGGATAATATTTTTTAGTCATTGTTGTAAAAGTTGTGCACAAAGTGAAGGTAGGGGTCACGGACCACAATGTATCTCAAATCAGACCCAAGAACCCGAAACATGGGATAATTGGGTGAATGATTGGTACGATCCGACTATGGGATGGCCTGATGAAACGCCATGGTATGATGCGGCGAACAAAGACGGCGTCGTGCCCGCACTTACTGAATCTGAAAAAATTGATAAATATGGTTATGCTCTTATTAATAAATGTGCAAAATGTAATAAATTATTAGATATGAATAGAAATTATGGTTCAAGATTAGATTATACAAATGAAGATAGTCCATATAGAAACCTTAACAAAATAACTGATAATATCTGTGATGAATGTTTTGTAGATTTTATGATTGTTAATGGGGAGAATAAAACCTTCCTTCTCCCTCATCATATGAATGAGATTAGCTGGAGAGGTCCTCCAAGTTTAGTCGGTACACATGATTGGTATAAAGCTTATATCAAAACATGTATAGTATGTGAAACTGTTGATCGTCCCGATAAATTTACGACAAACGTTCTTGACAATATAGATAATCCGTATAATAATAAATGTGATCAATGTAAATCACATAATAACTATGACTATAACTATGACAATAACTATGACAATAACTCTAACTCTAATGTAGGTTACGATGGTTACGATTCTTACGATTCTGAAGATAACTATAACTCTGATGCAGGTTACGATTCTTCAGATGAATACCAATGGAGACATCCTCCAGGAGTATATAAAATGATGCAAGAAGATCAGGCCAAGGGGATATATAATTCAGTAGTTAAGTATTATGATGTTGCTGCAACATATCCTCCTGGAGTACACGCTGCGTATATGGCTAACTTGGAAGCGGAAAATTATGAGTTCTCCATCTCTGACATGGTGCGTGATTATTATGAAAAAAACCCAGGTTATATTCACCCCCCCGCAGATCATAGTATCTATCCAGAGTATAAAGATAGAGCTAGGAAGTTGGCTGCTGAGTATTAGAGGCTAAGCTGAGGTTAAAATCAGATAACAGTGGATATTAATTCCCTAACACTAGTGAAAAAGAGACCAACGGGCGTTGATATAAACACTACTAACTGCTCCATATGGGTCAAATTTTACATTATAGAACAAAAAAAACTGATTTAGTATAAAAATAAATTTAATAAATTTTTTTTATTTTTATAAGTAAATTATATATTCACATTATATAAATGAATTTTAGTATTTTTATCATATGTAGTTTTAGTTTTAATAGAACTATGATATGTTAATTTATTAGAGAAATTACCTAATTCTTTTTTAAATATTAAGAATTTTATTGGATTATTACTGTTTCTTTTTTGATTTATAATATAATTTATTAATTTATTTTCTAATTCTTCATCATACATAGTATTATCACAATAAAAAATAGTTCCTTCACTTAAATCAGCTTTAAAAAAATCACCATTTATTAATTTAATTAAATTTTGATCAGATTTTTTTAATAATAATAAGTCTTTTAACTTATTTGCTACATTATGTCTTATATCTATTATTTCTATACCCATACTTTTAATACCATACCTAAGTATCATATAAAATAATAATATTCCTCTACCCGAGCCTAAATCAACAAAAACATCTTTTTCATCAATAATAGGTGTAAAAATTTTATCTAATTCTGAATGTAATAATTCCCCATAAGTTGTATTGTATTTATCATGATCAATTGACCAAATATCAGCATCTGATACTTTTTTTATAGCATCATTAATTTTTTTTAATATAATTTTATTATCTTTATGATTATCATTTAAACTACCTTTAGTAATAAGATTATATTTTTTTTTATATTTCAAATATTTTTTTTCATAATTAATATTCTGGACCATTTGTTATATTATTATAAAATATATTAATTATAATTTTCACAAATTTAAAAATAAAAAATAAAATTAAATTAATTTA
>Ga0228614_1001360_pt1 | contig 10481 bp, 12 predicted proteins | sample 15DmetaG_FD_190531 | JGI IMG/M metagenome (GOLD analysis project Ga0228614, IMG submission 190531) | Seawater microbial communities from Monterey Bay, California, United States - 15D | ecosystem: Environmental > Aquatic > Marine > Coastal | place: USA: California | collected 2016-10-13
TATGAGAAAGAAAACTGTTACACAAAAGGTTCAAGCTTTATTAACTGAAGACGAATTTGTTAATCTAAATAGATTAGTTTTTTGGGACCAAACAAAAGGTAGTAAACATGGAACATTAAGTTCTTATATAAGATACCTGATAAAAAAAGAATTAACAAGTAGACCAGAAGAAGATTATAAACCTATAAACTATAAAGAGTGGAAGTAGAATTATATATACCAAGACACGTTGAAAGATTAAATATTGATTGGACTGATGGAGAATTAGTATTCCTTAACTTTTGGTTTAAGATTACTAAAGAACATGGATGGGACACAAGATATTACATACATCCTAAAGATATTTGTGCTATGCTTTGTATTAGACAAAAGAAAAGTAAAGTACATTTTCAAAATCTTAAAAAGGTAATGCACTTTGGTATGTTAGCTGATTATACTTGGGTAATAGAGAATAAAAAGATACCTAAACAAGGTTTTGCAGAATGGGCAAGAGTTACTCAATCAGAGAATTTTTATAAAATAACTGATACTGAAGCAATAGCTAAACATTATTATGTTCAAGCATTACTATTCCATAAACCAGACTTAGTAGTTAACCATGAAACAGGTAAAGAAATAGTATGGACACGACAAGAAGAAGGTAGTCTATTACCAGTGTTGGATAAAAATTGGATGAGAATTAGGCAGTAGTGATTAACCCAGATAAAATAGAAAACTATTTAGACTTATCATCAGAAGAAAAAGGATTCTTACAATCGATGATACATGTTGATTACTTACAATTAGTTAACATGACTAACCTTGCTTATGAAGAGGAAGGTAATAAACATAGGGTAAACGCCTTAGAGTTTTTATATAATGATTTACTTGATTACGAGTATGAAGAGAATTACGAGCTTTGCCAATTATATAAAGACATTATAAAAAGATATTACAAGAATGGTTAACAATTTTATATCTGAAAGATATGATGACATAATGTTAATGTCTAAAAAGATTTGTAGGTCTCATCGTGAATGGGAAGAAGTCGGACATTTTAGTATTGAAAAGTTTATGATACATGAACGAGCAGAAGAACTTATAAGAGCCAATAGAGCAATGAACTTTTTATCAGGTATTATACATAGATCTTTTCATTCATCAACAAGTCAGTATCATACATTGATTAGACAAAAGAATAGAATGTTTGGGGTTGACGACATGTCCGGAATAGATTCAGAAGATAAAGAATATGACTATGAATTAGATAGTGTCTTAGATGTGATCCAAACAATTATAGAAGAAATGGTAGTTGAAAACCGAGATCAATGGTTTCGTGCTACATTATTTCAACAGTGGTTAAGTAATCCTAACTTTAGTAGTATGAGTAGGAAAAACGGAATACCAAGAACAAGTATATCTACGGCCGTAAACGAGGCCATAGCATATATACAACAAGAACTTAAAAATAGAAATATAGATTATGAGTTTTGAATTAGTAATAGGAGTAGCATGTATAGGTGCTGTATGGCAAGAAGTTCCGTTATGGAATAGATTTTTAGAAGCCTTAATGATTGACGTTAAACCATTTAACTGTGCATTATGTTTTACATGGTGGTGTAGTTTAATACCATTCATTTATACAGAAGGTGTGTTAGGTATATTTAGTAGTATAACAGCAGCTGTATTGGCAGATTTAATTAATAGACAAATGAATAGATCATGACGCAAGAAGATTACAATTGGCTAGATGAACATAAACTATTTTTATATCATAGCCAACACATAACAAAAGAAGAACGTAACCAGTTATACCAAATCTATAATAGAATTACAGGTGAAAACAAAAGACCTAATGGATGTGGTAAATGTTTACGAACAACATTAAATATATTAAAACATCACTATGAGAACTTTCAACGTATATAGAACAGAAAAAGGTAATTTAACTTTTAGAGTTAATGATGAACCTATATATACCATTCATGCAAAAAACCATGAGCACGCTAAACGATCGTTAGAACAATTAAGAAAAGACGATAAACTATTCAGAAAAAATAACAAATAACTATGCCATTTAAAAAAGACGATCCTAATATAAATAGAGCAGGAAGAACAGGACCTAACAATGCTACTAAACAAATTAAAGAAGCATTTGCTCAATTACTAGATGGTAACTTAGACCACATGTCAATATGGTTATCTCAAGTTGCTAGTGAAGATCCTAAAGCAGCAATGGAATTAATGATTAAACTATCAGAAAGATTTGTTCCTAAATTAAGACAAACAGATATAACTAGTAATGGTGAAGATCTATTTAAGAATGTAGCCTTTAATTTCGGACCACCAATAGATTCAGATGCAAGAGAAGACGAAGAAGTATGATGTGGGGATTCTTTATAGGAGTAGTAATCTTATTCTACTTCTTAGGTAGATTTATGTAAACAAATAAAGGTAATGAGTAAGACATATACAGGCTTTAATCCAACACCACAACAACAATTAGTAATAGATAAAGTATTAAATACAGATGCTAAGTATATTATTACTGTAAGTCCTCGTCAAGCAGGTAAAACAATGTTATCAATAAACATGATGTTATACTTTGCAATTAATAATACAAACACTACAACTTGTTTTATAAGTCCTATCTATAGCCAAGCAAGAAAGGTTATGGAAGAGATGTATGAAGCAATCAAAGACTCAGATATAATAGAGCGAGTAAACTTTAGTCAATTTGAAATTAAACTAAAGACCGGTAGTAAGATCTTATTTAAATCAGCTGAACGAGAAGACGGGCTAAGAGGATATACATTCGATTATTTAATAATAGATGAAGCAAGTTATATAAAAGAGTCCGCATACAAAAGAGCAATACAACCAACAGTATTTATAAAAGGAAAGAAAGTACTCCTATTCTCTACACCAAGAGGGCGAGACTGGTTTTATAATATGCATAAGATGGGACATGACCAAGAATTCAAACAATACACATCATGTAGAATGAGTTATGAAGGAAATCCTTATGTAAACCTAGAAGAAATAGAGAGTGCACGTAAAGCCCTACCAGAAGCAATATTCAGAGCAGAATACTTAGGAGAGTTCTTAGAAGGAGAATCAATGGTATTCCAAAACTTCAATACAAATATATTCGATCAATATCCACGTCCAGTAGGTAAAGTATATGGAGGCCTCGATACAGGGCAAAGTTCAGATTATACCGTATTAACACTAGTAGATTCTCAAGGTAAAGTAATAGATATCTATAGAGATAATAAGAAGACCTACGAAGAAATGACTAATGAAGTCCTAAGAAGAGTCCGTAAATGGAATGCAACTCTAATGGTAGAAACAAATTCAATTGGAGGACCAGTATTCGAATCCTTAAAGAAACAATGGCAAGACACGCATCCATTTAATACTAGCAATTCAAGTAAGAGAGAAATCATCGAGTCACTTATTCTAGGATTCAACGAGGGATCCATTTGTATTCCTAGTATAGAACTAAGTCCAGACCTACATCATGAACTAGAAGTGTTCGAGATGAATTACAATCCTAAGACAAGAACAGTACAATATGCGGCAAGGACTCCATTCCACGATGATATGATTATGAGTCTTGCTATTTCAAACTACAATCGCCTACAAAATAAGAGTTACGGCCAGTATGTAGTGCAAGGCCGGGGACGCTAACTATTTCAGATACATATAATATTATATTTAATAGTATATGTTCAACCTCAATATAGATAATCAAACATACAGATTCCCTGAGAAACTTTCAGTAGCTCAGTGGCAATCCGTGACAAGGTATAAATTAGAGGATCCTACCAGTTGGACCAGAGTTCTTGCAACCTTAATGGATATTCATCCTAACGACTTATATAATCTAAGTAATAAAAACTTAGAACTTGCCATGGGTATAGTCTTCACCCTACTAAAAGATCGTAAAGAAACAGCGTGGAAGGATCCTCATACCCTCTCATTTGGTGAATGGGTAGACTTAGACTGTTGGATCGGAGAAGGTATCAATAACACCTTAGATAAAATGTTAAGTATCTTAGCACCAGATGTAGAGACCTCAGCAGAAGCACTATATGTTATCGAGTCTTACATTACATGGAGAACCTATATTTATAGACAATACGCAGAGTTATTTGGAATAAATGTGGAGGATGACGAAATTGTGGAGGAACCGGTGGAGAAACAAGTAGGACCTAAAGATATAGTTAATGGTTGGTATAGTGTAATCATAGGATTAGCAAGTGATAACATACTAAATGTAGATGCGGTTACAGAACAACCAGTCCTTGCAACCTTAAACTTTATGGCACACCAGAAACAGAAACAAATAGCGGAGAACTTTAAAAAACTAAAACAACAAAAAGAATATGAACTACAACGACGTCGTAAATAGGATTCAAACTATAGTAGAAGACCACAAGATGTTAGTGGACTTCGGGTATGGCCAGATCTCAGACATTAAAACCAGAAGTGAAGGAGTTGGAGAAGCAGAAGGTGCAGACTATCCTTACCTGTTCCTAAATCCTCAGACACACTTACGTGAAGAGTCTACTATTACCTATAATTTCAATATGATAGTGATGGACATGGCAAGAGAGGAAGAAGGACACAACTACCAAAACTTCTTAAATATACAGAGTGATGCAATCCAATATATAGACGATGTTATTGCCAGATTATATTACTATTACAAAGATAAACCGGAAGTAAGTTTCAATACCAACTATACGGTATTCTATGAGAGATTCCAAGATGATTTAGCAGGAGCAACCGCAGTATTAAGTATTACAGTTCCTAATAATATAAATGAATGTATAGCACCTTTTAACTAATGGCATTTGATCAATCAGCATTCGATAACTTCCAAACAGGAATAGTAGATGGACTTGAAAACCTCGATAGAGAGCTTCAGGCCTTAGCTACTGAGATCGTAACTGAGATGAGAGCTATGGCACCGAAAGATACTGGTGACCTACAGAAGAGTATTAAGTTCCAATTGGATAGATACTCATTCAGGTTAGAGATGTTAAACTATGGTGCCTTTCAAAACTATGGTGTTAGCGGAACTAACGGTGTAAGAACTCCTTTTAATCTATCAGATTCAGATTTTAGAGGAGAGGTTAAAACACCATTCGGAATATCAACACCTATAAGTGATGGAGACTTCAACTACAGAAGTAGAAAGTTTGGTATACCATCAAGACAATTTTACGATTTAGAACAAATACAAAATAGACTGGGAGAACTGGTCTTAGACCTTTTTTAATTATGATAACAATTACACAAACACCTCACATTCCATTTAACATGGCTTACGGACCAAACCCAGTTACCTTATCTGGTATTGATCCTGTTACTGAAGACAAGTATGTCTTACAGATATTTAAACTTGGTAGTGTCGAACCTTTTGCAGATGTGCGTCAAGCACCTAACAAAGTAGGTCGTGCAATCTTTGATATTCAGAATATCTTACAAAACTTAGTAGGACCAAGTAGGAACGACATTGATGGACTTAACTATCCACCAGCACTCTTACCTTCGGATAACACACCACTCAGGATAGCCAATGGAGAATTACAACAATACCAATTAAAGTATGGTAATGAGACCAACGGACTAATCACGGTGACCCCGTATCCTGAAATCTTTACTACAGTCGGAGGTAAACAACCTTACTTTATGGAAGCCTTTAATACAGAGGATTATGTTCCAAATATAGTAGGAGACGATTCAACACCAACTTGTAGTTTTATTAATAGTTATGCAAAACCTTTAAGTGATAATCAATGGACAATACCAGATGAAAAGGACTTAAGTCCCGATGGTATCGACGTTCATGAAGTCTATCCAACAGACCAATGCACAAAGAGTTTCTATAATTTTGTAAATACATCAGGAACCATACCAGCACCATTCGAGGTTAGAGGTATAGAAGCTTATAGAGTTTTACAGTATGATAGCGAAGACGCACTAACAGTGCCAGTAAGTATTATACCAAACATTCAAAGTAATGGTGGAGGACCTAATACAGTCGTAGGACAGGGAACAATACCAAGTCAGAATTATTTAATTAATACTATAGCAACCGGACCAGCAAACATCTCAGTTCCAATCGATCCTTCAACGGCATACTACTATGTTCAACCAGTTGCATACGATCCTTGTTCAGAGAATAATCCAGCTACTCGATTTACGTCAGTATCACCTTGGAGAACTCAGAAGTATATACTCTTACAAGATGAGTGTAATGATTACCCACATATTCAAATGGCCTGGATGAACTCCCTGGGAATGAGAGACCAATTTACGTTTACTAAGAAGAATGAAAAGAAAGTAATGGCAAAACGTAATGAGTATCTTAAAGAACCAGCAGACTATAACGCTACCAGTTATAATGTAAATATTGGAGATAGAGGATATACAACATACTCACAAACTATAAAAGAAACATGGACCTGTCAAACCGGATTTATTAATGACGAACAAGCAAAGTTATTAGAAAGTTTAATGGTATCAGCAGATGTTAATGTAAGATTTGATATTGGAGAATACGCAAACCAATGGGTTCCAGTAAGAATACAGAAAAAGAGTTATGTAGAAAAGACTAATAGAAAGAACAGACTATTTAACTACACATACACGTTTACAATAGCACACAACGTTAAATCACAGAGAGGATAATATATGATACAATTAAAGGTTTACCCTGATAGTCCTAAAGATAATACGGAAGCATTATTCTTAGACTTATACGAAACACAACCAATTAAACTAACTCTAAGTATAGAGGACATTACAAGCGCTGAAGCGACAAGTGTATTTAGTAGAACCTTTAAAGTTCCAGCAACTGCACATAACGCAGAGTTCTTTGAGAATGCCTTTGCAATACAAGGAGTTCTATATGATATTACTATTAAGAAACCAGCAGAGATCTTAGTAGATGGCCAAGAGTTTCGTCAAGGACATATACGTCTACAAAAAATCTTTATTAATGGAGACGAAGAAAAGATTGATTACGAACTCCTATTCTTAGGAGAGACCAGAGACTTTAGTTCAGCTGTAGGAGAGAATACAATGTGTCAGTTAACCTTAACAGATTTTGAATGGGAGAATCTTCCAGTTAACTATACTAACGCTGCAGACTTTACAGGTTTTCCAGATTATGCTAAAACAACAGGTTCATGGCAAGCATATCCAGAAGGTGGACTAACAGATGGTATTGCAGATGGAGATTTACTTTTTCCACTAATAGATCATGGTAATACCTATGATGATAGTGGAGTTCCACAACAAGGTCAAGTTAGTTTATCTACTTCAGGAGATAACAAAGGTTTTATACAACCTTCTAATTCAATCTCTACTGGTAGATTAAAACCTATGTTTAGAGCTAAAAGACTATGGGATCAAATCTTTGAGAACGCAGGTTATACATACCAATCAGATTTCTTAGATAGTGATAGGTTTAGACACATGTATGTTAGTGCCTTTGGTAATACAGAAACAATAGGATTATCTGTTGATGATGTAAACCTTTTAGTTTCACAATACTTTGAAAGTGGTGCAAATAGTAATAATGACGTAGACAGTTATGGTTATTTTAGTAATCAAGTAATAGCAGATCCTCAAGGAGGTTATCAAGTTGGTATACCTGATACAGGAGGTCCTGTTGGAGGTTCATACTATACCGCACAAGGTGATGCAGGTTCAGGTGGAAGTTATTTCGCTATGGAAGGTGGAGGTAGAGTAGATGCAAAACTTGAAGATTCAGATCAAGGATTTGTAGATATACCTGTTCAAGCCAAGTTAGTTATTGTAAATCAAGTAGGAGGAACAATACTACATGTATTAGCAACTGGTAATGCAACAAGCGGTGGCAACTGGTCGTTCTTTAGTTATGATTCACGTAATGGTGGTTATCAGCCTAACGCTGGTGACATCTTTCAAATTATATTTGAATCTACAGGAAGTTATGATAACAGTGAAGTAGGACAAGCTTATTGGCACGTTGACGCAGCACCAGGAGAATACTATCCATTAAGAGATTTAGATTGTGAATACCAACAAATAGACTACATAAAAGATTTAATTACTATGTTCCGTTTGGTAATGCAACCAGACCCTACAAGACCTAATCATTTTATTATAGAACCATGGCAAGAGTTTATCGGTAGTGGAGATACATTCGACTGGACAGATAAATTAGACCATCAAAAAGACGTTATTGCAGAACCAGTATTTAATACTCAAAGTGCTGTAATAGAATTTACAAAAGCAGAAGATGAAGACTTACTTAATAAGTTCCATCAAGATAATAATAAACACGCTTATGGTTGGTTACGTTTTAATAGTCAGAATGAACTACTAAAAGGCAAGAGAGACATAGAGGTTACAGGTATTAGTCCAACACCATTAGATCAAATTAATCACGGTGGTGGTGCAAGTCATCCATATCCACAATGGGTATTACCTACTATTATAGAAGTAACAGGAGATAACAACGATAGATTACCTATAAAACCTAATACAAGATTCTTATTCTATAACGGATTACAAGATGTTGAAGTAACACAAGACAATTGGTATTTAACCGCTGGAGCATCAGCTAATGCACAAAACAAATGGCCATTAGTAAGTTCTTATGAGAATTGGCCAGTGCAACAAACAAGTCTTAACTTAAACTTCTCTAACGATACAAGATATTATATAGATCCAGATCCAGGAACAGGTTATTTCGACCAAGGTCAAACGTTATTTGATTCATTCTGGGCAAGATATATTGATACACTTTATAATAAGTTTAGTAGAAGAGTTACAGCAAACTTTATATTAGATTCAACTGACTTACAAAATTTATCCTTCGACGACCTTATATTCGTTGATGGTGTTTACTATAGACCAGAAAAGATTAACAACGCAGAAGTTGGTAATAAGACTTCAGTTAAATGTGAATTGATTACAGTATTAGATGCAAGACCTAATTGGAGAGATGAAACCTTAACTGGTGTAAGTATATTAGGAGTTGCACCTCCATGTTCAGATGGACTTGGTAGTATTTCAATACAACAAGACGGAACTCCACCTCTACTTGCAGAATTAGATAATGGACAAACAGCAAACTTTAACGCACCAGCTGGTCAAGCACCATATAACTGGTCAATGCCAGGAGTTAGTCCGGGAACATACGAGATCACTTTAACAGATAGTCTTAATAGACAATGGTTTCAAACAATAGTAGTGCCTGTATCAACTGCCACGCCAGTAAGCTTTGGACTTGGTATTACAAATCCTACAGTATGTGATGCACCTTGTAATGGTGAATTAGCCGTGACACCGAGTGGAGGATCAGGAAGTTATACTATCTTATGGGATGATGGAGCACAAAACCTTGTAAGATCTGCATTATGTGAAGGTTCTTATAGCTTTACACTAACAGATACTAATGGATGTTCAATTGAAGGTAATGCAACATTAGAATGTAATGCACCACCATCGGAAGATCAGTATCTTGTTCAAGAATTACAACAAGGATCTGTTGAGGTTTTACTTGGTAATATATTTACAAATCCAAATGTTAATGGAACAAACGACTTTCACTGTGCTAACATAGCTACAGGTTCAGATTATACTAACTTCCCAGCTTATGATTGGCAATGGGGAGAAATTGCACCTTACTGGCAATTCGAAGGCGCATATAACTATAATAACAGAACCAATCCAAATGTAATTAATGCAGGTGTTAATCCAAATATCCCTTATTTTAGAGGAGGATCAAGACAATGGAATATTCCAGCAGGATGGGTTGGCACCTTAAAAATTGTAAATGATTTAGAATTAACAAACGTTCAAGGTTTAGACTTAAGTCAAGATAATTTATATTGGAAAGTTATTGTTGATGGAGTGCACCAACCAGTTTTTGATGTTCCTCTTCCAACTCTACCAACTGATGGATCGGTAGTTCCTTTCTATAATGAGTATGAATACGTTTCAGATGGAACTGCATCAGTGTTAATTCAATTCTTCTTAAGATATAAAGATTTACCACCTTTACAACCAGTTGGACCTGTAGTCGGATATAGAGGAACAGCTCAATGGTTTAGCGTTGATCCATGCACTTTAAACCCTACTGAATATTCAATTAAATCTCTAACAGCATTAAATACTGGAGATGTAATTCAATTAACAGGATTAGAAGGTTGTTATGAAGTCACAGGAACTACAGCACTACCACCTGTTGCAGACTTTACGAATTTATATCCTGACTGTGATGATTGTTTTGAAAATATGCCAATACAATATAATAGTTGGAAATTAGAATTATACACAGGAATATGTGATGAAACTGGAACATACATATACGGAGATGCAGGAGTATATCCAATCGCAGCTGGTGATTTTGTAAATATACCAGGATCAACAGATTGTTATAAGGTAATAGAACAAAGTTTAAATTCTCCAACAGATTTAATATTACAATCCAG
>Ga0228614_1001364_pt1 | contig 10464 bp, 18 predicted proteins | sample 15DmetaG_FD_190531 | JGI IMG/M metagenome (GOLD analysis project Ga0228614, IMG submission 190531) | Seawater microbial communities from Monterey Bay, California, United States - 15D | ecosystem: Environmental > Aquatic > Marine > Coastal | place: USA: California | collected 2016-10-13
CATTTCAACAAACCAATCGTTCAATTGAGTCATGACGAATTGACCTTTGTATTTTCCTTTAAGAATAAGTCCTTCTTCTTCGATTTCGAACCCATTATCAGTAAAGTCGTATGTGTAGTCTTCTGACCAATCTTCGTTTATCTTCTTTATTCTAATCATATCTAATCATATTTATTACTTTTTCACTTCGATTACAAAGTAATCTTCTACTCCTATTTCTTGTTGTAGTGCAGTTGAGACTAAATAATCTGGATATTCATCTTTTAACTTTTCTATATTTGCACCAAGTTCATCTAAAAAATCAGCGAATGCTTTGTTGTACTCTACAAATTTTGAAAAATCACCTTTGAATCCATAATTTGGCGTATGTTTGATATTTAACTGAGGACATTTGATGAATATAAATACGTTTGTAATAGTTTCTGAACTTGTCTCACTATACTCTACTTGATATGTATCGGTTTGTTATACTTGATTCCAGTATGTTATTTCACCAACTTCTTTGTCGGCTTCGACCATATCGATAAAGCAGAATTTGATATACTCGATATCTAAACCTTCTTCTATGTTTTCGTTAAACTTCTTCAGATGTTTCATCTTCATCATCTTTATTTTCTTCTTCCCACTCTTTTTGCATTCTTTCCTTCTCTTCTTCTTCATCAAGATAGTTAGGTAATACTATCTCTACTGGAGTTTCACTATTCCATTTATTTGCAAATTTCTTTGGAAAGTTTTTATACGTTTCTAAATATTTCATATCTTAACTAATTTTAGTACTACTTGTTGATCACCACCTGATATATCAAATTTAAGGCCATCTTCTAATGCCTCGTTTCTTACTTCAATCATTTTGATATAGTAATCACGTTCTGTATTATCGAGTGTCATTTCACCATCACTTATCTTTCTAAGTGATCTTGAAATACCAAAAGAATAGTCTTTAGATCCTCTACCGAACCTAGCGTCAAGCCAGTTACCCTTTATGGTTATCCTTTTATGTCCCATACTATTTAGAGCTTCTTTTATTCTAGTTAGATATCCGTCTATCTTATCCACCATAGATTCTTCTTGTTTAGCGAAACCACCCATTATGATGAAAGTTATGGTAAGGCCTTTGTAATCCATTCCTATGTTGAAGTTTATATCTTTTTCTTCACTTAGGTCGTAGAATCTTTCTATCTCATTTATAACTTCTTTTATCTTCTCGAAAGAAGTCAGACATTTTTCCATTCCTATATTTATACCATCTAGCTTTCCTAAAGAAAGGGTAACCATTTTGGCTTTTCTGTATTTACTAACATCTTTCATATAAGGAGTTACATCCTTAACGTGGTTATCAACTATAACCACATTCTTTATAGTTAAAGAATCTGGATTTTCATCAGTATAGTCAGTAAATAACTGTCTAATATCTAAATCGGTATGTTCATCAAACTCTCTGACTTCTTGGCTTTCTATGAATCTTCTTAGGTATTTCATCTTATCTAAATTTATTTGGATATATAGTCCTCCATTCATGTCCCTGTGGAACGTCCGATGCCCTAACTCCAAAAACTTTCTTTTCTGGACTGGTGTCTTTGCCATCCATTAAGAAGTTGTTGTTACTCGCCCAAACCTCCATAGTTCTATTGATTGGTTGTCCGTCAGAAAATGGAAATCGGATTCCCGTTTTATTATCTATTTTAGAAATTCTTCTATCTGGAGAAATAGAAACGGTTATCACAAGTTTAGGATTTCTCTTACTTGTGAAAACTATTTCATGTTTACCAAATTCTTCGTTGAATTTCTTTAGATGTTTCATCTTATTTGAAGTCACTGAATTTTCTCAATCCTTCGAATTGAGCTTGATCCATAGATTCATCTTCTAAACCTTCTTCAGATTCTTCAGATTCTAAATCTTCTAAACCTTCTTCAGAATCTAAATCTTCTAAACCTTCTTCAGAATCTTGTGCATTATGGAAATCAGCCAATACCTCAGTTATTTTAGCTTTAAGTTCTTCTGGATCACAATCTTCACCACACTCTTCAATAGTCGCAAGAACTCTGTTTACAACTTCTTCAAGTTCTAAACTTTCTTCTTCTTCAGTTTCTTCACCACCAAATGCTTGTGCGTCTTGTGCGTCTTGTGCGTCTTGATCAGCAAAGATTTCATCATTTTTCATTTGATCTGCTTCTTCATCTGCGAAAAAGTTATCAGCAAAGTATTCGAATTTTTTAAGATTTTTCATAATCATAATAAGTTTTTTTTTGTTTTTTATATAGTATATATTAAGTTATAAAACCAAAAAAAATGTCACCTTTTGAGTGACATTTATGATTATTTTTATAATATTCTTTATTTATAAGAATTTCTTATTTGAGATGTTTGGTTTAATACCCATTGAGTCTTGGTATTTTCCCCAATTAAGTATAGACTCTGTTTTACTAGCCAATTTATTGGATATTTTTGAATGTAACTTGTTTGTTTTTGTGTCCTTTGCCATACTGAATAGTTTAGATATTTTCTTTAATAACTTCTTAGATTCAAATTTAAACATTTTTTCCTTATTAGAGAAATAATAATCACTATTTTTTATATCTTTTTTAAGATTTTTCAAGAAATTTTGAAAAAAATCATTTTTTATATCTAAATCTGGATCTTCTTCGGCTTTCTTACCAGTTAAAAGTTCTAAAAATGGATCACTATCATATTTAGGATCTCTTAATAATCCAGAAAGTGAATCTAATTTTGACCCAATTATATTATTTAAAATTAAATCTTTTAGAGTTTCAATAACTTCTTCATCTGATTGATTATCTACTCGTATATCACTAGATTCTAATCTATCTCTTATTGAATCAATACTTTCTAAAAGTTTGTCATCAAACTTCTGATAAGTCCATTCCGACATTTCTTTTAAAATTTTCCATGTTTTATTATTAGTTATAAAATTTAAAAAGTCATCTTTAGTTACACCCTGTACTTCCATTCTAGACGCAATCTCTGCGGATCTAACAATAGATTCTGTTTTTGATATGAAGTATAAGTAATAAAAAAATTCATCCACTGCGGGTATTCCAAATCTTAATTTACTTATTGCACTATATTTAGCAACATCTTCGAAATCTTTACCACCTTTTATAAAAGATAAATCATAAGAGTGCATTAGTTCGTGTCCTAATGTTGAAACTACTTGTGCCTTATTACTTAATAAAATATCCTTAACCGATTTTGTCCAAAAATCCTTTTTAGTACTCCTTGACCAAGGGAAATCAAATTTTATACCTAAATTTATTTTACCATCACTAAGATATTCGATATGAAAGTTTTTTCTATCAATTTTAGTGTTTGGGTTAAAGTATGCACCAATAATCCCAGCATTATTACTATCTTTTCTGTTTACTTCATCGATAAGTATTTTAATATTAAATTCATTTATCTCAAAATCATTTATTTTACCGGATAGTGCTAAGTCGAAACTTAACTCTATTTCATTCGCATCAACAGTATATTTATCGCTAACTTCTCTGTTAAATAAAATGTTTTTCATACCCAATCTTTCTATTATAGAATCATATAGTTTTTGTGCCAAATCGGTTATACCGGTTGGGACACCAACTGCCTCATTTAAATCAAATCTTTTTAAATACTTCATATCTTTTAATTATTTATAGTGTATATATTATTTTTAAATATTTATTTTGTATATTTGTAAAAAGATTAAAAATTAAATGAAATACGATAAACAAAACATATTATTTATAAGTGATCAACATGTAGCTCATAAGAAAGTTATTGAATATGATAAAAGACCATTTAAAGATATTGATGAAATGCATATGGAATTCATTAAAAGATGGAATTCAGTAGTTGGTGATGATGATATTGTTTACAACTTAGGTGATCTTTCTTTTGGTGGTACTGAAATTACTAAATGGTTTGTTCATAGTCTTAAAGGTAAGATTATTCATATTATGGGTAACCATGATAAAATGAAAGATATTATAAAGTTAGATAGAATGGATGAAGTACATGAGTATGGTACTGAAATTTGGGTAAAGGATGAAGAAACTGATGGTCTTAGAGGATGTCACGGGTATCAACATATTATAATGAGTCACTATCCAATCTTTTCTTGGAATAGAAGTCACTATGGTAGTTGGCATCTACATGGCCATACACACGGGTCTTTGATGGCTACCCAACAAGAGTATTATAAAAGAAAAGTAATGGATGTTGGATGTCCTTGTATTGACTACACTCCAATTTCCTATGCTGAGGTAAGAAAAATAATGAAAAATAAAAAAGTAGGAGTTGTTGATCACCACGGAGAGAAATAAAACTATGATAGAAAGATGGGATTGTATGGTAGTAGTTTGTATCGAACCAATCGAAGGACTTCGTGTTGGTAGTACATATAAAGTAAAAGGCCAGGGTAATCTAGAATACAATGCAGCGACTGAAAAGAAAGGTTGGGGATTGTGTTTAGAAGATGATTGGGTTGGATGTTTTGATGAAAACAACAATACTATTAAGGATAGTTGGAAGATTCCGTACGAGGAAAGAACTAGATGGGTCTACATGACGTTAGAAGAGTTGGAAAGACACTTCATAACAGATGAAGAGAATTATGTGATATACCAAAGAAATGAAAGGTTGAAATCATTGGGAATATGAAATATCCAGTAGAGGAATACTCGAAGAAGATAGACGGAGATGATTATTCTATAAACATCTACGGATTCTATGATAAAGAGTGGAATAGTTGGAGGTATAGCTGGTCTGTACAGACGGTTGGATCCTATATGGCAAGTGGAGGATATATGGACGACAACTCGGTCGCCTACTCTACAAAAGAATCTGCATTAGAGTCTGTCATAAGAATGGTTGTAGGACAAGACACTCAAAAGAAAAGAGACATGATAATGGAAATACTATTAGAGATAAAATGAGTTTTGAGATAGGTGATAGTTTTAAGATAGCTGATAGAGAAACATTTAAATATAATTGTAAAGCTCAGAGTGATTTTATAATAAAGAGGTTTAGTGAAAGTGGTTTATCAGTATATTATGATGATAACCGAACAAATAAAAAATGTAGATGTTATGCATGTAAAGGTAGTGAAGTTGAGAAGTGTATTGGTATTTCTAATATAGAATTAGTTAGTAAGAGATTACAGAGAGAGAGAAATTTAAAGTTAGAATTATTAGGAATATGAAATATAGGGATAATAAATTTGTTGGATATCAAGATAAGCAAAGAAATGGTGAATTTGATTATTATCATAATAAATCGGAAAGGGCTTTAAAAAGAGAGAGAGAAAAAAAATTAATTTTATTTTTCAATAAAAATCTTCATCATAGAAAAGTAGAAAAAGATTGGTGGGATTCATTGAGTGATGATGATAAAGATAGAGTAATTAGATCTTACGAAAATCAAGAAATTATGATGAATCTAAACGATGATGAGTTTCTATGGTCTAATGAAGAATTTTTTGATACTTGGGAAGAGTGGATTGATCATATTCGTTCTGAGTATAAACCAGATATGATTAAATATAGAGAACTAAAGTTAAAGAAATTGGGTATATGAATATAAGGGATTTGAAATTAGATTTAGTATTGGGTAATAAAAATACTATCATTGATAAGTTTAATGAAATTACAAAAAATCTTAAAGTTATTAATACTAAAGTTTATGTAGATCATGGTCAAGAATTAATTTTCTATAATGAAAATAGTGAATGGATATTTTACCAGGATTTAAAAAATGAAGATTTTTGGTGTAATTACAAACTTTACTGGTCATTTTTTGAAGACAAATGTCTTAAATATGAGGAAATACAAGAGATAACGAAGTATATGGTAGAAGAGACATTAAAAATAAAGGTAGACACACCGACCCATATACCGTCTATTACCATGAAGCTGGTAGAAGAGACATTAAAAATAAAGGTAGACACACCTCTTCGTATTCGATAGACATTCCACCTAAAGGTAGAAGAGACATTAAAAATAAAGGTAGACACACCTTATTGGTCGTTTGAATTGTGATGAATTCGGGTAGAAGAGACATTAAAAATAAAGGTAGACACACCACTAGACATAGTTACATTTATCAATTCAAAGGTAGAAGAGACATTAAAAATAAAGGTAGGTACACCGATGAAGAGAAGTTGTTTAACTCTTTAGTTGGTAGAAGAGACATTAAAAATAAAGGTAGGTACACCGATGAAGAGAAGTTGTTTAACTCTTTAGTTGGTAGAAGAGACATTAAAAATAAAGGTAGACACACCATTAAAAAGTGCTGAATTAACAGGAGATTGGGTAGAAGAGACCTTAAAAAGTAAATTATGATCATCAGAGATTTAAAATTAGATATAGTATTGAGTAATCAAAATCTTATCATTGATAAATTTAATGAGATGACAAAAGATCTTAAAGTTATTAAGACTAATGTTTATAATAATGATGATACAGAATTCATTTTCTATAATCAAAATAATAAATGGATATTTTACCAGGATTTAAAAAATGGTAATTTTTGGTGTAATAATAAACGTTACTGGTCATTTTTTGAAGATGAATTTAACCTTGAATACCAGGAAATACAAGGCTTAACGAAATACCTGGTAGAAGAGATACTAAAAGTAAAGGTAGGTACACCACAAATGGAACGATCGCTTGGAGTACAAGTGGTAGAAGAGACCTTAAAAGTAAAGGTAGGTACACCGAAGATGAAAGAGTTGATTTGTTAGTAGAAGAGATACTAAAATTAAAGGTAGGTACTCCACACAAGCTGGTGTGGTATGGTCAAGTTCAGGTAGAAGAGACCTTAAAAGTAAACGTTAATGATATTTTTGCGTTATTTGGTAGAAGAGTATTTAAAATTAAAAAAAAGAATAATATGAATAATGTAGAACTCAAATCATTACTCGAAGAAGTTTTCTTTGAAGATGAATATAAAATCACAGAAAGTGAATATATTAGATATAATATAAATTTAAGTAGATTATATGTTAAATGCTATTCCAAAAGACTTAATGCTCATTTCTCAAAGATTGTCATAAAGAACTATATTATGGGTACTACAATAGTGGAAGATATGTGGCAGATGACCTGGTCATTACCGAAACAGAACTATTATATGATAATACCTGGAACTAGTACAAAAAGAAATCCAAGTGATGTTGGTGATACAAAGTCATTTCTGATGCTATCTAAAGAGAAGTTGAAAGATGTGATATTGATAGAAGAAATGAGTCGAATCATAATGGATGATATGAATAGGATGGTAAATGAACCAACAGAGATAGTAAGAGACTTTAAATTAAAAAAAATATTATGAGAGAGCAAATAGAAACAGAAAAATCACTTTCACAATTGAAGAAGTTTGTAATAAGAGAAATGAAAAACCAAAATGCTGATTGGATAAATAAGTTTAAAACATATTCAAGTAATCAAGAAGGATTCAAGTCGGAATACCTAAAGATTCTTCGTGATGTCAAAGTAAAAAAAGACGATCCTCGTGATGGTGATGATGTTGAGATAACGCCATATCGTATCTATCTACGTAATGGGGATTTGGACTATGTTTACGAATTAAATGACATTGGACTTTCTAAAATAAGATTCTATTTTCTTTTATACTATGTAAAGAGATTCTGTAAAAGAAGAGAAGAGTTACAGAGAAAAGAAAGGCTAGCTTTTCATTGGGAAAATTTTCTAAAAAAAAACAAAGTCTTGGATAGAGATAGAAAGATTGACGAAATTTTAAAATAATAAAGATGAAAGATATAAAGAGTTTTTGTAAAATGTTTGATTTAAACGTACCAAGTTTTATCGACTTTGATTACTATAAGAGTCAATTCAAGAGATTGGATAGATGGAAAAATATGGATGAATTAGTTCGGCTATATGAACTTGCAGAATTAGATATTGAAGATATGTTTGAGTATAGAATGAATAAAATAGATGAAATAATTACATTTATTAAAAGTACTCGTGCATATAATGATATGGTAGATGATAATCTTATTCCAGACTACCCAATAAATAAAAATTATGAATATTTAGAAGGTGTCAACTATTTATCTATAGATTTAAAGATGGCAAATTGGCAAGCAATGAAAAAGTATGATCCAGACTTTATAAATGAATTAGGTGATAGTTATTCAGACCTTTTAAATAAGTTTAATGTACCAGAGATTTTTCATAAATCTAAACATTTTAGACAGTATATTTTCGGAAACTTAAATCCGAAAAGACAGATAAAAATGCAACGTGTTTTGGTTCAAGATATTTTTAATGCATTATCTAACCATAACTTAAAAGTTGAGTTTATAAAAAATGACGAGATTATCTATTCTTTTGATAAGATTGAAGATGTTAAAAATATTATTGAAGGTTTAAATGGTGATGATTTTAATGTTAAGGCATTTAAAGTTAAAAGATTTGAAAACTTTAGAATAAACCAATATATCTGTGAAAATACTGGTGAGGTAAAACATAGTGAACTAGTTGGTTGTAATGGTCATAAGTTCTTTATGTATTTAAAAAAATATATATTTAAAGAACCATATGATATCAGAGATTTATATTTTAGAATAGATGGTGAACTTGCATTATGGAAGACAGATGAATTAAAAGTTGAATTATGATAGATTTATTTAATACTAAATTAGATTTGACAAATCTAACTTGCCATTCTGGAGGTGCTTTAGGATCAGATACCGTGTGGGAAAAAGTTGGTGAAGAATATGGTGTTAAAACTAAGGCTTATTCGTATAGAACAAAATATCATGATTCACCAAACAAAGTAGAGATTTCGAAAGAAGACTATGACGAAGGTGTTATTCAAATAACTAAAGCAAACAAAACTTTAGGTAGATTTGGTATTCATAAGTATATGAGTTTATTGGCTAGAAACTGGGCCCAGGTTAAATATTCTGATGAAGTATTCGCAATTGGTACCATAATCAAAGCTGGTGAAAAATCTGTTAAGGGATATAAGAACAACTCTAATTTTGATGTGGTTGATGGTGGTACGGGTTATGCAGTAATGATGGCGATAAATCGAGAGAGTGATGTTTATGTTTTTGATCAAGATAAAGATAAATGGTTTAGATGGTCACATACTTCGTTGAGATTTATAGAAATGAAAGAAATTCCTAAAATAGGAGAACAAAATTTCGCAGGTATTGGAACTAGAGAACTTCGAATCAATGGTGAGTTAGCGATAAGAAATGTTTATGAGAAAACATTTGATTTAATTAAATAAATTCCATATTTTTGTATAAAATTAAGATAACATGGTAAAAATAGTAGAAATTGTAACAATAACAAATTTAATACCGGTCTTCAAAGAAGGTGTTGAGGCAAATGCTATTCAAGTGGCTAAGTTTAGTTTTGAGAATGGTAGTGAGTGTGGATTTAATGTAATCGCACAAAAGGGATTATATGAAATAGGTTCAAAGGCGGTTTATATTCAACCAGATTATTGTCTTTCAGAAAATGAATTATTCACGAGTTTTATTGCACCTGGTGGTAATCCAAAGAAATCTAGATTGGGTAAACAAAATCGTATAAGAGCAATTAAATTCAATTTCTCTTTTGATGGTTCTAACGACCCTATTTACTCAAATGGTATATTACTACCTTTAGAAGAAGTAGAGAATTTCCTATTTGAAGGTGATAATAACTATTGTTTTTATAGTGATATGCCATCACCAGATGCATATAGAGAATTGGACTTAGCAGAAGAGTTGGGTGTTACTAAATATGAAGAACCAGAAACTGCGGGATCTGGATTGACAGCAGGTGAGTTTCCTTCTTTTATGTATAAGACTGATGAACAAAATATCAACAATATTGTTGATCATGTTAAAAAAGTAATCAATGAAGGTCAAGAAATTGGTATCACAATCAAACGTGATGGTAGTTCACATACGACTTATTTCAAATTGGAAAATGATGATTATATATCTGGTGTTTGTTCGAGATCACAAGAAAAGAAAATGGATCAAACATTTGTAACTGATTACTTGGATAGTGATAAAAACTTATATCATAGATACTTTGATAGAGAAACTATGACTAAAGGATGGTATTGTGATGAATTGGAACTGTTTAAAACAGATGATGAGGTTAAAGATTTTGAAGCGGTTACTAAAGAAGTAAAAGACTCTTGGATTGAGTTGGCTACAAACTCTGGGTTATTAGAAAGGGGATTGGCTTATTGCAAAGAACATGGACTACAACTTGCTTTCCGTGGAGAGATTATCGGACAAGGATTAAAAGGTTCTGGTAATAAAGTAAATCCAGATGCTAATGAAAAACAGAAATTGGTACTTTTTGGCATCGATGATTTATCTGAAGGATTTTCTAAAAGAATAAACTATTCATCTCCTCACAATTTGAGAGACGTATCTAAGATTCTTGGAATCGAATACACAGATAGTATGGTTGTTAAACCTAACACATATG
>Ga0228614_1001371_pt1 | contig 10418 bp, 5 predicted proteins | sample 15DmetaG_FD_190531 | JGI IMG/M metagenome (GOLD analysis project Ga0228614, IMG submission 190531) | Seawater microbial communities from Monterey Bay, California, United States - 15D | ecosystem: Environmental > Aquatic > Marine > Coastal | place: USA: California | collected 2016-10-13
TGGTAAAACTTAAAAAATTAACTATAAATAAAAATAATTTTCTAATTCTGGTAGCCTTTAGGCTACCTAGCGTTTAGTTAAGTTTTGGTAAAACTTAAAAACTTAGTTTGTAAAAGCCAAACCCGCCATACCACTCATAATACGTAATACATTATAATTAGTAGCATAAATACGACATTTTGCTGTATCAGCACTAGCATCGTGTTTTACATAAGTGCTTGCTGTAATTGTTAATAATAACTGACCTATATCAATTCTTGAAAAATTACACGTACCACTTGGTTGATGTTCTTCAGGTTTAAAAGCAAATGAATATACATTAATACCAATAGCGGGGCAATTTTCGTGGCATTCTTGAGGTATAACGGTATTAAAATAACGCCCTTCTCTTTGTGATAAACGGTCGTGTCCATTTAATTGTAATTTTGCTAATGATGTTGGATTTTCTCCAGAATCAAAAACTGGTAATCTAGAATTCCAAGCCTGCGATGACACATTAGATGTTGTTCCAAATAAATCATCAAAATTTAAAGCCGAAATATTTGTTCCTGCCTCACCAAATTTACCAGCAGTTGCTACACTTCCATTTGCGGTTCCACTTAAAGGCATACTAGAATACCAATTACCTACATTAAAAGCAGCAGTTCCAATACCACCACCCAAAGGGTCTTGTGGTGTTCCTGAAAAATAAGTATAATCAATAGCATCTGTAAAATTAAACCATTGTTTACCACCATAATCATTCATTGTTGCTGTATCTATTAAACTATCTTTTTGTATAGTCCATATGACTTCTTTTACTGGATGATTAAAAGCCATTTTTAATTGTTCTACTGTGCTATTTATAGGCATATCACCATTAAATTGTAATTGTTCTATTAAATATTCATGACTTGCTTGGGCGAACCGCCTTCTTTCATCTGTATCTAAATAAATATAATCTACCCATAAACTTACATCTGTTAAATCACCAGGAACTCGTGCTGTTCCAGAAGACCAATAACAATCAGAAACATTGGCTAATTGTAAATTTAATTTAATATCGTGATATTGTAGGGCAATTAAAGGTAAAGCAAGACCAACATTACGATTAAACCAAAAACGTAAAGGAACATATAGAGTAATTGCTTTGGTAGCATCTGTAGATGATTGAACTAATTTAGGAACATTTCCAACCATAGTAGAATAACCTGCTTGATGACCTGATGTTTGTGTCAATTCATTCCAAATGTGTAACCAATGACCATAATGTTTATCTATTTTTTGACCTCCTATTTCTATTTCTGCTTGTTGAACTATAATATGCCCTAACCAATTTAACCAACGAAATTGGTCTGTTCCATTCGCAGAAACACTAGGTAAAGTAATTGTAATATACATACGATGTAATAAATCACCATTACGTGCGATTGTTGCTGAAACACTTTTACCCCAATTTGCTATACCATTAAAAACTTGTTGAATAGGTTCTACTGAAAAATTTGTATGTCTTCTATACACTACTTTAAAAAATGTTATTTGTGGGTTCCCTGTTAAATATATATCTTGAGAACCATACGCAACTAATTGCATTAATCCTCCTCCCATTTTTATTTATGTTTGTTTATATTTTATTATTTATATTTATTAATTATTTATTATTTATGTTTTATTTACAATCTTTTTATTTATTATTTAAATAATTTATTTAAATAAATAGGCTTTTACTACTTTTTAGTAATATTTTATTTTATCATAAATAAACTATATATTTATGTGATAATATCTATAATAATATTTATTTTTTTTATATTTTTTATTTTTATGTAAAAATATTAAATAACTAAATAATTAAATAATTAAATAATTAAATAATTAAAATAAAAAATTAAAAAGTAGTATGCTTAACAAAAATATATTAAAAATAAAATTATAATCTATTAGATTAATTTAATTATTATGATTTGTATTAATTTGTAGTTTTAATGAAGATTTATATACATATGGGTCTACTGTCTCAACAGGTAAGTGTTCGACAAAATCTAAATGATATATTTTAATTTTATTATTTATTTTTTTAAAAATATTATTATTATTATTTTTGTTTTTTGTTTTTTTTATTATTTTATTTAATTGTTCAAATGTAGTTGAAGTTATATATGATATAGTATCATCTAATATAGTTTCTATTTTTTTTATTTTAAATTTTAAATTTCTAGGTAATAAATATTCAAATTCGTCAGCAATACTGGAACTAATTTTTGCTTTCATTTGTTTTTTTTGTATTGAAAACCATGGTATATATATATACGGAATATCTTTTAATCCATTCAAAACATATAAACAACATATAACTTTATTTTTATTTATTTTATTACCCATAAAGTCTTTAGAAACGTCAATATTAGTACTTGATGATGTAAATGAATTAAATATTAAAGTATCACCTATTTTACTTTTTGGTGTTGTATATGTATCTCCACTTGTACCTCGAAATAAGACTTCATTACCATTTAATTTTGGCATATCTTTATTTATAAATAATTTATCTAAAATATTTATATTTTTTATAATTTTATCATTTACATATAGTTCTATATATTTAGGTAATTTTTCAAAATTTATATTTTTAAAATTAAATAAATTTTTAGTATTATTAGAATATAATTTTTCTATAGTATTACTAAATTTCCATTCATTTATAAATAATTCATTTAATTTATTATTATTATATAAATATTTATTTATATCAATATACCCATTTAATTTATAAAATTGTATGGTATCTTTTTCTATTTTAGATATATTTTTATAAAATTTTTTAAAATTTTTTATATTACTAAATGTTTTCAAAACTTTTTTAGTAGTATTATATTTACGAAATGTATTTATTTTGCGTGTTTTAGTAAGTAATGTCATTATTTAAATATTTATTTAGATAATTTATATTATAATAAGATTATATTTATTAATTTAATTTTAGTTATTTATTATTTATTGATTTATTGATTTATTTATTATTTATTATTTATGTTTTATGTTTTATTTACAATCTTTTTATTTATTTTTTATATTTACACACTTAAAGATTTAAAATGGAACAATATTTAAATATTAATTAAAAAATTGATTTTTTATTATAAATTATTATTTATTATAAAATAAAACACATTTAAGATAAAGGATTAAAAAACTTATCAGTTATAATGGAAATTGCTACTACTCCTGAACCTAAAGTTCAGAATGAACAGAATGAACAGAATGAACAGAATGAACAGAATGAACAGAATGAACAAAAAACAGAATATACTGATAATACTATCACTAAAGAAGAATATTATAAAAAACAAGATGAATTGACACAAACGTTAATAAAAGGGTTAATCTTAGAAATAGAACCATCAAAAAATGGTCCCAATGAAGGCAATGATGGTAGTAATAGTGATAGCGATTACGATACTAATTTATATAAAACAGATGAAAATAATAAAAAGAAGCGTAAAGTATCTCACCCATACAACGAATATAATAGACAAACATTTCAATCGCTTAAAGATGAAATAAATAAATTAAAGAGTGAAAATAGTGAGTTAAATAATGCTCTATGTGAAGTTAATGATTTAAAAATACAAGTTTCTTATTTAAATCATAAATTGGAAAATTATAAACAATTTATTAAAGAAATGAAACAATATGATAATTATTTTTTGAAAATGCTAAAATATTTTGTAGTTGCTATACTACTTTCATTATGTATTTTATCAAATTATATTTAAATTTTTAATTCATAAAATACTATCAATAAATAAATAAATTTAAAATTTTTAATTTTTTTATTTATTTATAGTATTTTTATTAATATATAAAAATTAATATATATAATTAAATATATAAAAATAAAATAATTTATATAGATAATAAATAACTCAATAAATAATAAATAATAAATAACTCAATAAATAATAAATAACTTAATAAATAACAAAGTAATAAATATAAATACATATATAAAATGAATTTAGAAACAGACACGTGGGATGTTATTAATTCCTATTTTAAACATACACCTAATCCTTTAGTAAGACATCATATAGACAGTTATAATGATTTCATACAACATAAAATTCCTCTTATATTTCAAAATTTAACAAAAAATCCTCCATTCGTTTTAATAGATGCTAATGATAATACTATTATATATGAAATAAAAATTTATTATGGTGGTAAAAATAGTAATAAATATTCATTTAAAAAACCAACAATTAAATCATTTCCTTCAGGAGAAATAAGACAACTTTTTCCAAATGAAGCAAGGCTTAAAAATATGACCTATGGTTGTGATTTTTTTTATTCAATAGATATTGAATATACTATTAAAAAAGATGGGGAACCAATAGAAGGATTTGAAAAGGTGCTTATGACTGATGAACCATTTTTAAATAATATATATTTAGGTAATATTCCTATTATGTTAAAATCAGATTTATGTGTTTTAAAAGGACATCACGATGAATTATTAACACAAATGGGAGAAGATCCTTATGATTTAGGAGGGTATTTTATTATTGATGGAGCAGAAAAAACAATTGTATCACAAGAACGTAAGGCTGAAAATATTATATTTTTAGAAACGCTTCCTATTCCTAAAGAATTAAATCAAATACCTAAATATACACATCGAGCCGAAATTAAATGCGTAAGTGATGAAGCATTTGCACGTGCTAGAACTGTTAAAGTTGAAATTGAAAAAAAAGGCACAATTACAGTAAGATTAGGTCAAAGCACCCCTTTCTTATTACCTAATAAAAATCGCGATATACCACTCTTTATTATGTTTAGAGCATTAGGTGTAGAAACAGATAAACAAATTTTAGAATATATTGTTGGAAACATTGATAATGACGATATACTTACCAATCAATTATTAGAATTATTACGCCCTAGTATCCTTGATGAATTTATTTTAGAAGAAGAAATTTATAATAAAGAAAGTGCTGAATTGTATTTAACAAAATTTTCAAAAAAAACAACGGATAAAGATACTAAAGATGAAAGTACTACATTAAATTTAGGAGATACACGTAATAAAATTGTGAAATTAAGTTATTTATACAATGATTTAAAAGATGTATTTTTTCCTCATATTGCCGAATTAGGTAATTTAAATAAAAATAAAGCCTATTATTTAGGTTATGTAACAAGAAAACTCCTTTTATTACGTTTAGGCATTGAAAAAGATACTGACCGTGATAATTTTGCCAATAAACGTATAGATTTATCAGGTTTTTTAATGTCTACTTTATTTCGTGATGCTTTTGAACAAGTTCATTATAATGCTAGAGTTAGAGTAAATGAAACATATACGTTTAACTATACTGAATTTAGTGGCGAGGATATTTTAAAAATTATTAATGAATCTAATATTGATAAGATTTATAGTGTTGAAAAATTTAATAAACATTTTAATGGACAACTTAAAATAGGAAACATTGGTCAAAAAAAAGGTGTTGTTCAACAATTAGATAGATTAACACGTAATTTAACTATTGCTCATCTTAGAAGAATAATTGATAATATTGGTGATAGTGGTAAAGTATCTATATCAAGACGCAGATTACACGCTACTCAATATGGTTGTGTATGTCCATCAGATACACCAGAAGGACAAAAAGTAGGTTTAAATAAAGGTCTTGCTATTATAGCACATATCACATTTGGGTCTAAATCTAGTCCTATTATAAATTTTTGTATAAAAAATGGCGTAGAATTATTAGATGATTTTTTACCTACAGAATTAACAAAATTAACCAAAGTAATTATAAATGGACAATGGATTGGATGTCATCGTAATCCCGAATTATTTTTAATGTTATTTAAATCGTATAGAAGAAATGGATTAATAAATATTTTTAATAGTATTTCTTGGGAAAGAAGTAATAATGAAATAAAAATATTCACTGATGGAGGACGATTTATAAGACCTTTATATATCATTGAAAAAAATAATATATTATTACAACCTCAACATATTACTAAATTAAAAGAAGAAACCGTTATATTTAAAGATTTTTTAACTGGTTTTGGAAAAAGAAAAGAAGACTATGATTTTTATAGCAATGATGTAAAAGATATTACTCATATTGGAGTAGATAATCAAACAAATATGACTACAATGGATACTATTAAAAAATTAAAAGAAACACAGGGTATTATTGAATATATTGATTCTGAAGAATTTAATACGACCTTATTATCTATTGGATTTAATATTTCTCATACATCTTTACAAAAATATACACACGTTGAATTACACCCTAGTATGATACTTAGTTTTAATGTTCATTTATTACCATTTATGCAATATAGTCCTGGACCTCGTGTTATTTTTTCAAGTAAGCAAGTGAAACAAGGTCTATCAACTTATGCTATGAATTTTAATAATCGTATTGATAATGCTTCTTATATTCTAAATTATCCTGAAAAACCTTTAATAACAACAAGATTTAATAATATCATTGGTAATGAGAAATTAGGTAATGGTCAAAATGTATTTATTGCTATTGTTAAATATAATTACAATCAAGAAGATGCTATGGTGGCAAATCAATCTTCTATGGATATGGGATTATTTGGAACAAGTCATTATAAACGTTATGCTGATAATGAACTTATTGACCACGAAACTGGCGAAGAACATCATTTGTATAATCCAATGTATAAAAGTGAAATAGATACTTATCCTACAGATGAACAATTAAAACCAAATAATAATAAAACTATCTATGAACATTTAGATAAATATGGATTACCTAAAATAGGAACTTATTTAAAAGAAGATGATATTGTTATTGGAAAATATATGAAAGGGAAAGGCGACCGTAATAAAGATGTATATAAAGATATGTCGACAAAAGTAAAACCTGATAATGTAGGTAGTTTAATAGACCACGTGTATACTTGTCAAACCAATAGTAATAGTGATAGAATGGTAAAAGTAAGAACGTGTCAATTTAGAAAACCAGTAATGGGAGATAAATTTGCTTCTCGGAATGGTCAAAAAGGAACTTTTGGATTACTAATGAAAAAAGAAGATATGCCTTATACTGAAGATGGAATTACACCTGATATTTTATTAGACCCTTTTAGTTATCCAAAAAGAATGACAATAAATCAATTTATTGAAATTTTATTTGGTAATTTAGCAGCAGAATTAGGATTGCAAGGATTATATACACCTTTTGAAACTATAAATACAGAACAAATTAATGATATTCTAGAAACTAAATTAGGATTATTATCTATGGGAGAACGCACCTTATATAATGGTCTTACTGGAGAACAAATGATGGTTTCCGTATTTAGTGGTCCTATTTTTTATGAACGCTTAAAATACATGGTAGATGATAAAATAAATCATCGTACAACAGGAACAAGAACTGTTAAAGAAGGTATTCCTAAACCTAGTGGATTATATTCTACTATAAGACAACCCGTAGCAGGTCGTGCTAGAGGTGGAGGTTTAAGATTGGGTGAAATGGAACGCGACGCGCTACTTTCGCACGGTATATGGGGATTTTTAAAAGAAAGTTATGTTGAAAAAAGTGATAAATTTATAATTCAAGTCAGTAAAACAACAGGTGAAATTACAATTAGTAATCCAGAGAAAAATTTATTTTATGATAGTATTAAAGATGGTATTACATCATATCAAGTTGATGATGATACAAGTTATAATAATATTACTAATGATAAAATCAAAGGTGTTAATTTATATAATCAAAAAACAGTTGATTTTGTAAATTTAATTGTGCCTTATACATTTAAATTATTAATACAAGAACTACAAGGTTTAGGTATGAGTGTAAAATTAGATGTATATACATTATTTAAATTACACAATAAAAATGATAATGATACAGAAGAAAATAATATTATTGAAATGACAGAAGAAGATATTGATACAATGTTAAATATAAATAATAATGATGAAGAAGATGATGAAGATGTAGAAAATGAAGAGGAAGAAAATGAAGAGGACGAAGATGAAGAGGAAGAAAATGAAGAGGACGAAGATGATGAAGATGACAATACAAATGAAGTATTAAATGGAGGCACTAAAAATGAAGACGAAAATGATGATAATGATAATGAAGATGAAAAAATAAATGATGAAGATGATGACAATGAAGATGATGAAAATGAAGAACTTATGAGTGCTAATAATTCATTACAAGGTGGTAAAGGCAATTTTGATAATAATAATAATATAAATAATGAACATTATGAAAATAATAGTGATAGTGATAATGAAAATAATAATGAAGTATTAAATAATTCTATGAATGGTGGTTTAACTCAAACTTTTCAAAGAGCAAATTTAAATCCTAATATAAATACACAATTACATAATCCTAATCAAAATTTAATAGGAGGTGGAACAAGAGAACAATTTGAAATAAAAGAAGATGAAGATGTAAAAACAATAGAAGAATTAAATAATAATTTATTAGGAATACAAAATGGTGGTGAATTAGACCATATTAATAATGCTAAAAAACAAGGTATTAACAATATGATGTCTTCTCAAAGCGAAGCACAATTACAATCACCTACAACTCAAAATCATCATCAAGGCTTAAATATGACTTTTGGAACACAAAATGGCGGTATGCAACAACAACCACAACAATACCAACCACATCAAAACCTACAACAACCACACCAACCACAACAAAACCTACAACAACAACACCATCAACAACAAACTCCTAACTATTCAGGAGGAAATGTTCAACAACAAAATTCAAATCGTGTAAATTTTGATACAAATATTAAAGTTGTTGAAATAGATTCTAGTAAGAATGATGGTTATTTATATGGTAATAATAAAAATCTAGACCCATTTAAAAATTAAATTAAAAAATTACACAGACAAAAAATAAAAATAAAACTAGATAAAAACTAGATTAAAAATATATTTAAAAAATATTAATTATATAGTAAATATAAAAATTGAATTTAGAAAATATTTATTATATTAATATAATATATGAATTATTTGTAAGTTTATAATATAATAAGTTATTAAACATATTAAATTATATTAAACTAAATTATATTAAACTATATCTATTAAACTATTTCTATTAAATAATTAATTATAAAATTAAAAATGAGTAATGAACAAGATAAACTGTCGTCTTTAATTGTAGATATTTATAAATCAAGAAAACATCTTTTAGAAATGTTAGAAGATCGAGGGTATAATGTGGAACATCTTAAAAATTATACTAGTGAAGAAATAAGTATAATGGCTATAGAACATTTAAATAATAAATTTCATATGAGTGAAGAGATAGGTCCCCTTGATATATTGCTTGAAAAAAAAAATAGTAAATCTTTAACTGAGAAAATTTATGTTAAATATAAACTTGAAAATAAGTTTAAAGGAACAACACAAATAAAAGAGCAAATATTTAATATTTATGATAAATATATTACAAAAAAAGATACACTTATAATTATAAATAATAATAAATTATTAATGGCTGTTGGAGCAAAATATAAACCAGAAGAAGATTTTGTAAATGATTTATACACTACAAAAAATTATTTTATACAGGTATTTGGTATAGAAAACTTTAAATTTAATATTAGTCATCACAATACTGTTCCTAAACATCGTGTATTATCTAATGAAGAAGCAAAAAATATTAAAAATTGTAATGTTAAACAACTTCCTACTATAAAAAGAGACGACCCTATGGCTAAATATATTGGATTACGTCTTAACCAAGTGTGTGAAATTACTAGAAATAATATAACTACAGGTTCAAGCATACTTTATCGTATTTGTGAACATTAATTTATATATTTATATACATTTTTACACTTATTATTTTTAATTTTACTAATTATTTTATTTTTTATTAATAATTATTTTTAGTTTTTTTATATTTATTTATAAAATTAATTTTTAATATTATATTTTTAAATAAATATAAACAACAACATAGAATGCAATCAAAGATGAATACAGTAGAAGCCAAAACATTCAGTGATTAAATAGAATACAAACTATTAAGTAATATGATTACAATAATTTGTAGACGTACAAATGACATTGTTTTATTAAAAGAGCAAAAAATGCAATATCAAAAGTTAACAAAAGACGTTAATGCATATATTTTGAAAAAAGCAAGTGATCGTCAGCATGCAATTGATTGTTATCATGAAGAATGTGCTTGTCAACAACAATATAAACAATACATGAGAAATAATGGTATAATATATTATATAAATTCCTATTACTAGTAATATTAGTAATAATAATAGTAATAATAGTAATAATAGTAATAATAGTAATAATAGTAATAATAGTAATAATAGTAATAATAGTAATAATAGTAATAATAGTAATAATAGTAATAATAGTAATA
>Ga0228614_1001374_pt1 | contig 10405 bp, 8 predicted proteins | sample 15DmetaG_FD_190531 | JGI IMG/M metagenome (GOLD analysis project Ga0228614, IMG submission 190531) | Seawater microbial communities from Monterey Bay, California, United States - 15D | ecosystem: Environmental > Aquatic > Marine > Coastal | place: USA: California | collected 2016-10-13
AGTAATTGAAGGGCATTTAATGATTGGTATGAATGTAGTTGGCGATTTGTTTGGAGCAGGTAAAATGTTCTTACCACAAGTGGTAAAATCTGCACGTGTCATGAAAAAAGCAGTATCTTATTTAAACCCGTTTATTGAAGCAACAAAATCCGAAAAATCAGAGCCAGCTGGAAAAATATTAATGGCTACAGTTAAAGGTGATGTGCACGATATTGGTAAAAATATTGTAAGTGTGGTATTGGCTTGTAATAATTACGAAATTGTAGATTTAGGAGTTATGGTTCCACCAGAAAAAATCATTCAAACTGCTATAGATGAACGTGTTGATGCTATTGGTTTAAGTGGATTAATTACGCCTTCTTTAGACGAAATGGTGTATTTGGCAAAAGAAATGCAACGTCAAAATTTCGAAGTTCCGTTGTTAATTGGTGGTGCAACAACCTCTAAAGCGCATACAGCTGTTAAGATTGATACACAATACAAAAATGCAGTAGTGCACGTAAATGATGCATCTAGAGCAGTAACTGTTGTAGGCGATTTATTAAACAAGAAAACCGCTAATACCTATGTTGCAAAATTAAAGAAAGAGTATGACGAATTTAGAATCAAGTTTTTAAAACGAGGTAAAGAAAAACAATACATTTCTATTGATGAAGCTCGCAAACGTAAATATAAAATTGATTGGGAAACTTCAGAAATTGTAAAGCCAGCAGCACTAGGTATACAAACTTTAGAACAATTAAGTTTAAAAGCTTTAGTGCCTTTTATAGATTGGAGTCCGTTTTTTAGAAGTTGGGATTTACATGGTAAATTTCCAGAGATTCTAACAGATAAAGTGGTGGGTGAGCAAGCTACTACCTTATACGAAGAAGCCAAACAAATGATTGCAGAAATTGTAGCAAAACAATTACTAAGACCTAAAGCAGTTTTTGGATTGTTTGAAGCCAACACAATTAATGATGATGATATTTCTATTCAGAAAAAAGGCAAAGAAATTGCCGTTTTTAGAACTTTAAGACAACAATTAAAAAAGCGTGAAGGCATCCCAAATTTAGCATTAGCAGATTTTGTTGCCCCAAAAGAAAGTAATAAAACCGATTATATTGGTGCTTTTTGTGTAGGCATATTTGGTGCCCAAGAACTAGCAGATTCATACAAAGCAAAAGAAGACGATTACAACGCAATTTTGGCACAAGCCATTGCAGACAGGTTTGCAGAAGCATTTGCAGAATATTTACACCAACAAGTAAGAACCAAACATTGGGGTTATGCAGCAGATGAAGATTTAACAAACGATGATTTAATTAAAGAAAATTACAAAGGCATTCGTCCTGCACCTGGTTACCCTGCTTGCCCAGATCATTTAGAAAAAGATACCATTTGGCAATTGTTAGATGTAGAAAACAAAATAGGTGTAACTCTAACAGAAAGCAAAGCCATGTGGCCAGCTGCAGCTGTTTCTGGTTATTATTTTGCCAATAAAGAAGCAAAATACTTTGGGTTAGGTAAAATTAAAGAAGACCAGCTAAAAGATTATGCCAAAAGAAAAGGAATTACAAAAGAGCATGCTAGAAAATGGTTGCATCCAAACTTAGCAAACTAGTTTGCTATGCTGAACTCGTTTCAGCATCTCAAAAAGAATAAAAAAATAAAAAAGATACTGAAACAAGTTCAGCATATATGAAAGTAACAGAACACATTAAAAAATCAGAAGGCAAAACCTTGTTTTCTTTCGAAATTATTCCGCCAAAAAAAGGCAATAGTATACAAGAATTATACAATAATATAGACCCTTTAATGGAGTTTAAACCTCCTTTTATAGACGTTACCACCTCTAGAGAAGAGTATGTTTATGTAGAAAAAAATGGATTGTTAGATAGAAAAGTCACTAGAATGCGACCAGGTACTGTAGGTATTTGTGCAGCTATTAAACACAAATACGATGTAGACACTGTACCCCATGTATTATGTGGTGGTTTTACCAAAGAAGAAACCGAATACTTGTTGGTAGATTGTCATTATTTAGGCATCCAAAATGTCATGGCATTAAGAGGCGATGCTATGAGTCATCAAAAGTATTTTGAAGCTTCAAAAGGCGGACATCAATATGCGAAAGAATTGGTAGCACAAATTCAGAATTTAAACGCTGGTAAATATTTACACGAAGTTATCGAAACTACAGATTGTGCAGATTTTTGTATTGGTGTGGCTGGTTATCCAGAAAAACATATAGAAGCACCATCTTTACAAACAGACTTAAAACGTTTAAAAGAAAAGGTAGATGCTGGTGCAGATTATGTGGTTACCCAAATGTTTTTTGATAATCAAAAGTATTTTGAGTTTGTAAAAGCTGCAAAAGATGCAGGCATTCATGTGCCAATTATACCAGGTATAAAGCCAATTGCCATAAAAAAGCATTTGCAATTATTGCCTCAGGTATTTAAAATAGATATACCAGAATACTTAATTAACGAGGTAGAAAAATGTAAGCACAATAAAGATGTACGCCAAGTAGGTATAGAGTTTGCTATACAACAATCTAAAGAATTGTTAGAGGCTGGGGTACCTGTATTACATTACTATTCTATGGGTAAAAGTGACAATATACATGCTATTGCTTCTGCATTATTTTAATAGTAAGCATAGTTACAATTGATAGATAAATAGTAAAAAGCAATTTTTTTAGATTCAGAAAGTTAATATTTTAACTAATTTTGTATATCACAATTAAAATAACAACATAAAACAGAACATAAAATGGCATTAGAAATCACAGACGCAACTTTCGAAGAAGTAGTTTTAAAATCAGACAAACCAGTATTAGTAGACTTTTGGGCTGCTTGGTGTGGACCTTGTAGAATGGTAGGACCAATCGTAGACGAAATTTCTTCGGAATATGATGGTAAAGCTGTTGTGGGTAAGGTAGATGTAGATAACAATCAAGAATTTGCGGCGAAATATGGTGTAAGAAACATACCAACCGTTTTAATATTTAAAAACGGAGAAGTGGTTGATAAGCAAGTTGGTGTGGCTCCTAAAAATGTATATACAGGTAAAATAGATGCTGCTTTATAGTAGTATATCCATTTATAAATAAAAAAAGGTTTGGCTTAGGTCAAACCTTTTTTTATTTTAGAACTTTAGTAATTTAATTGATGATAGAGCACCGACTTTTTGTCTATGGAACCTTAAAACCTGGTTGTGAAAATGATTCTATTTTAAAGGAAATAGGAGGTGATTTTAAAAAAGCAACACTTTTTGGGTTTACTTTTGATAAAAAATGGGAAAGCAAAACAGGATATCCAGGTTTAATAGCATCACATGCAAAAAGTAAGGTTGAAGGCTATTTATTTACTTCAGCAAAATTGAAATATAGCTGGAGTAAAATTGATAACTTTGAAACGAACATGTATAACAGAACAAAAGTTGTCATTGAACTGAATAATAATTTACAGCTAGCAGCTTATACATATCTCATAAATCCAAATTTTAAAATAGCAAATACTCAAAACATCATATGAAACAATTTTGTAATAGTTTACTAATTATTTTTTTATTGATGTCTTGTGCATCAGACCGTAAAAAACTGATTATAGAAAAAGGGATCTCTTACGAATTAGCCCAATACAGAAAACAACAACTTTCGGATATTGTGTATCGTTTGCACTTTTCGATTCCTAAAGAAAAAGACCTTCCCATACCTACTGTATTACAAGTAGAATTTACGGTAAACGATTTACAAAATGATGTTTTTTTAGATTTTAATGAGGCTACTGCAAAGCTAAAATCCATCAAGATAAATGATAAAAAGGCTAGCATAAATCATCAAAAAGAACACATTATTGTAGCCAAATCTTTATTACAATTAGGTAAAAATACAGTAGCCATTACCTTTGATGCAGGTGAAACTTCACTCAATAGAAATAACGAGTTTTTATATACTTTACTAGTACCAGACAGAGCCAGTACGTTGTTTCCTTGTTTCGATCAGCCAGACCTAAAAGCCAAGTACCATTTAACGCTAACTATCCCAAAAGATTGGCAAGTATTGGCAGGGGGTAAATTAACAAGTAGTAAAGCCTTACAAGAAGGTTTTATAACACATGTTTTTGATGAAACAGATGTAATGAGTACCTATTTGTTTTCTTTTGTAGCTGGTAAATTTACCGAGCAAACGCAAAACCCTGGGGCCTTTGATATGCGTTTTTTATATAGAGAAAATAACCCAGAAAAGATTGCAGAAAGTGTAAATGAGGTGTATAAAATACATCAAAATGCAGTAGACTTTTTAGAAAGCTATACTGCTGTACCATTCCCATTTCAAAAGATGGATTTTGCTGCGATTCCGCCTTTTCAATATGGGGGTATGGAGCATGTGGGTGCTATACAATACAGGCAGTCGTCTTTGTTTTTAGATAAAAACGCCACACAAAACAGAAAACTAGGCAGAGCCAAGTTAATTGCCCACGAAACTTCACACATGTGGTTTGGCGATTTGGTTACCATGAAATGGTTTAATGATGTATGGATGAAAGAGGTATTTGCCAATTTTATGGCAGATAAAATTGTAAACCCTGTTTACCCAGAAGTAAACCATACCCTTAGTTTTATGATGTCTCATTACCCAAGTGCGTATTCAGAAGACAGAACAAAGGGTACTAATGCCATTCGTCAATACCTAGGTAATTTAAAAAATGCAGGCTCTTTGTATGGTAGAATTATTTACAACAAAGCGCCAATTATGATGCGTCAATTAGAGTATTTATTAGGCGAAGATGTTTTTAAAAGTGGTATTCAAGAATACATTAAAACTTATGCCAATACAAATGCAGATTGGAACGATTTGGTTCAAATGTTCGATAAAAAATCTGCTGGCGATATTAAAAGTTGGTCAGACGTATGGGTAAACGCATCAGGTAGACCCCTATTTTACGAAGAAATAGAAACCAACGAAAAAGGCAATGTCACCAAGTTTGTTATTCATCAAAAAGCAGAAGATGGCTCAGACAAAGTATGGACACAATCTTTTAAAATTAAATTAATAGACCAAAGAGGTTATCAAAAAATAATTGGTATTAAAAATATGGGCAAGTCTTTTGACATTACAGCTGCTACCAAAGACTTTAAGCCTGGTCAAGTATTATACAATACCAATGGTTTTGGTTATGGGGTTTTCCCAATTTACAAAGATGCCATAAACGATTATAAAAACATAAAGGACGAGGTATCTAGAGGCTACCAATTTATTAATTTGTACGAGAATATGTTGGTAGGTAACATAGCTCCTAAAGAAACCATACAAGTGTTTTTAGAGGCTTTACCACAAGAAAAAAATGAGCTTATTTTTAACTATATCTCTGGTCGTGTCCAAAATATCTATTGGACCTTTTTATCAAAACAATCGCAAACTGCCATTCAAACTACGCTAGAGGGTAACTTGTTTGGGTTGTTGCAAAGTGAGCTGCCACAAAACATTAAAAAAACCTTATTTGGGGCTTACGCTGCTGTGGCCATTTCAGCAGAGGGGTTAGACTACCTTTACCAAATATGGCAAAAAGAAATGACGATAAGCAACCTGTTTTTAAACGAGAATGATTACACCAATTTAGCTATGAAGCTGGCCATTTATCAACACCCAAAAGCCAAAGAAATTTTAGAGACCCAACAAAAGCAAATTTCGAATGCAGATAGGTTAGAACGTTTTCAATGGCTACTGCCTTCACTGTCTAACAATGTACAGGTGAGAGATGATTTTATGCAAGCGCTTTTGCAAAAAGAAAACAGAGAAAAAGAATCTTGGGTACAAACCGCTTTAAACAATATACATCATCCAGTAAGGCAAAAAACAGCCACAAAACATCTAAGGTCTATTTTAGAAACCCTAGAAGAGGTACAATTAACGGGCGATATCTTTTTCCCAAAAGGCTGGTTGGCCAGTTCTATTGGTAATTATTCTTCTAAAGAAGCTTATGCCATTTTACAAGATTTCTTAGCAGAAAATCCTGATTATAATCCTATCTTACTAAAAAAATTACAGCAAACCACAGATCAATTAGAGAGGGCGCAACAAATAAAACAGTAATATGGATTTATCTCAGGTACAAGCTTCAGAAATAAAAAATTTAGAATTACTCGCCAAACAAGTTGTAGAGGGTTTTATTACAGGTATGCATAAAAGTCCGTTTCATGGCTTTTCAGTAGAATTTTCAGAGCATAAACTTTATAATAAAGGCGAAAGTTCACGTCACATTGATTGGAAGTTGTTTGCTAAAACCGAAAAACTATACACCAAAAAGTACGAAGAAGAAACCAATTTACGCTGCCACATTATTATAGACAACTCTGCGTCTATGCATTACCCAATGGTAAAATCGCAAACGGTAGATGCCTTAAATAAAGTGGGTTTTGCAGCAGTAGCTGCTGCTTGTTTGTTAGAAATTTTAAAAAAGCAAAGAGATGCAGTGGGTTTAAGTGTTTATGCAGATACCTATGAGTATTATGCACCAGAAAAAGGGAGTGAGCGTCATCGTAAAATGATACTACATCAATTAGAGCAGTTGTTAACCACAACCTCTAAGGCTACCACCAACACGTATCATTACTTGCATGAAATAGCAGAGAAGTTACATAGACGATCGCTTATCTTTTTGTTTACAGACATGTTTCAAACCACTACAAAAGAAGAAGCACTTTTTGAGGCCTTACGTCATTTAAAATACAACAAACATGAGGTGGTTTTGTTTCATACCTACGATGCCAAAACAGAATTTGACTTTAATTTTGACAATACGCCTAAAAAGTTTGTCGATGTAGAAACTGGCGAGGCTATAAATGTCTATGCAGAAAATATACAAGGGTCTTATAAGCAGTTGGTAGAAGCTTATTTTAAACAATTAAAAAACAAGTGTTTGCAATATAAAGTAGATTATGTGCCTACAGATATCAATAGCGGGTTTACAGATATATTAACTGCGTATTTGGTACATCGAAAAAATTTTAAATAAAATTAATTTTCTGTTTGTGTAAACAAAAAACTGTATTATATTTGCATCCGCAATTAGCAACGGTTTGGTAGTTCAGCTGGTTAGAATATCTGCCTGTCACGCAGGGGGTCGCGGGTTCGAATCCCGTCCAGACCGCAAAAAGCATCTCATTTGAGATGCTTTTTTTGTTTTTCATGTAATCTACGATTACAGATTATCATTTATAATAATTTATATCAACGTGATTGTATAAGATTAGTGGCGTGTTTAAGCACCTAATTTAGCAAATAAATGCGAGATAGAAAATCCGCGAGGATTTTCGTAAGTAGGCGAAAACTAGCCATTAATTTTATACGGTGTTGTAGTGCGTTTTTATATTTCAATTTCCGCTAAGAATATCAGTTCATCAGTTTCTGCATTTTCTGATTCCACATTTTGGTCATTATAAGTCAGTTTAGTTGGTATAAAGTAAGATACTCCACAAGGGAGTTCAGCAAATCTTGCTTCCAAGTTCAAAATGATTGATGTCGAGTTGTCCAAATTAATTGTGTACTCAAAATTTGATTCGTTAGGAATAAATAGATAAATAGTATTGTCATACTTTCTTATATATTCATCGTCATATTCACTGGGCGGAATATATCGAAAGCCTGGATTTGAAAAGTCACCTTCAACAGTTATATTTTCAGGGTCGAATGTTCCATTTTCAATTAAATTGGCACCAGTTTCATCAACTAATCTAATATACAATTCAGGAAATGCTGGGTCAAAAAGTGAACAGTCAATTCCGTTGTCATCGTCATTAGAACAACTTGTGAATAAAATTCCAATTAAAAAAAGAGTAAGTAATTTTTTCATAATTCTTTAATTTATTATTTATTCGGAAGTTTTTTTTCAAATTGTGGGCAACGTGATTGTATAAGATTAGTTGCGTGGTTAAGCACCTAATTTAACAAATACAAACCGAATTGAAAATCCGCGAGGATTTTCGTAAGTAGGCTTGCACTAGCAATTAATTTTATACGGTGTTAGCCACTGGCTTTTTTTAATTCAGTTTCTATTATTTTTCCATCTTTCCAAGTCTCAATTTTTGTTATTTCTCCTTTTGAATTATAGAAATATTGTTTGTCAATTGGTTTGTCGTCTTTAAAAATCCCCTCGTATTTTGTATTTCCGTTTTCGTAAAATTCACGATAAATTCCGTTTTTATCGAGGTCAATAATTTCAGATTCAGTTTTTAAAAATCCGTTCGGATAGTATTCTTTGAAACTCTCTTTTTCTATGTCATCTTTTAACTCTTGAATTACTCGTTGAATTTTTAATGAACCGTCTTCATAATATTCCGTTTCGACAGTTCTTTTTAAATCGTGTCCATCGTGTTCGGAATATTCATAAGAGTAAGTTGAGATTTTTTCCAAAAGTCCATTTTCATAGAATTCTTGAGTTCCCATTTCTTTGTCGGCAGTATAAAAGTCAATCCAATATAATTTTCCGTCTTTTTGGTAGTTGAAAAAATTTCCCTGTCTTAAACCACAGAAATAGTTGTATTTAGATTCGAGAATACCATTTTCGTAATAATCTTTCCATTCTCCATGTTTTTTTCCTTTTCTGACTGTTGAATTATTTCCAACTCCACAACCTGCAACGTAGATTTTTGTGTGATTGGTTTCGTATTCACAGTTTTTGAATTCTCCAGTTGTTTTTATTTGTCCGCTCTTATAATATTCGGTGTATTTTCCAATTAAAACACTATCGATTAAAAATCCCTGAATTTTGACTTGGCCATTATCATATTTCTCAACATATTCAGTCTGCGAGTAAATCAAACTCGAAACTAAAATGGTAAAAAGTAATGACAATTGGTGTTTCATAAAGTTGGTTTCAGCTTGTGGCTAACTTGTTATATGTGTTATTTTGTCGTCGATAACCCGATAAAATTGCGGGATAACGACGTATAGCAATCGTTGTTATCTGCTAAAGATATTATTTTTTAAATTAAAAATTTACAAATGGTTAAAAAATACATAAGGTACAGGGGTCACCACAACCTTAGTTAAAAACTATAGCAACTTTTTTTAAAACTTACTATAGTTTACCAATAAACTTACTATAGTTTGTTTAGAAACTATGTATAGTTTGTTGCAAAACTAAGGTTAGTTTTACTGCTAACAAACCATAGTTTTAAAAAAAGTAAGGATAGTTTTTTTGCATTTTTTTTATAAAAAAAATCCCAACAGTATTTTACTGTTGGGATTGTGTAAAAAATAATTTTTGCTTTTACGCAACGTTATTCGTAAGTACCTTAAACTTAACAGTTTTGTTATTTAAAGCTACTTTTAAATCGGCATCAGGTCTAAATTTTATACGTAAATCTTTTACCACACTTGGGTTAACCTCTTCTGCAGAGGCAACACCATTAGATTGTACACCTAATTGAAATGAACCTAGTTCATCTAATTTTACAATCTTGCCTTGTTTGAGCTCATCAATAATATTGTGTAATAAAGAGGTAATAACTGCGTAGCAGTCTCCTTTTCTTACAGTACTTTGATGACTAACCAAGTGTGCCAAGCGCTTTAAATCGGTTTTACCTGTTGCTACTGCTTGGGCATAAAATTTTTTATCCGCTTCTCTGTCCTGCGGATTAGGACGTTCTACGATATTTAAATTTATCATTTTACAATTTTTAAATTAAAAATTACAATACTTTTTGGTGAGAGGGTATTGTACGACGACCTCTACGTTTTTAAATGCACTCTGCCTTTGTATGGGCATTGCTGGGTGCGTTTTACCCAACAAACTATAACTTTATAAAAGTATAGGAGTAAAAAAATTAAACCATAATTACTTACCAAATGCAGGATGTTGGCCTGCTTTACTTTTTAACATAATTTTTTTGGTAAGCTGAAAGAAGTATTGTAATTTTGAAGTACAAAACGAAACTACGTAACTCAATCAGTGTTACCGATTTTACAAAAAGTCTTAGAGCAACATCTTTAAGGCTTTTTTGTTTTTACAAATATAAAAATTACTTATATAAAAATATTTTTTCATAATTATAATATATTAACAGGTTATGAGCACATGTTCGTTAATTAATTTTTGATTTATTATAAACTCAAATTATATTTTATTTTTATCTGTTTTTTTGAAGTCTTTTTCATTTTGAGATTGTTCTTTGTTGTTCAAGACAGACCACAACGAAACAATCTGTATGATAGATAAACAGATTACTTCATCCTCTTGTCCTCGTAATGATGTGTTATTTGCATTTATGAGCCTATCTAGGAATCTCTATTATTTACTCTCTAACATAGTTGGTGTAACCACAGTTCTAAAGCCCATATGATCGGAACCCGAATCTATAGCAACTCCCATTTTAGCAGAAATTCTAAAACTAGCACAATACGAATCATGAAATA
>Ga0228614_1001384_pt1 | contig 10333 bp, 9 predicted proteins | sample 15DmetaG_FD_190531 | JGI IMG/M metagenome (GOLD analysis project Ga0228614, IMG submission 190531) | Seawater microbial communities from Monterey Bay, California, United States - 15D | ecosystem: Environmental > Aquatic > Marine > Coastal | place: USA: California | collected 2016-10-13
ATTTTTATCAAATAAATTCAAACAAAATTTTATAAAATAACTTTGCTAAACTTTGGCAAAAATAACAAAATTAAACAGTTTCAAATCTATAAATTAGATAATTGGTTTTTCAGAGGTTCCTTAACAGATGAAAAAATATTAGCATATTTTTCCATCTTCCAAATCGAAATTTAAAGAAATTATAGTCTATGAAATTTAAAAATTAATGGTCTGAATTTTAGGGGGCATTTCTTGTCCGGAATGGACCTCCTTAAAAATTGGCGGAAGGGAAGGGATTACTCTCGCTAAAGCTCGAGTTGCAAACAGCTGCTGCACTAAGGAAATAAATTTCCTAAGTTTCGCAACGCTTTATTGTCAAACCCAATTATTTATTTATCGAGGGTTCGAATTGAACATGTTGACAAATCACAATCAATATTAAATTTAGAATTTACTTAAAAATTGGCGGAAGGGAAGGGATTCGAACCCTCGATGAGGCAATAACCCCATACACGCTTTCCAGGCGTGCGCCTTCAACCACTCGGCCACCCTTCCAGTAATATTGATTAAAAATATTTTAAGACATTTTAAGCATTTTCTCTAAGGAGGAGGATGCTTTTTTCATTAAATGATCTTCCAAAATAATTTCATTATTTTGATTCTTCATTACTTGATATAATTTTTCAAGAGTATTTAATTGCATATAAGGGCAAGTGTTACATAAAACGCAACCTGATTGATCGATTCCCGGACAGTCATAAAATTTTCCTGTCGGATTTAATTTTTTCATTTGATGAATTATACCAGGTTCAGTTAAGACAATAAATTCTTGACCAATATTTTCAGTTGTAAATTTTAAGAGAGAAGATGTTGAGCCAATATGATGGGCGTAAGATAATAAATTTTCAGGACATTCTGGGTGGGCAATAATTTTTGCTTTAGGATGTCTGACTTGTAATTTGATCAATTCTTTTTCACTAAATTGTTCATGAACAATGCAACTTCCATGCCATAAAAGCATATCTCTTTCAGTTTGTTTAGAAATGTAGCTGCCTAAATGACGATCTGGTGCAAAAATTATTTTTTGATCTTTTGGAATTTGATTAACAATTTTCATAGCGTTAGTTGAGGTGACTATGATGTCGGATAAAGCCTTAATTTCAGCAGAGCAGTTAATATAAGTTAGGGCTATATGATCTGGATGTTTTTCTCTGAATTTAGCAAATTCATTTGGTTTGCAAGAATCTTCTAAACTACAACCTGCATTCATATCGGGAATTAAAACTTTTTTGCTGGGATTTAATATTTTTGCAACTTCAGCCATAAATCTTACTCCGCAAAGAATAATTATATCAGCATCAGTGGCAGCAGCTTTGCGAGACAAATCCAAAGAATCGCCAACAAAATCAGCAATATCCTGAATTTCATCATCTTGATAAAAATGGGATAGAATTACAGCGTTCAGGTCTTTTTTTAATTTTATGATTTTAGATCCAATATCATCCATCTTTCTTCTTCAATATTTCCTAAGCAAAACTTATTATGGTTTGACCAACTCCAACAGCATCATTTTCAGAAAATTCTATTTTTTTGATTTTTACATCATAATCAGTGCAAATTATATTTTCCATTTTCATAGCTTCAATAACTAATAATTCTTGACCAGCTTTAACTTCATCACCTTCAGAAACTTTAAACTTAATAATTTTTCCAGTAATTGGTGATGTTAATTCAGTTGGTTTAGCATTTTTTTCTAATTTTGGCATGAATTTATATAATTCAGCATTTCGAAGTGATAAAACTTGAGCATAAACATCAGAGCCAGAATGTTGTAATAAATACCCACCAGATCTATTGTTACTTTTAATATTCACGCCGATTTCAACATTATTAACAGTAGCTTTAAATAATTTATCACCATTTTTCCAATAGGTGGCAATTTTAATTTCAGTATTATCACAATTAATTATCATTTCTTCTTCAGAATGTGATAAAATTTGTACCAAATAAGATTCATCATCAAGCATTACCACCCAACGGTCATTAATTTGTTTAGATTCCTTGCTTAATCTACCAGTAATACGAGAATTTCTGCTATAATTTTTATTATAGATAAACATGGCAGTTGAGATTAAGTCTCTTTTATCTTGACTATCTAACTGATTACCTAAAAATCCTTTGCTAAATTCCTCTTTGATAAAATTTGTTGAAATTTCTCCACTACAAAATCTGGCATTTCTCATAATGGTTTCGAGGAAAGTAATATTATGAGAAATACCAGCTATAGCATAATTACTTAAAGCTCTTTTCATATGTTCAATTGCTTCATCACGATTTTTACCATATGAACATAATTTAGCAATCATAGCGTCATAAAACATACTAACTTCGCCACCTTCATAAATTCCAGTATCAACTCTCACATGTTCATTTTCATCTGGTTCAATATAAAGATTTAACCTGCCACTAGAAGGTAAAAAATTACGAGCTGGATCTTCAGCGTATATTCTGGATTCCATGGCCCAGCCATTTAATTTGATATCATCTTGTGTAAATGGTAATTTTTTATCCAAAGCAACATCAATCATCAACCCCACTAAGTCTAAGCCAGTAATTAATTCAGTCACAGGATGTTCAACTTGTAACCTAGTATTCATTTCTAGAAAATAAAAATTCTTGTCTTTATCAACTACATATTCAATGGTACCGGCAGAAAAATAATCAACTTTTTTGGCTAATTTTACTGATTGATCATACATTTTTTTACGAGTTTTTGGATCAATGAATGGACTCGGAGCTTCCTCAATAACTTTTTGATTATTCCTTTGAATAGAACATTCTCTTTCACCTAAACAAACTACATTTCCTTCCTTATCAGCAATTATTTGTATTTCAATATGTCTTGGATTTTCAATAAATTTTTCAATAAAAATTCTATCATCGCCAAAGCTATTTCTTGCTTCATTTGTTGTTGATTCAAAAGCATCTGCAATTTTATCTTCATCATAAATCACTCTCATACCTTTACCACCACCACCGGCAGAAGCTTTAATCATTACTGGTAGGCCAATTTTTTTAGCAATTTTTTTAGCTTCAGAACTCTCAGATACAATACCCATATGACCAGGAACTGTGCTTACTTTTGCTTCAATGGCAATCTTCTTAGACTCAATTTTATCGCCCATCATGGCAATTGATTGTGAACTTGGTCCAACAAATCGAATATTTCTTTTTTCTAATTCTTCAACAAATTTGGCATTTTCAGATAAAAATCCATATCCAGGATGAACTAAATTTGCTCCGGTTTTTTGAATAACATCAATAATTTTTTCGATATTGAGATAGCTTTTTGCAGATGGGGCAGGACCAATATTATAAGATTCATCTGCCATTTGAACAAAGAGAGAATTAGTGTCCGCATCCGAATAAACAGCAACAGTTTTAATACCTAATTTTTTACAAGTTTTAATGATTCTACAAGCTATTTCGCCCCTATTGGCAATAAGCAATTTATTTGTCATGATTAATTAGATTATTTCTAGATTTTAAATTAAATGAATGACAAATTCTAGATTTAAGCAATTTGAAGTCAAGATCTATCTAATCATCCCTTCAAAACTGTTTATTAATATAGTTTCTGTAAATTTTTTACCCTAATTTGTTGTGACAACTCTATTGTGCTATTTTAACTACCAGCTGGTGTTGGATCAACATTATCATTAGTGCCATCATCATCACTATCAGATATAGATTCTAATCCCCATTTCTTAGATAAATAATGAGTAACATGTGCCCTTTCTGATGCTGTTAATTCACGATCAAAAGCAATAATTTCAGCAATCTTTCCATCAAATTGTCTATTATAAAAATATGAACTTAAAAGACCTTTGCATAGATCATTAAAATTTCCCTAACTTTCTCTTGGTTTTTTCTTAATTTCATCAATTTTTTCTTGAATAAAACAGCAATAAAGCTAGTATTTATCTAGCTTTATTGCTGTTTTATTCAAGAAAAAATTGATGAAATTAAGAAAAAACCAAGAGAAAGTTAGGGAAATTTTAATGATCTATGCAAAGGTCTTATTTTAATGTTTTTAATTTTAAAATCTAATCTTTTTTCTTTTACCGTCATCATTATAATACTAATTCCTATCTTTAAATATACTATTATTAGCCCTTTCATAAATTAGTAGACTTTTAGGCGGCATATCTAACACTTTTCTTTTTGAAAAAATTTCTTATTTTTTGCTTATCTCTCTGTAGAGAATATAAATATGATCTGACTATTTTATTTAATTCTTCTTTTGTATGAATTAACCTATGTTTTACTGCATTTGCCTTAACATCTTGATTAACCAATTCATCTGGATTTAATTCAGGTGAAATATGCTGGAAGAAAATAGAACTCTATTTTATCTTTATGTTTTTGTTGCCATTCTTTTACTTTTTTAGCATGATGAACTCTTAGATTATCTAATATTAAGAATATTTTCTTATCTTGGTTTTTATAGACAACTAAATTAAGCTTGCATTTTCTCTTATTCCAAGCAACATTTCGAGTAACTCTCTTTTATCGCTGTATTTATTTCTCCACTTCCTGTACCAATACTTGATTTGAGACCATTTCTTTTCAATTGGGTTAAGATCTGGTGAATAAGCTGGAAGATAAAGTAATGTGATATTGAATTTCTTTGCTATGTCTGCAATGGTTTCAATATTTTTATCAGCAATTTCTGCCTTTGAGTCATGATGAAATTTGGCGTTATCAAGTACCAGATAAGATCCTGACTCAATATTTGGAAATAGATCGTTCTTAAGATAGTCCTTAAATATTTGTTTATCAATTGATGATTCATATATTTTTGAACATATTAAATCATTATTATGATTTCTTGCTGCCAGTATATTCAGTCTTTTGCCTCTTCTACCAGATCTTGGAACTTCAAGCCTCTTTCCTTTTTTGGCAAATCCATAGGAACCTCTGATTTTCCTATTTAATTTTGTCTATTTTTTCATTTTTCAGAAAAAATTTTTATAATTTGGATAAAGATTGCTAATTTTGTTAAAAATTAACAATCTTTATCCAAATTTAGGCATTATTTGTGGTAATTTCTCTAGTTTCTTGTCTAATTTTACCATTTTTGGCTAAATTAGACACATTTATCCCTTGTTACGCTGTATTTGGTAGTATTTTTCTAACCATATAGAGATTAGCAAGGGATGATAGCATTTGTAATTGATTAGTATTCTTTTGTAAACCATTATATCTAACCTTTCTATAGCCCCAAAGATGCTTTATAATTTGAAATGGATGTTCAACTTTAGCTCGAACTGATGAAAATTGTTTATTCCTCTTTTTTTGCTTATTTGAAAGTTTTTTGTTAGATTTAGCTCTATTGGTTATACCATAAAATATATTGTGATTCCTACAAAATCTTTTTATTGCCTTATCATCATAGGCCTTGTCACCAAATAAAGAAGTTTCATCACCATGTAATAACTCCTCTGTTTTAGTAGAATCATGATCTTTAGCTGTCGTCGTGACAATAGAATGAATAATTGGCTTACCCTTAGTTTGCACACCAATATGAGACTTCATGCCAAAATAATAATTCTTCCCTTTCTTGGTAGAAGACATCTCTTGGTCCCTTTTCCTCTTCTTGTTTTTTGTACTAGTTGGAGCAGATATTAATGTCGCATCAGTTATCGTACCCTCCTTCAACAAAAGATCATTCTCTTCAAGATATGAATTTACCTCGTTAAATATAATCGACGATAAATTATGCTTTTCCAATAAATGACGGAATCTCAATATCACAGTCTCATCCGGAACATTATCAATACCAATATCAATATTTAAGAATTTTTGAAAACTTATTCTATCATATATAGCATCCTCCATAGCTGGATCACTAAGACCAAACCACTGCTGTAACAAATGAATCTTAAATATTAATAATAAATCTGTCACCTTCCTGCCACCGTAATCACTAGTACCATTAGGATAAAAAGGCTCTATCTTATCAATCAATCTTTGCCATGGAATAATATCCGTCATTTGATTAAGAAACTTCTCCGCTCTTAATTTTCTACCAGAAATTGCTAATGAAAAAAATGATTGCTGGGTTGCCATAATTATATATTTTATTTGAATTTAATATATCAATAATAAGCAAAAAAGCTAGATAAATCAAGCTTTTCTGGCTATTTTTATCAAATAAATTCAAACAAAATTTTATAAAATAACTTTGCTAAACTTTGGCAAAAATAACAAAATTAAACAGTTTCAAATCTATAAATTAGATAATTGGTTTTTCAGAGGTTCCCATATTCACAGTTAATCTCAAGATCGATACCAGACTCATCAAAATCATATAGCTTTTTTTGATCGAGATTGGCAATTGATTTTATGAATTCAGATCTAAGTTTTTCATTCCTTTCTTTGTATATCTTGGAGTTTTTTTAAAGGTCAATCCTAGTCTTCTAATATAATTCAATATTGTTACATCAGTTACATCCTCATCAATCATCTCTGCAATCTCGTAACAATTGATAAATGGACTCTCTTCTATAATCTTCTTTATCTTCGTAGGATCTTTAATCTTAATCTTATCCTTATTATCGTTATAGCCTCGAAACTCATAAAGACCTTCCTCTCTATATCTCTTGTGCCAACGAGTTATAGTCGTTGGATGGATATTCAACAATAACGATACCTCCTTTGGACTCTTCTTGTTGATCTCAAGTAAATCAATAACTTTTTTTCTTAAATCATTAGAATATGGAACTGGCATAGTTTTTGCCAGAATTTTATTCTCCTGGCGCAAGAAATGCAAGCTTAATTTAGTTGGCTATACTAGTACAATTCTTTGAATTGCAGCGGTATTACTACCCAGAAAAAACATATCTAAGTAAAAAGCTATGACGTAATATAGTTATATTGACCTCATTTTTTACAAACAATAGGTAGATTATTTTTCCAGATAAACTGTTAAAATCTCTTCTTCAATTTTATGCTCAAATTTTTCAAAGGAATCTTTTGAATCAGAAAATATAATTTCTTTGCCAAGAGCTTGGTTTTTAATATAATTCTTATTGTTGTTAATAATTTTTTGTAATTTATTACTACAAGAAATTGTGATATTTATGTGGTCAGAAATATTAAAATCTTTTTCTTTTCGATCTTGCTGAATTAATCTGATAATATCTCTGGCAATTCCTTCATTTTCTAATTCTTCTGTAACATTTAGGTCTAGCTCGATAAGACAATCATTGCTTGCAAGGGGAAAAATTTTTTCTGGATTTTTGGTGGTTAATTTAATTTCAAAATCATCTTTTGAGAGGGTTTCGCCAGCAATCTTGATATTGCCATCTTCTAATTTTTGCCAATCATTATTTTTGGCAGCTCTGGCAATTTCTTTCATTTTTGGGCCAAATTTAGCGCCAATTTTTTTAAAGTTTAATTGTAATTTAAATTCAGCAAGCTCTGCAATATTATCACTAAGTTCAATATTTTTTACATTAACCTCGTCACTAATAATATCTTTAAAATTAGCGATTTTTTGAGATTTTTTACTGATAATTTTAAGATTAGCTAATGGTAATCTAACCCTTAATTTATATTTATCTCTGATAAAAAGAGCTGTTGAGCAGATATTTCGAACCAGATCCATATTTTCAACCAATTTTTGGTCAGATTTAATAAAAGATAAATCGGGAATATTTTGTAAATGTACGGAATTTGTCATTATTTTACTAATCCAATTTTTGTTATTTTTTCTCCCTCTGAAATTAAAATATTACTGATTTCATCTTCATATTTTTTTTCACAAATTGCCACCATACCGATACCACAGTTAAAGACTCTTCTCATCTCAGTTTCGGCAATATCTCCTTTTTCTTGTAAAAATCGAAAGATTTTAGGTCTATTCCAAGAAGAAAAATCAATATCAATATCTAAGCCATCTGGAACAACTCTCATAATATTTTCAACCAAACCACCACCAGTAATATGAGCAAAGGCTTTGATTTTTCCTGTTTTTGCTGCTTTTAGGCAAGATTTGACATAAATTTTGGTTTCTTTAAGAAGAGATTCGCCAATTGTTAATCCATTTTCAAAATTTTCTGATAAATTGATATTTTTTTCAGAAATTATTTTATTAACTAAAGAAAATCCATTAGAATGTACGCCATTTGATTTTATACCCAAAATAATATCTCCAGATTTGATATTATTTTTTGGTAATAAATCTTCTTTTTCGGCGGCACCAACACAAAATCCAGCTAAATCATAATCATTATTTTTGTAAATTGATGGCATTTCTGCTGTTTCGCCGCCAATTAAGGCACAATTTGCCTCTTTGCAACCGTTGGCAATTCCTTTGATAATATCCTGACCAATTTCAAGAGATAATTTACCGCAAGAAAAGTAATCTAAGAAAAATAGCGGTTCGGCATTTTGAACAACCAAATCATTAACCGACATAGCAACTAAATCAATGCCAATTGTGTCATATTTATTGAGTTTTTCTGTTAATTTAATCTTGGTGCCGACACCGTCATTACAAGAAACTAAAATTGGATTTTTATAGCCACATTTTTGCAAATCAAATAACCCGCCAAAGCCACCAATGTCTGGATTTGATCCGCTTCTAGCTGTGCTTTGGACTAAAGATTTGATGTTATTGACAAATTGATTGCCTTTATCGATATCTACCCCTGCCTTTTTGTAATTTTCGCTCACTTATTTTATCAATTTATTGTCAAAAATGCTATTTTATCTGTGACAAAATAATTATCAATTGCTTATTAAAAAGCCGTTATTAGAATTTGTCTTCGAATTTAGAGTTAGATGTCAATTTCTGTCTTTAGAGTTACTTTAAAGATTGGATTTGGTATGGTACATTTTTATTTTAAGATGTTCTTGTGTTTCCCTCCAAATTTTCTTATTAATTAAATTTTTTTAAAATAATGGCAACAGGTAAAATTAAATGGTTCAACCCAACAAAAGGATATGGATTTATAGTTCCGGACGAAGGCGGTGCAGATGTTTTTCTTCATGTTAGTAATCTTGGCAATGAAGATGCACATTCTATAGAAGAAGATCAGTCAATTTCTTATGAAATTGAAGATAATAATGGTAGAAAATCAGCAGTAAATATTAAGTTAGGTTAGCTGATTGATCTTTCTAGATTAATCTTTTGATTATATATTTTTAGAAAAAGCTTAAGGTGGTTTTTTGATGTTGCCTTAAGCTTTTTTTGATTTTATAACGGCAATATAATTATGTCTGATTACGATCAAAATAATATTTTTGCCAAAATAATTCGGGGCGAAATTCCATCTAAAAAAATTTATGAGGATGAAAAGATCTTAGCTTTTGAAGATATTAGCAAAGCTGCCCCAATTCATATTTTGGTTGTTCCTAAGGGGCAATTTATTTCTTTTTCTGACTTTGTTTTAAAAGCTGGCACTGACGAAGTTAATAATTTTTTTAAGAAGGTTGCAGAGATTGCTTCAAATCTTGGCCTTGATAATTCTGGTTATCGATTAATTACCAATAATGGCTCAGATGCCGGTCAGACTGTTTTTCACTTCCATGTTCATATTCTTGGAAAGAAAAAAATGAGTGAATTATTATAGATAAGTTTAGTTTTTAGCCAAAAAGCCTCTAAATAGGTTTAGGACCTTCTGTTTTATAGTTTTTATTTTACCAAACATGTCGAATGAGTTCAAAAATAATCAGTTATGTAGTGCTGCAATAAGCGCCATAAATAGGTTTGGCAATGATTGTGATAGTTTAGCATTGGCTTTTAGAGATATATTTGCAAAACCTGAAGAAAATGAAAAAGATCTTGCTTCGAGAATATTAACAGGACAATATAAGGTTAGTATTCGTGGTGCTAATTTGTTGTTATTGCTGGGTTTTGAGCCAAGTGGTCAAAATATTGCCGATAATGCAAATGTGGATGAGGCGGTAGAAATAGTTAAAAATCGTTTTATACCTCTTGAAGAAGAGGCTCCTAAGTCTTCGCCTGCGTCAGATATACCTCCTGTTGACTGCCTTTCTGTGTCGCAATCTGCCTCGTCGTTGCCTACTGACCGGTCTGAACCTGTTTCTTATGTTGTTCTTCATGGCGCCCCATCCTCGGGTGTAGGGTCTCTATCTCGTTATGATTCTGACAATTCTATAGCGACATCTTGCTTTATCGGGCGGGGGGAGGATGGCCCTTATTCCCCTACATAATTATTGATCATTAATTTTCACGATATATCATATCCTCCTTAATCAAAATAAGGATCATGAAAGAATTAATAAATCAATATTTCAGTGACTTTGGCAAAGTTCTTCCAAA
>Ga0228614_1001390_pt1 | contig 10303 bp, 12 predicted proteins | sample 15DmetaG_FD_190531 | JGI IMG/M metagenome (GOLD analysis project Ga0228614, IMG submission 190531) | Seawater microbial communities from Monterey Bay, California, United States - 15D | ecosystem: Environmental > Aquatic > Marine > Coastal | place: USA: California | collected 2016-10-13
CCGCTGTGGTGTGACAACCACCCCCGCCGTTGTGGAAATCGCCAAGGCGATTGATGCCGCTGAGGGGCTGAAATTTGCGGGTTTGCAAGCCTATCAAGGCGCGATGCAGCACATGGATAGCTACGCCGATCGCAAAGCCAAGATCGAGATTGCCGTGGCACAGGTCAAGGATGCGGTCGATACGCTCAAGGCCGAGGGGCTGGAGTGTGATATCGTTGGTGGTGGTGGCACAGGCTCCTACTATTTTGAGGGCACATCAGGCGTTTATAACGAACTGCAATGCGGCTCTTACGCGTTTATGGACGCGGACTATGGCCGCATTTTGGACGCCGATGGCAACCGGATTGACCAAGGTGAATGGGAAAACGCGCTGTTTATTCTGACGTCCGTGATGTCCCACGCAAAGGCTGATAAGGCGATTGTTGATGCGGGCCTTAAGGCGCAATCCATCGACAGCGGCCTGCCGGTGATTTTTGGGCGGGATGACGTAGAATATGTCAAATGCTCGGATGAGCATGGCGTTGTGGCGGACCCCGATGGGCTGCTCAAGGTCAATGACAAGCTCAAACTGGTGCCGGGTCATTGTGATCCAACCTGCAACGTCCACGATTGGTACGTTGGTGTGCGCAACGGTAAGGTCGAAACGCTTTGGCCGATCTCCGCACGCGGGAAGGCATTCTAGAATGGACGGCTCCCCTATGAAATCGCACGAAATCATCATCGTCCCGGAGGCAGAGATCGCCGGGCTGATGACCCCAGAGGCGGCGTTTGATGCGGTTGAGGCCATTTTTGGCGCGATGGCGCGCAAAGATGCCTACAACTTTCCCGTCATCCGCGAGGCCATTGGCCATGCCGACGCGCTTTATGGCTTTAAGTCCGGGTTTGATCGGGCAGGCGGGGCGCTGGGCCTCAAGTCCGGTGGCTATTGGCCGGGCAATGAGGCGAAGGGCCTGACCAACCACCAATCCACCGTGATCCTGTTTGATCGGGATACCGGGCGGCCCAAGGCGATGGTGGGGGGCAACCTGCTCACTGCGTTGCGTACGGCTGCCGCGTCTGCGGTGTCGATCAAACATCTGGCCCGCGCGGACAGCAAAGTGTTGGGCATGATCGGCGCAGGCCATCAGTCCGCATTTCAGATGCGCGCCGCCCTTGCGCAGCGCCCGTTTGAAAAGGTCATTGGCTGGAACTACCACCCCGAGATGCTCAGCCGGCTGGAGGCCGTCGCGACTGAGGCGGGCTTGCCGTTTGAGGCGGTCGATCTGAACCGTTTGGGCGCGGAGGCAGATGTGATTATCTCAATCACGTCCAGCTTTGATGCCATCCTGCACGACGCCCAAGTCACCGCAGGCACCCACGTTGCCTGCATGGGCACGGACACCAAAGGCAAGCAAGAGGTTGAGGCTGCTCTTGTGGCCCGCGCGACCGTGTTTACGGATGAAATCGCCCAAAGCACCACCATCGGTGAGGCGCAGCACGCCATTGCAAGCGGCCTGATCACGGAGGCCGCGATCACCGAGATTGGCGCTGTGATCAACGACACCCATCCGGGCCGTACCTCCGCCGAAGAGGTGACGTTGTTCGACGGCACTGGCGTGGGTCTACAGGATTTGGGGGTGGCTGAGGCCGTAGTGGATCTGGCGCTCAAGACCGGCGTCGCGACCCGCGTGCCGTTCTAAAAGCTCACAGCTCTATCGGAGCTTCAATCGGCGCCTCATCCCCTTCGGGTTGGGGCGTCTTTTGCTTTTTGCGTAGGATTATATCGCCATTGGGCAGGATTTCGGGCGGGTGATAGGCGTTGAGGCCTTCAAAGGCATCGCCAAGATGCTCTCGCAAGTCTTCCACAAAGGGGGCCATCTGTGCGCCCAACTCACCCACGTCGTCCAACAACGGCGCCAGTTCGCCCATCAACCCCTCCATCAACAGGCGGCTGCCTTCGCCCAAACGGTCCAACCCCTCTTGCATCGGGTCGTCGGCATCTTGGGCGATGGCTGGGCTGGCGCAGCTGAGTGCGGCGATTAGAATAAGGTTTTTCATACCCCAAAAGGTGGGTCTAGCTGGGTCAGATGTCAATTTCCACCACCACCGGAAAGTGGTCAGAGGCAAGAAGTAGCGCATCGCGCAAATCCGCGTCACCAAAACACGCAGGGTCGTCAAAGGGGTGAAGTATACGCCATGTTGTAAGCGGACGTAGGCGCTGTGACACCATCACGAAGTCAATTAACGCATTGAAATAGCGTTTGGTTTGTCTGTCGTAAAAGCGCGCAGAGCTGGCCTGTGCCGCGCCGGGTCGCAGGGGAAGCAGCGCGTTGGGATCATACAGCGGGTGCGCCCCGTCCGCGCCCGAAACGATCTCAACCCCCGAGCGGCCAAACAGCTCTTCGAACTGATCAAGGCCCGGGCCGTCGTTGAAGTCACCCAGAACAATCATATCCTCCCCGGCTGCTAAATCCGCATCCAGCCGGGCACGCAACCAAAGACATTGTGCGTGCTGCTTGCGCCGGTTGGCGATGCTGAGCCGCATGGCGTCCGCATCATTCCGCGCGCCGTGGGGGGCTTTGGATTTGGCATGCACCCCGATCAGCCGCAGCGCCGTGCCGCGTGCAGTTGTCAGGGCCAATTCGCAGGGTGGTTTTGACCAAACGACGGTTTCGGGCCTGTCATCCACATCCAGGTCGCGCTTGAATTTCTTGTCAAACCTTGGCGCGGCCTCGCTTTCGCGGGGATCATGCTGGGCGCTCAACACAGTGGGATCGAAAAGCAGGGCGATCTCTTGCTGGGTATGGCTTTCAAACCCGGTCACGGCCCGGGTGGTGCGCAGCCCGGCCCATTCCGCAAAACGTTCTAGTGCTTGGGTGCAATTGCGAGAGGGGCTCTGATCAGGGGCCTCAATCACCATCACCGCATCGGCGTCCACCGCTTGGAAAACGGATTTCAAAGCCGTCAGTTGTGCCGCGCGCGTGATGTTCCACCTGCCGGACCATTCCTCAGATGGGTCAGGCTTATTTGCATCGGTAAACAGGTTGGAAAACCACTCGATGTTATAAGTGGCCAGCCGCATCGCTTAGGCGTCGGGGTGGGAGTTTGAGATTTTCTCCCACGCGGCGTTGATCGCAATCAGCCGGTTTTCGGCCAGTTTGATCGCCTCTTCCGGCAGGCCACGGGCCATCATCCGGTCGGGGTGGTTTTCTCGCACCATGGCGCGCCATGCCGCACGGATTTCGGGCAGGGGGGTGTCTGGGTCTACACCGAGAACCGCGTGGCAATCAGGTTCGGCGCCCGGCACGAAACGGGCTCGGATTGCGGTAAACTCACGCTCCGTCAGGCCAAAGATATTGGACACAGCGGCCAGAAATTCATCTTCCAGCGGATGGTACTGGCCGTCGGCCATAGCGATATAAAACAACCCCTCTAGCAGATCGCGTAGCGTTTCGGACCCGGTGGTGAACATGCGCGCAATTTGGCGAGCATATGCGTCAAACCCCGCCACATCTTGGCGCGCGAGGTCAAAAACGCGCGCTGCGTGATCCATCTGTGAGGGCGGGATGGTGAATACGGCGCGAAAGGCGGCGACCTCATCGCGGGTCACTTGGCCGTCGGCCTTAGCCATCTTGGCTCCCAGCGCGATTGTGGCGATGGTAAAGGCCACGGACATCTCGGGCGGGGATCGCAGGCGATCCAACACATCGCGCAGCCCCTCGCCAGAGGCGAGGGCGGCAAGCGCGTCGGCGATGCGGGACCAAATCGACATGTCGGTATGAAACTACGCGCCTTGGGCGGGGGCAAGGGCTTTGGTCATGAAAATCAGATCATGCCACTCGCCTGCCTTGTGCCCCACATTTGGCAAGGTTCCTGCCGGGACAAACCCGACTGCGGTGTGAAAGGCGATGCCCGCCGGGTTGCTGCCCGAAATTCCAGCCACGAGGGTGCGAATGTTATCGCGTTGTGCGGCCGCCTCAAGGGTGGACATTAATGCACGGCCAAGCCCGGTCCCATGTGCCGCGTCCGTGATGGCGATGGAATGCTCTGCGGTGTGGCGATACCCGTCCGAGCCGCGAAAGGGGCCGTAGGCGGCATAGCCCGCAACATGACCATCTCGCTCTGCGACCCAAGCAGGCCCCGCAATAAGGGCCTCAATCTCGGCGTCGGTTTTGGGGGCCGCGCGAAAGGTTATATGCGGCTGCGCAATCACATCGTTGATCAAGGTCATAAGGGCCGCGTGATCCGAGGGTGTCGCGCGCCGGATCACTGTAGGACCCGTTGCCCGTTGGGGGTGTCGATGATTGCGCGCAGGGCTTTGGCAGGGCCTGTTTCAAACCGCACGCGCGGGTCGTTCAGGGCCAGCTGGGCGGCCAGCGCATCGGCCTGCGGGTGCGTGATAATCAACTCTGCCAGTCGCGCGCCGTTGTCGGGCAGCACGGGTGGCGCGCTTTGCCATGAAATCAACGCCGGGTGCGCATCATCAAACGGCAAACGCCCAGTGTCAGGCACGGCCATTTGCCACCGCAAATGCGCGCGTGACAACGACAGGGGCGTGCCTGTGCCCGCTGGCGCCCGCGCAAGGGCTGCGGGCAGGTCGGGCGTGCGGCAAATCCAATGGCTCAACGAGGGGGCCACTGGCCCGCTATCAAGGTCAAACCAGCGGGTGCGCGCGGGCGCAGGTGCGTTGGGGTCAATCGAGATGACCTCCATATAAAAATCAGGGCCCAACGACAGTAGGCGGTTGTGCGTGCCCATGTCAGGGTGTTGTCCCCCGGGGCCTAGCGTCATGCCCAATTGTGCTTCGGTATGTGCGACACCCGTTGCAAGGTCGGGGGCGGTGATGGCGATATGATCAAGACTAAGCATGGTTGCACAAAAGCACGTTGTCGGGGCATGAGAAAGCAGATTGGCGCAAGGGAGAGAAGACCATGACATCACAGCAGCCCGCAAAGGCCGAATTGCGCAGTGCCACCATGGCTAAACGCGCCGAGGATCATGGCAAGGGCTATGACGCGGCGGCCGTCACGCGGTTGTTGGAATGGATCGGCCCCATCAAGGGCGCCGTCATCGCGGGTTACATGCCCATCCGGACCGAAATCTCGCCGCTTAGCGCCATGTCCGCACTGTCCCAAGATAACACGCTGTGCGTGCCTGTGGTGCAGGGGGCGGGCCTGCCGCTGGTGTTTCACCGCTGGTCGCCGGAGGCCGAAATGATCCCCGGCGCGTTCGGTGCATCAGTGCCCAAATCAGCTGAGGTCGTGACCCCAGACATCGTGATTGTCCCGCTTGTGGCCTTTGATCTGAACCGGGGGCGCCTTGGCTATGGCGGCGGATTCTATGACCGCACGCTAGAGAAACTGCGCGCGGTTAACGCCAAGCTGCGGGTGGTTGGTTTTGCCTATGATGCTCAACAGGTATCCCATGTTCCGCTTGAGCCGACGGATCAGCCGCTGGATGCCCTGATCACTCCAACACGCTGCCTCTGAATCAAAAAATGGCGACCCCAGGGAGGAGGGGTCGCCACTTTAGGTTTGGACAGGACCCTCAGGGAGGAGGGAGAGTACCATCCGATTGGCCCCAAATGGGAGGAAATCGGGCCAAATGTGTACAGCGCCGCGTGGTAAAGGGAGGAGAACCTCGCTTTGCTGCTATCCCGGGGCAATGGGAGGAGAACCCCGGTATCTCTGTTGTAGCCTCAGACCTGATGACCGTTCCCGGTCACCTGAGTGAGGCGGCGAATGTCCCTGCGTCTGGTGCCCGTCAGGTTGCGGTCGTCCGCACCGAGGGCTTGCAGTTCTTTCACCTTGCCGCGATAGAGACGCCAGCGTGCGTAATCGACACGCGCCTCTGCCACGATTTCCGAAAGGCGGGCTATAAATCCGCCAAACCCGGAGAGCTTTGGGCGCGTTTCTCTGAAAGTGACCATCGTGATGATCCTCGTACCTGAGTTGTGCACCCTTGCCTTGGAGTGACAATGCCCCGAATTGCTGCAGGCGCACAACACACGTTTTTCCAATGCCGCTATGCAGTAATTGCATGGGTTGCAGAGCGATCAACTTTCGGTTGAGTTGACTTAGGGAGAACACACGTTTGCAGGCTTTGCGCTCACCCATGTTCCGCCGCTACTACGCGGCGTCTGCTGCCTCGGTCCAAGCGCTTTGGGCGCAGCGGGTGGCGTTGGGGTGGCTCGCGTGGGAGGTCAGTGCCTCACCCGCCTATGTCGGTGTAGTGGCCGCGTTGTCGATGGCGCCGACGGTGATCTCGGGGCCTGTGTTTGGTGTGCTAGTGGACCGCGCGGATATCCTGCGCGCGGCGCGCTGGACCACACTGACGATGGCGGTTGTGTTGTTTGTTGCGGTGCTGTGGCAGGCGGTGTGGGGCTTTGGGTTGGTGTCGCTGGCGGTGGTGGCTTTGCTGATCGGGGTGATCAGTTCGGCGCATCACCCGGTGCGCATGTCACTGGCACCTCGCCTTGTACCGTATGATCTGGTGGCGAGTGTCGTTGCCTTGAGTTCCGTCAATTTCAACACCGCACGTCTGATTGCCCCGGTCTGGGCGGGGGTGTTGCTGGCGGTTGCTGATCCCGGCTGGACCCTGTTGGCGTCGGCGGTGTTGTACCTGCCGATGATCGTTGTCTTGCCGGGCCTGACGGCGCGGCCCCTGCCAACCCGTAGCGAACAGCCCAGCATTCTGCGCGCCCTTGGCGATGGTATTGCGTATGTGTGGCGCGCGCCGCTGGTGTTGCAGGCCATCATGCTGACGGCTGCTTTTGCGACGATCCTGCGGGGGTTTCTCGAAATTCTACCCGTCTTGGCGGAGGGTGTGCATGGCCGTGGGCCGACGGGCCTTGGCGTGCTGACGGCGTCCGCGGGTGCCGGGGCTTTGCTCGCGGCAGCGGCCAAGACGGCAGGCTGGGGTGTGGTGGCGGACCGGATCACACCGACCCTAAAGGTCATGCTGGTCGCGGGTGTTGGCGCAATGAGTGCAATTGGCCTCGTACCGCGCTGGGATGTAGCGGTGGGCGTTGTGATGATCCTTGGCTTTGCCTCAACTTACTGCGGTGTGACTTTGCAATCCGTGGTGCAGTCTAATGTGCCCGATGATTTTCGCGGCCGCGTCATGAGCCTTTGGGTCGTCGTCGGCTTTGGTGCTGTGGCGGTGGGTGCACTGGGGCTTGGGGTGATCTCGGACCTCATCGGCCTGTCCGCGACGCTGATCTGGGCGGGGCTGATTGGCGCGTTTTTGATGGCTGTGCTTAGCCTGCGGAGCGGCTAAACCCCTAATGAACCCGCGCGCTAAATCCGCCGACTTTCTTGTCTTTTCGTTTCACGCGCCCACCTAAGGCGCACGCCAGTTACCGGAGCCTGCAATGCCACTCACCAAAGAAGACATCCACCGCGCCCTTGAGGACATTACGCTTCCTGACGGTGGCACCTTGATCAGCCGCGATATGATCCGCGCGCTGGGGATCGCGGGGGGCGACGTGCGCTTTGTGATCGAGGCCCCCACGGCCGAGGTCGCCAAAATGATGGAGCCGCTGCGCAAAGCCGCAGAGGCCGCCGTGGCACGCTTGCCCGGCGCGGGCACGGTGCAGGTTAGCCTGACGGCCCCTGCGCCCGGCGGCATGGGCGCCAAGGCAAAATCACCGTCCAGCCTTAAGATCGGGGGGCATGCCAAACCCCAAGAGGACGGCCAAAGGGTCAAAGGGGTGGCGCGCATTTTGGCCATTGGTTCGGGCAAGGGCGGGGTGGGTAAATCCACGGTTTCGTCGAACCTCGCGGTGGCGCTGGCGCGGCAGGGGCGCAAGGTTGGGCTTTTGGATGCCGACATTTACGGCCCCTCACAGCCGCGTATGATGGGCGTCAATAAACGCCCCGCCTCTCCGGACGGCAAAACCATCATCCCTCTCAAGGCACACGGGGTGACCATGATGTCGATCGGCTTGATGCTGGCCGAGGACAAGGCCGTGGTCTGGCGGGGGCCCATGTTGATGGGCGCGTTGCAACAAATGCTGGGGCAGGTCGAATGGGGCGAATTGGATGTCCTGTTGGTTGATCTGCCGCCCGGCACGGGCGACGTGCAGTTGACGCTTTGCACCAAGACCGAACTGACAGGGGCTGTTGTTGTTTCAACCCCGCAGGACGTGGCACTTCTTGATGCGCGCAAGGCGCTTGATATGTTCGCGACGCTCAAAACGCCGGTGCTGGGCTTGATTGAGAATATGTCGACCTTCACATGCCCGCACTGCGGTGGCGAAAGCCATCCGTTCGGGCAGGGCGGTGTCGCCTCTGAGGCGGAGCGTTTGGGCCTGCCTTACCTAGGGGCGCTGCCGTTGGATCTGGACACGCGCATCGCGGGCGACGGTGGCACGCCAATTGCGGCAGGCGAGGGACCAGTGGCTGACGCCTTTGGCGCGCTGGCCAAGCGGCTGATTGATGGCGGCATGGCCTGACGCCCCTCAATATCCGAATCAAACAGCAAAAGCGGCGGGGGAAACCTTGCCGCTTTTGCCATTTTTGGGCGGCGGTGCAGGCGCGCCACGGGCGCGCGTAGAAATTCGATGAAAAAACCTCAGACGTCCGAGTCCATCTGGACACAACATATCGGTGTCGCGCTGATCGGCGGGACTATATGGGCGATGCGCTAAGCGCGAGTGTGTCTTTGTGGCAAGAATTGGCATAACAAACCTTGATTAGGCATGGTCTTCCATGGCACACCATACGTGCAGAGCAGGGCCAAGAACGCGGCGCAGATCGCAGGACCAAAGACCAAAAGGCAGGTTCATACAGGCAATCCCCATACGCTCTGAAATGGAGACCCGCGCGCAGCGAGCAGACATCCCCCCAGGTGGCAGCGCATAGGTCAGACCCGGAGACGGGACAGTGACGGCGGATCGGGCAGTGGCAGCAGCTCGATCCGCCGTTTTCATTCAAGGCCCGGCGGGCCGAAACATTTGATTGAGGGGCACGCGAGGACAGTGATCCGGCGGTTCACAGGGACATCCACCAATAAGGTGGACGCAAAGGGGCGGGTTTCCGTGCCTGCGCCCTATCGCCGTGTGCTAGAGGCGCTTGACCCCGAATGGTCCGAGGGCAAGCAGCCCAGCGTATACCTTTTTTGGGGTGATCCCCGCGCCAAACACCTGACAGCGTATTCTGCCGCCGCAATGCTGGAGATCTGGAAGCAGATCGACCTTTTACCCCGTGGGTCTGAGGATCGTCGCAGGCTCAACACGCTATACTATAAGATGACGTACCACACGACCGTGGATGACAGCGGCCGTCTGACCCTGCCCAAAGAGCTGCGGGACCGGGTTGAGATCACCGATAGTGCCGCATTCAACGCAGCCGGTGACACGTTTGAGATCATGCGCCCTGAGGCCGACGCCCCCGCCCAAAACGATTTGGACGCTTGGCTTTTGGCGCAGCCTGATACATTTGATCCTGCGTCGCTGCTTCCTCCTCTTCCTCCCGCATCTGAGTAATTCATGGCCACTGCCGACCCCCATATCCCCGTCCTCATCGATGCCCTGATCGAGGCGACTGCGCCCGTGTCGGGCGTTTGGATTGATGGCACGTTCGGCGCGGGCGGCTACACGCGCCGCTTGCTAGAGGCGGGTGCCGACCAGGTCATCGGGCTGGACCGTGACCCGATGGTGTTTGAAATGGCCAAGCCATGGGCTGCGGACTATGGCGACCGTCTCAAGATGGTTGAGACAGTGTTTTCCAAGATGGATGCGGTCAGCGCGCCCGTTGACGGCGTTGTGTTGGACCTTGGGGTGTCGTCCATGCAGTTGGACATGGCGGAGCGTGGCTTTTCGTTCATGCGCAGCGGGCCGTTGGATATGCGCATGGGGCGGGACGGGATCACTGCGGCCGAGCTGATCGACCAAAGCGATGAGGCCCATCTGGCCGACATTCTGCACCACTACGGCGAAGAGCGTGCGGCGCGCCGCATTGCACGCGCCTTGGTGCGGGACCGCCCATTTAAGACCACCGCGCAACTTGCTGAAACAATTGAAAAATGCCTGCCACGCAGCAAGCCTGGGCAAAGCCATCCCGCCACCCGCAGTTTCCAAGCGCTGCGCATCGCGGTGAATGATGAATTCGGCGAGCTGATCCGTGGCCTCGCCGCCGCTGAGCGTGTGTTGAAACCTGGCGGTCAACTGGCCGTGGTAACGTTTCATTCGCTTGAGGATCGCGTGGTGAAACGCTTCTTTACCGCACGCTCTGACACGGGCGGTGGCGGAAGCCGCTACGCCCCCGAGACCGCAGCACGTGAGGCTGAGTTCATCCTGACCCCACGCAAGGCCATCGCTCCA
>Ga0228614_1001397_pt1 | contig 10284 bp, 10 predicted proteins | sample 15DmetaG_FD_190531 | JGI IMG/M metagenome (GOLD analysis project Ga0228614, IMG submission 190531) | Seawater microbial communities from Monterey Bay, California, United States - 15D | ecosystem: Environmental > Aquatic > Marine > Coastal | place: USA: California | collected 2016-10-13
TGTAAATTTACTTTCAGCTAATCTTCTAGCGATCGTTTTCCTCATCTGAGATACAGTCTCATCGTTGAAAGACTCTACTCCTGGAACTGATACAAAGTTACTTCCTCCTTGAGCAGGAGTATAAGGAACATAATGATCAACATCTCTTTTAACAATTCTTCCACCTTCTCCAGTTCCTGAAACAGCTCTTAAATCAATACCTCTTTCTTCTGCTAATTTCTTAGCTAATGGCGAAGCATGAATTCTTCCATCATCAGATGAATTATAAACTGGGGTTACAGATTCAACTTTTTGAGCAACTTCTGTTACCTTCTTTTCTTCAACAGGCTTTTCTGACTTTGCTACCGGTTCAGGCTTTACTTCTTTTTCAGTTTCTGGTTTAGCTTCTGACTGATCAGCAAGAATTTTTGAAACATCTTCTCCTTCTTCACCTATAACAGCTAACAATGTATTGACAGGAACAGCTCTTCCCTCTTCTACTCCAATATGTAACAAAACACCATCGTAGAAAGATTCAAACTCCATTGTAGCTTTATCCGTTTCTATTTCTGCTAAAACTTCTCCTGAACTTACTGTATCTCCAACTTTTTTAAACCAACCTGCAACAACACCTTCAACCATTGTGTCGCTCAATTGAGGCATATAAACTATTTCAGCCATAATATCTTATTATTAATATTCTTTGATAAAAGGATAATCCTCTTCTTTATATACATCTTCATATAATTCTTCTCCACTAGGGTAAGGAGAATTTTCAGCAAATTCTATGGATTCATCAACTTCTTTTTTAACCCATGTAGAAACATCTTCAATTTCCTTTTCAGACATCCATTCATTGTCTTTTATAACATTTAAACAATGTTGAATTGGATCAACAGACATCCATTCTGCTACTTCTTCTTTTGACCTATATTTTTGAGGATCTGACATTGAGTGACCTTTATATCTATAAGTTCTTATATCTAATAAAGTAGGACCATCTCCTCTCCTTCCTCTATCTGCTGCTTCCTCAATAGCTTCATGCACAGATTCTGGTGACATTCCATCAACTGCTTTAGAAGGCATTTCGTAAGACAAACCTATTTTAGTTAAATCCTCAACATTAGTAGATCTACTAATAGCTGTACCCATCGCATACCCATTATTTTCAATAATAAATACTACAGGCAATTTCCACATCATCGCTAAATTAAATGTCTCATGAAGAATACCTTGTCTAACAGCACCATCTCCCATTGAAACAAAAGCAACATTTTCAGTTCCTTTATACTTCTCTGCGAATGCTACTCCTGCTCCCATTCCAATTTGAGCACCAACAATACCATGTCCCCCCATAAAGTTTTTGTCTTTATCAAAGAAATGCATTGAACCACCTTTACCTTTAGAGTAGCCTGTAGTTCTTCCGTAAAGTTCAGCCATTAATTTTCGAGGATCACTTCCAAGAGCAATTGGATGAGCATGATCTCTATATGCAGTCATGTGTTTATCTGTAGGTCTACAAGCACTTGCAGTACCAACTACAATAGCTTCTTGACCAATATATAAATGGCAAAAACCACCAAATTTCTGTTGAATATATAATTGACCTGTTTTTTCTTCGAATTTTCGAATTAACAACATGTCTTTATACCACTTAATATATGTTTCTTTAGAAAACTTTGGAGTCCCAGCCTTAGCTGACTTCTTAGTCGTTTTCGAAGATTTGTTTGTAGCTTTTATTGCCATACCAAGTCAAATTTTAAAATCGTTCAGCAAATGTAATGAATTAGGACAAACTTTATAACCTATTTTAGATGAATTATCTTTTTTTGAATACAAAAAAGTATACTTTACTTCATTTCAACATATTTAATAGTAGAATTAAAAAGTTAAAGAACTAACCTTTTAGTAATCTTTTCTAGGTAAAAACTTCATCATATTGAACGAATAATTAAATTTGTAATAAAAACAGATTATGACTTTTGATATAGCAATAATAGGAGGTGGAATTGTTGGAGCTGCAACAATGTACAAAATGCAAAAACAATACCCTTCACTTAAAATTATTTTAATAGAAAAAGAAGACTTACTTGCCGACCATCAAACAGGTCATAATTCAGGCGTAATTCATTCAGGATTGTATTATAAACCTGGATCATTAAAAGCTAAAAATTGTATTCAAGGTAGACATGAGCTAGTTGCCTTTGCCAAAGAACATGGAATTGCTCACGATGTTTGTGGTAAAGTTGTAGTTGCTACAGATAAAAGTGAACTTGAAAACTTAGAAAAAGTTTATCAAACAGGTTTAAAAAATGAAATAGAAGGAATTAGAAAAATTAATTCTGAAGAAATAAAAGAAATCGAACCATTCTGTGAAGGAATTGCGGGAATTCATGTTCCATGTACTGGAATAATTGATTTTAGAGGGGCTACATCCAAAATGGTTGAACTTGCATTAGAAACTCAAAAAGAAAGTTCACTTCAATTAAGTACAGAAGTACTTGAGATTAAGAAAAATGAAAACTCATCAACAATAATTACAAGCAAGGGGAATTTCGAGGCTAAATATTTAGTATTCTGTGCAGGATTACAAGCAGATCGTTTAGCGAAAAAAGACGGAGTTGACCTTAAAGAAAAAGTTGTAGGTTTTAGAGGTGACTACTATGAGTTAACAGAACAAGGCCACCATAAAATAAAACACCTTATATATCCTGTTCCTAATCCAGACTTCCCATTCCTAGGGGTTCATTTTACAAGAATGACAGATGGTGAAATTGAATGTGGTCCTAATGCTGTTTTTACTTTTAAACGTGAAGGGTATGGTAAAACAGACTTCTCTCTAAGAGATACTTTTGATGCATTAACTTATAAAGGAACCTGGAAACTATTTTTTGGAAACATTAAATTTGGAATAGATGAGTACAGAAGAGCTTTTTCAAAAAAACTATTCTTAAAAACACTACAAAGAATGGTCCCTTCTCTTACTATGGATGATATAAGACCAGGAAGAGCAGGTGTTAGAGCATTATTATTAAGAGAAGATGGAGATACAAGAGACGATTTTAGAATTGAGTATCATGGAAACTCTATACATGTATTAAATGCTCCATCTCCAGCTGCTACAGCATCTCTTGCTATTGGTGGATATATTACCGATGAAGCTAAAAAACATTTTGGACTATAAATAAACTAGATTAGTAAGATTATTAAAGCTATAAAAGCTTTAATAATTCGGTTGAAAAGCCATAAAAAAAAGCGATGTATTTAAAATACATCGCTTTTTTATTTTTAATATTATTTTCTTATTGAAACATATCCTTCACGCGTTGAAAAAATCCTTTTTCGTTTCCATCTGGATTTGGTTGAAAATTTTCACTTTCTTTAAGTTTTTCTAGTAATTCTCTTTCATCCTTTGAAAACTTTTGTGGCGTCCAAACGTTAATATGGATAAACAAATCACCATGGCCATGTCTTTGGAGAACAGGTAAACCTTTTCCTTTTAAACGTAACATTTTACCACTTTGAGTACCTGCTTCAATTTTGATTTTTGCTTTACCTGAAACAGTAGGAACCTCAATTGATTCTCCAAGAACAGCATCAACAAAATTGACAAAAGCTTCATAATGTAAATTTTCGCCTTCTCTTCTAAGGTTAGCATGAGGTATCTCTTCAATTACAACAATCAAATCACCAGCAACCCCATTGAAAGGTCCAGCATTTCCTTTACCAGAAACACTTAATTGCATACCATCTTCAACACCAGGTGGTATCTTTACCTCGATAACCTCTTCTTGTCTTTTCAAACCCTGTGCATCAGCATCTGATGGACGATGATCAATCATCTTTCCAGCTCCTTGACAAACATGACAAGTTGACTGAGTCTGCATTGCACCTAAAAAAGTTTGAGCAACCTTCATAACTCTACCCGAACCATTACAAGTTGTACAACTTTTATAAGTCACTCCGTCAGCATTAACTAACTTATTTACTTTAATTTTCTTTGTAACACCTTCAGCAATTTCCTCAAGAGTCATTTTCATTTTAACCCTTAAGTTTGTACCACGAGCCCTTTGTGAACCTCTACTTCGACTTCCACCGAAACTTCCTCCACCACCAAAAGCACCGCCAAATACATCACCAAATTGAGAGAATATGTCATCCATATCCATTCCTCCTCCGCCAAAACCTCCGGCTCCACCTATACCTGCATGACCAAAACGATCATACTTTGCACGTTTATCTTGGTCACTTAAAATTTCATAAGCTTCAGCTGCTTCTTTGAATTTATCTTCAGCTTCACTATCATCAGGATTTTTATCAGGGTGGTATTTTAAAGCTAATTTTCTATATGATTTTTTAATCTCAGACTCTGTAGCATTCTTAGAAACACCTAATACCTCGTAATAATCTCTTTTTTGACTCATTATAAATTAGTTTTATGAAATGAATTATTGTCCTACAACAACTTTTGCAAAACGAACAACCTTATCGTTTAACAAATAACCTTTTTCAACATCATCAACAACTTTACCTTTCATTTTCTTATCTGGAGCAGGAACATTAGCAATTGCTTCATGAAGCTCACTATCAAATGGTTTACCTTTAGAATCCATCGGTTTAAGACCTTTAGCTTCCAAAATACTCTTAAATTTATTAGAAACTAAAACAAAACCTTCTTTTACCGCTTTAATATCTTCAGATTTCTCATTATTCAAGATTGCTCTTTCTAAATCATCCAAAACAGGAATCATATCTTTAATTACTCCAGCACTTGCTGAACCAATCAATTCAATACGCTCTTTGTTTGTTCTTCTCCTGTAATTATCAAATTCAGCATACAACCTAACAAACTTATCATTTACCTCATTGTATTTATCTTCCCATGTTGGCTCTGCTTGCTCTTCGTTTACCTCTTGAGAGTTTTCAGTTTCAACATTTTCATTAACCTGATCCGTAACTTGATTATCTTTTTCTTCTTTTATTTCTTTTTCTTTCGACATCTTTCCTATATTAAATTGATACAGTTTCGTATTACAAACATATTGCCATTGTTTGATACAAGACAGAATGACATAAAATAACATACTTATATGAAAACATGACAGTCAATTACAAACTTTTGATTAAAAACCTATTTTAACACTAACACCTCATTAAAATTCTTTTTAAAATCGGTATATTTGAGAAACAAACATTTTGACAAATCAAAAACAAATATTTAATGGATAATTATAAATATACAGTAGAAGAAAGATTTAAGAAGTATGTACAAGTTGATACAACAGCTGATCCACTTTCTGAGACTTTCCCTTCTTCTTTGTGCCAAAAAGACCTAGGATTAATTCTTGTAAACGAGCTAAAAGAGCTTGGATTGAAAGATGCAATGATGGATGAATTTGGTTATGTTTTTGCTACAATAGAAAGTAATTCTACTAATAAAGTACCAACTATTTGTTTTTGTGCACATATGGATACCGCTCCTGATTGTAGTGGAACAAATGTAAAACCAATTGTTCACAGAGAATATGACGGAAAACCAATAACACTTCCGGATGACAAAACTCAAATAATAACAACTGAAAAGCACCCTTATTTAAAATCTAAAATTGGTGACGATATTATTACCGCAAGCGGGCTAACATTACTTGGTGCTGACGATAAAGCAGGTATTGCAATAATCATGGATTTTGCTAATTACTTGATGAAAAACCCTTCGGTAAAACATGGCAAAATCAGAATCTTATTCACTCCAGATGAAGAGATTGGAAGAGGTGTAGATCGTTTAGACATGGAGAGATTAAATGCTGATTATGGCTATACATTAGACGGTGGAACTTTAGGATCAATTGAAGATGAGTCTTTTTCAGCTGACGCAGTATCTATTACTATAAATGGTATAAGTGCTCATCCAGGTTACGCAAAAAATAAAATGGTAAATGCAATTAAAGTTGCTTCTGAACTCGTTGCAGCTTTACCTAAAACAGAACTTTGCCCTGAATCAACCTCTCATAGAGAAGGCTTTATTCACCCTACTTCAATAAAAGGAGAATTGGAAAAAGCAACAGTTAACTTTATTATTAGAGATCATATTACTGCTAATTTAAAAAAGCACGAAGAAAGGTTAAAATCTATTTTACAGGAGACATTATCACAATACCCAAATTTAGAATATGATTTTAAAATCACAGAACAATATAGAAACATGAAAGAGATTCTTAATGAAGTACCTTTCGTTGCTGACTATGCTGTTCAAGCAATGTCTAAAATTGGAATTGAGTCTAAGCCCACTATCATTCGAGGCGGAACAGATGGGTCAAGGTTATCTTTCATGGGACTGCCCTGTCCAAATATATTTACTGGTGAAATGGCAATTCATTCAAAACATGAATATGTTAGTATTCAAGACATGCAGAAAGCAATACAAACAATGGTTGAATTAGTTAAGATTTGGGAACAACATAAATAATCATCTATGGACTATAAAGCCATTATTAAGGATATTCAAAATAAAAAATTTGAGAAAATATATTTTCTTCATGGAGAAGAAGGATTTTTTATTGACGAAATAACAAACGCACTTCTTGAAAATGTATTAGAGCCTCATGAAAAAGATTTTAATCAAGCTATTATTTATGGAAAGGATGCTGATGTTCTGAGTGTAGTATCTGAAGCTAAAGGTTATCCAATGATGGCTTCTAGAAAACTTGTTGTTTTAAAAGAAGCACAAGAAATTAAAGAAAAAGATTTCGCATTATTTGAATCCTATATAGAACAACCCTCAGATTTGACTGTATTTGTAGTAAATTACAAACACAAGAAATATGATTCTCGAAAAAAGATTGCCAAATTAGCTTCCAAAAACGGTCTATTGTTTCAATCTGATAAAGTAAAAGACTATCTTCTTGCAGAGTGGATCTCAAATCATGTTAAATCTGTTGGATATGGAATATCCTCCAAAGCCAGCATTTTACTAGCGGAATTTTTAGGCAGCGATTTAAGTAAAATATCCAATGAACTAAAAAAACTTTTCATACTTCTTGAAAAAGGCACAACTATAAATGAAGTCCACATAGAAGAGAATATAGGAATCTCAAAAGACTTCAATACATTCGAACTAGTAAATGCAATAACTGTTAGAGATGTCAACAAAGCGTATAAAATCGCTAAATATTTTGAACACAATCCAAAAGCTGGAGATATACATCAAATAATACCTGCTGCTTTTGCTCTTTTCAGTAAAATTATGAAAGTTCATTTTCTTCCAAACAAAACAAAAGAAGCCGTTGCAACTGCTCTAAAAGTTCACCCTTTCGTTGCTTCTCAAATGATAAACGCTGCAAAAGTTTTTAACCCAAAAAAGATAGCATCTAATATTTCAATTCTTCACGAATATGATTTAAAATCAAAAGGTATTAATAACTCTTCTTTTCCTCAAAATGAATTAATGAGAGAATTACTTTTTCGAATTTTACACTAAAAAAATGCATTTATTCTACGACCCTACATTAATAAAAGGAACAACTACTCATACTTTAAATGAAGAGGAATCTAAACACGCGTGTAAAGTTATGCGCCTAAAAAAAGATGACTCTTTAATAATCTTAAACGGAAAAGGACAAGAGTTCAATGCAATAATTGTAGATGCTCATAATAAGCATTGTAAAATAAAAATTATTGAGGAAAGAGAAGAAATAAAACCAAAAGAAGAAATTCATATCGCTTTAGCTCCAACAAAAATGATGGATCGATTAGAATGGTTTCTTGAAAAAGCAACAGAAATTGGCATAACTGAAATCTCATTAATTCTTTGCGATAACTCTGAAAGAAAAGTTATTAAAATAGAGCGTTTAGAGAAAATTCTTATTTCTGCTATGAAACAGTCAAAAAGATTATTCTTACCAAAACTAAATAATCTGATCCCTTTTAAAGAGTTTATATCAAATAATAAAAATGGTTTAATTGCTCATTGCTACGATAAAGAAAAATCAACTATTAAAGATGAATTTCGTTTAAATAACTGCCCTATTATAATTGGTCCTGAAGGTGACTTTAGTTTAGACGAGGTAAAAACAGCAATCGATAATGGTTACAAAACAATATCACTTGGAGATAACCGACTTAGAACAGAAACTGCAGCGCTATACTGCGTTATGCAATCAAAATTAATTTTAGAAGCTCATAAATGATAAAAGCTACAATCTTTTTTTTCTTCCTAATTACTTTTACCGTATCCAGTCAGAGTAGTTTTAAATTAGCCGTTTTAAAATATGATGGTGGTGGAGATTATTATGCTAATCCTTCTTCCATGCCAAACCTTATAAAGTTTTTCAACGAAACTTTTAATACAAAAATATCTACAGATGTACCTTTTGTTGAGCCTGATAATCAAGAATTATTTCAATACCCTTTCATCCACATGACAGGTCATGGAAATGTTGTCTTCTCCCCTTTCGAAGCTGAAAACATAAGAAATTATTTGTTATCGGGAGGATTTCTTCACATTGATGACAATTATGGAATGGATCAATTTATTCGAACTGAAATAAAAAAAATATTCCCAAATAATAAATTAGTCGAGCTTCCTTTTGACCACCCTATATTTAATCAAAAGTTTAAGTTTAACAGTCTACCAAAAATCCACGAACACGATAATAAAAGACCTCAAGCATTCGGTATCATTGAAAATGGCAGATTAGTATGTTTATATACGTTTGAAACAGACTTAGGAGATGGATGGGAAGACGAAAATGTACATAACGATTCAAAAATCAACAGAATTAATGCTTTGAAAATGGGAGTAAACATACTGATGTATGCTTTTAATAATTAAAGTGAAAAATAGAGGTACAATACCAAGAAGATGATAGCAGTATAAATTATAAATATATCAAGATTTCTAACTAGGAAATTTCTTTTTGCTACTGATTTCTTTTTACCTTCTTTTTTCTTAATATCTAAATTCTTCTTCTTAGTGTTCTGCATGTCTCTCAATATTTTCTCCCAATCAAAAAAATAACCATTACCAATAAAAACTTCATCTTCAGGATTAAGCTTTATATAACCTTTTAATCTTTTTCCATTGACAAAAGTTCCATTTTCAGACTTTAAATCAGTTAAGAATATAGCTTTACTTTCATCAATAAACAATTCTAAGTGATTATTTGATATAAACGAATTATTAATAACAATATCATTTTCAGGTGACTTACCTATTTTCAATAATAAACTCCCCATTTATAACATTAGTTTTTATTCGAAAACAAATTTACAATAAATGTTAATCACTCAAGTATTAAAAATTAATTTGAGTAATCGCAATCATACCAGAACATAAATAGATTAGGTTGTTCGCATATAATATTTGTGAATAAAATCAAAGGTTATGTCGATATTAGAGTTTACAAAACAATTTCCAACTAACGAAAGTTGTAAAATTCATTTTAAAACAGAACGAGAAAAGCAAGGTGTTATTTGCAAGAAATGCACCAATACGGAACATTATTGGCTTAAATCAAAGTGGCAATGGCAATGTAAAGAATGTTCTTTTAGGACAACATTAAGAAGTGGGACTTTTATGGAACATTCAAATCTTCCTTTATTAACATGGTATTTATGTATGGCCTTTATGAGCTTTTCTAAAAAAGGTATTTCAGCTTTGGAGATGCAACGCCAATTAGGACATAAACGCTATAATACTGTTTGGAATTTAATGCATAAAATCCGTTTAGCTATGGGGCAAAGAGATGATCGTTATAATTTAAATGGTTTTATTGAATTTGATGAAGGTCATTTCGAGCATGCGACAAATCAATGTATTGATTTAAAAAGAGGTAGAGGTAGTCAAAGACAAACCAATGTTGCTGTAATGGCTGAATCAACTCCTTTAGAAGACATAGAAACAGGTGAAAAATCATCCCATTGTCGATATTTTAAGATGAAAGTAGCTCAATCATTCGAAAAAGAAGAATTAAACTCTAAAGTAGTTCAATACATTCATCAAGATTCAATTATATATTCAGATAAAAGTACCAGTTATGTAGACTTTTCTGAATTAGTTGATATTCATATCACAACAAAATCAGATAAAGAAACTACAAAGACAACTTTAAAATGGGTTCATATCGCTATAAGTAATGCGAAAAGAAATCTTTTAGGTGTTTATCATATGATTAAACCTAAATTCTTACAAGCGTATTTGAACGAATTTTGTTACAAATTAAACCGTAGATACTTTGGATTCAGACTATTTAATAGATTAGTTATTGCAACTATTAATAATTAATGGTATAATTGTGACTACTCAAT